>Ga0116231_10003297_pt1 | contig 33676 bp, 16 predicted proteins | sample S1TSphgellanicum_2_FD_89695 | JGI IMG/M metagenome (GOLD analysis project Ga0116231, IMG submission 89695) | Host-associated microbial communities from peat moss isolated from Minnesota, USA - S1T2_Fd - Sphagnum magellanicum MG | ecosystem: Host-associated > Plants > Peat moss > Unclassified... | reverse complement strand
GGGAGTTTGCAGGATTCGATGGTGTAGAGCTGCACGGAGCTCATGGCTATCTGATAGACCAGTTCACAAAAGATGGGATCAATGACAGAACAGATGAGTATGGTGGATCAGTGGAGAATCGTTGCCGATTTTTGCTGGAAATTGTTGCAGCTGTGGCCAAGGAAATTGGAGCACACCATCTTGGTGTACGACTGTCTCCATTCTCACATTATGCTGATGCATTCGACTCTGACCCGATCACTCATTTCACCTACTTGATTCAAGCTCTGCAGCCTTTCAATCTCTTGTATGTGCATTGTGTGGAGCCAAGGGTGAAAGGAGATACAGATACTGAAACGAATGAGAGTTTGGAACCCATCAGGAAAGCATGCAAGCATAGCACTTTCATTGCAGCTGGTGGGTATTCAAGGGATGAGGCGAATGAAGCCATCAAGACTGGAAGGGCAGATCTGATTGTATTTGGCCGATTTTTCGTTTCTAATCCTGATTTACCCCTCAGGTTTAAGCTTCATGCTCCATTGAATCACTATGACAGAAGTACTTTCTATACACAGGATCCAGTTATTGGGTACACCGATTACCCATTTTTGTCTGAGGATTGGGAAGAAGAAAAAGAAGACAAGAACTGATAATGAAGAGAAAAGTGGGGAGGGAGAGGAAACCCACATCAACAACTACAACAATGACAAGACTTTTGAATTTTTCATTTTTTTAAAATTACAAATGCAATCTAGAAACCCAAATATTTCCAACAATTTTACATTTAAATTCAATTCACATTATATGATTAGGCAAAATGCCTTGTTTCAAACTGACCCCCTCCCCCACCCCTTCAAGTCCTATGCCCATTTGCAAATTTTGCAAATTAACATAGTAAAAGTGATTGAATTTAAATTGTTTTTTCCATGTTTGAAAATTTAATTATTTTTTAAAAAAAGAATTTAGTAAGGCTCCAAAAGATTTTTTTTAAGTTAAGCACATTTTGATTGAAATAGTATTGAGATGGGTGACCTTATTATTCTTGGGCCCATTACATGGGGGCCAATACTTCTTTAAATAAGGCAAGTCTTGGAGTTCAAACTCATGTTAACTCATTTTCACTTGAGTAATTAAATTGTATTAACTTCACTAAGTAATTTTTTAGTTAATTAGGATTGAAATAAAATTCATTTCTAATTTAAACCCCAAGTTGACATTGTCATTAGTAGGCCTACCTTGACTCTAACTCTCACCTAATCTTGGGTTTCTATCGGGTAAGGCACCATCAAAAAGTATGCCTTGTAAAATAAGGGTTATTGTGCCCAATTTTTGAAGGCAAGGTTTGGCTTTGAACCACCTACTAACAAGCACAATTTTTTGCTGCTGCCTTGCCTGGGAGAAACCCTAAATGGGATGTGAGTTAGTGTCAAGGGTAGTCCTCCTCCTCTCACCAACAAAAGGCTTTTGGACCCTAGAGGCTCTATTGAACCTATCTAGGAAATGAGGGAGAGATCAAGTTTGGAGCTATGTGTTCTTCAATTTTATTTTATTTTTCCAAGCATGAAATAAGTGAGTTTTTGGGTAATACAACCTTTTTTTTCGCCTAGCACATCTTTTTATTAGGTCACAATATATATGTTTGATAATACTTTTAAATAATGCATGCTCAAAGTACAACATGCACACATTTGAATGAAAAGGTATATGAGTTTGTCATTCATATTAACAATTTTTAATTGCACAAGAGCATATTTTAACTTGGGGGAACTAATGCAAAATTTCATGATCTTTTGAAAAAACACCATCGTTAGTTAAGGTCACACACTTCAAAGTTTTTTAAACTCTAAAAGAACTTTGGGTATGTAATACTTAACAAGAATTGGAACATTGTTATCCCATGTGTGCTCGTGGCTATTGGGGACATGGTTTCTTGGAAAAGAGGCACTTGATGTTTCACACAAAATGCTTGGCTTAGATTCCATGTAAAGTCACATGCATTGACATACACGTTTTGCCACCAATTTGTTCATTGATAAACTTTTTTTTTTAATGTTAAAAAAAGACATAAATATAAAGTTAATCCCATAGACCAATCCAACCCACTTTGGGGAAATTAGAAGTTGGCAAGTTTTCAACTAGTGCTTTTCATAATCTATATAAAAATATAGGGGAAATCTTGGAAAAATAAAACTTGAAGCTACATACGTGAACCACATCATGGCATGTATTCAATAAATATAGAAAATAATGGATTGTTCCATGTACCAAAGGTTGTTATTGTTTCAATTAATGCTTTTCATAATCTATATGAAAATATAGGGGAAATCTTGGAAAAATAAAACTTGAAGCTACATACATGAACCACATCATGGCATGTATTCAATAAATATAGAAAATAATGGATGTTCCATGTAAGAAAGGTTGTTGTTGTTACAGTTAATGCTTTTCATAATCTATATGAAAATATAAGGGAAATCTTGGAAAAATAAAACTTAAAGTTACATACATGAACCACATCATGGCATGTATTCAATAAATATAGAAAATAATGGATGTTCCCTGTACCAAAGGTTGTTGTTGGTTTAAAACCCCTTTACAAATGAATTACATATATTTTACAACTTTTAACAAGTCCCATTTGTTCAAATATTGAGTGACTTCCAAGTCTCTAAAAGGTGACTCATGGTGTTGTTTGTGGCATCACCAATTTTGCTTGGATTTTTTATTATATATATATATATAACTAGCAATTGCTATAGTATTTTCCTAAAACATGATTGAAGAAAGATTCGCCAACTCAATGTAAGCAATCATTTTTCCATTTAATGAATTCTATAAGACTATTTAAACACGATTGTCATTTTAAAAACATAATTGGGTTCATGTCTTTTCATACTCACAATGTGCCATGATTTCAATCATAGTGTTACAAAGTACCCTACTAGTAAATATTGTCGTTCAATCACTACATTATAAATGCATAGCAAATACATAAACTTTTGTATTGTCTTTCATTCATCACTTATTGGATTCACCTTCACCACCTTGAGAGATGATTAAAAGTCATAGTTGTAATCGTATCTAACTTGGACAAATTGGGATTGAATCTTTTCATTTTGTTGAATTTGGGAGTGTATGTTGCATAATCAAATAGTACACAATGTTGAATCACAAAATGACAAGTTTTAAAGCACAATCCATGGTGTTCATTCTTGTTTTTGTGGCATTCATGTCCATGCAACCAATGATAGTTTCTATTGAGGGTATGGGTACTAATGCAATGGATGCCCACAAGCCTCTTGAAAGTCGTTTCTTGCTAAAAAGTTCAATCAAACATCAATCAACTAGGAATTTACTACAAATAAGTTGCAATTCTGAACTTGGTTTTACTTTTTGTGATGGCATTTGTTATTTGACACTGGATTTTTTGTTTGATCCACATAATTGTGGGTCTTGTGGCCATGAATGTCCATTATTACTTTCAAAATGTTGTTATGGAAATTGTATAAGTGATTTCGAATTCTGCCACCCTCCACCACCACCTCCACCACCACCACCATCCCCACCTCCTCCACCTCCATCTCCACCACCACCACCATCCCCACCTCCTTCACCTCCATTTTCATTGCCACCGCCACCGCCGCCACCACCGCCGCCTCCACCTCCTTCTCCATCCCCACCGCCTCCACCTCCTTCTCCGCCGCCGCCACCTCCATCCCCACCGCCTCCACCTCCTTCACCGCCGCCACCACCTCCATCCCCACCACCACCACCACCATCTCCACCACCTCCACCTCCTTCTCCGCCACCGCCACCACCATCTCCACCACCTCCACCTCCTTCTCCACCGCCGCCACCACCATCTCCACCGCCTCCGCCTCCTTCTCCGCCGCCGCCACCACCATCTCCACCACCTCCGCCTCCTTCTCCGCCGCCGCCACCACCATCTCCACCACCTCCGCCTCCGCCTCCTTCTCCACCATTCATATCACCACCGGCACTTTAATTTTTTTATGCAAAATACAACAAGTGGACCATTTCAAGATATTATGACATGGTTTTGAAGGATCAACTTATACAAAATTCATTGATGACTCCTACAAATATAGATATGAATGTTTGCACATGTAAACAAAACATTAGAAAATGAGGTTGTGCCCTATAGATGTTTTGGATTTTGTGACCATGGAATTGTTTCCATGTGTGGGGGAACATATGCAAAAGCTTATGATGGATTCATCACCAACAACTTCCGTAAGTACAACATCTCAAAAAAATATGCTTTCAAATTCTAATGATGCATTATAATAATTGGAAGGTTATACACCATGTGCAGGTTGACCGTATTATAAGCTACATTTATATTACAATTCAATTTCTTATATCAATATGTTTATAATTAAATGTTGACAAATGCAAAAATAAAAAATTTAAAGCTAAATAAAATTTGTTTGGTAATGTAAGGACTTGTTGTATAATCTTGTGGTTTTGGTCAAGATGTTCCCAATGACTTTGGCTATGGCAATGATTCTATTTTAATATGGAACAAGTAAATCATCTACATCATAAGAATCCATGATTTGGGAAAAAAAAATCTTTTGATAATTCATTCCAATAAACCTCATTAACCATTTTCACTTGAAACCAACCTTCTTTTCCAAAAAATTGATCATAAAACCACAAGATCAATTGTTTTGTTTTAACTTGTATTTGTGTTGATATCCTCAAATGAGTATGTATTACAAAAAAAATTAAACTTGATTATGGACAACCTACATTTCCCAAAATAAATTATTAGGATAAATTAAGAATCAATACGTATTTCAAGGCCGAAAATAACATTTTACATAAATGACATGTGTATTTACCTAGGATTAGTATATGTAATAATCCAAGCACCATAGTCCAACATAAGAACTTGTTTTGTTTAGAATGTGAAGGTGAAAGATGGCTTGTGCATGAACTTAGACCCCAAGCCTAAAACATGATGGCCATATAATTGAGTTACATGGCTCAACATGTTCATAGATGATTGATTTGGCATGGAGGAATATTATTGATTAGCAATTTGAATGAAATAAATGGATGCATGATAAAAAATACTTGAATGAAATCCATTCATAAGTGGAACACAATGCAAATTGGTATTAAAATATTTACATTAAGCTCCATATTGGGTTTTGAGTTTGCATATTGAAGGAATATGCATTATTGATAAGAGTTCACTTTAGATGTTGATCATGGTGGATTTGAAGGAAGCATAATGTCACAATTATTGATGTTTCCCATATTCAAAATTATAAGGGTGAGCTCTATACAAAATGAAGTAAATCCACTAATATGTACTAAGAATGAATAGGATAGGATAAAGGAATATTGTGGCAAAGAATGTACAATTCTATCTCATTCCATGATAGGTAGTAAAGGTTGAATTCACCCCCCACCTTGTTATAATTTAATTGTTATAGACATGCAATTAAAACACATGGCAACCCTTTGGGTACACAAATTAGCTAACCATAAAGGGCAATAATGCCAAAATGATCTTATTTGAAATTTAAAGACCAAGGTTTTACTCACAAAATCACTCTTCAAATCCAAGAAAAAAAAAAAATGTGATGACAATTTTGGGCTTGTAGAGAAAAATATTTCAATATTTTAATCAAACTTTGTTGGAAATAATTTTGCACATTTTGGTCACTATTTTGAGTGCATGATCATCACCAAAATATTATGTCCTATAATGAAGTCAAGAAAATGACACAAGTTGCCACCCAAAACCTTAATATGTGCATTAAAAACAAAACCATGAATAAAGAGAAAAATTGAAATTATTGTTTGACATGACTATTGAATTTAAAAAGGGAAGGGGAAAAAATTAAAAATTATTATTGTAGAACTTTTTAGGTTTGGCACTTTGGGTGCCAAACCAAATAATCTTTTTATCTTTCAAATTTCAGTTTAGTAGTTTTAATAATCATTTATGGAATTTTGGTTATAAATATAGGAAACTTCTTATATAGGTTATCTGGACCTTAAACCTTTACCATAATGAGATTTTTTGCAACATTTTTTTGTTGTCTTTTTCTTTTTGCAAAGATGGTAAAACACATTATTCCACCAATTATAGGATGTAATAATTATGTTGTCAATTAGACTATGTTGAAATAAGAAAGCTTCAAGGTTTTCACCACTTTTTTTAATTTTTCCCTCATTGTAATTTTTTAAAATTTTGACCTTTCAAATAGATAATTTGTAAAAAATTTGACATTTCCAAAAATAATTTAATTATTATTAAACCTAAAGATATGATTATATTGTACAAAGTGACAAACACAACATTTTTTATTTGTTGCAAAAATGAAAAAGCTCAATTCATGTCATGTTGGGACAAGTGGGAATTGTGGTGCACAACTACTAAAGACCTTTAGTAGCAACCGTAGCTAAAGGAAGTGCAAGAACCATGGAGCACAAGGAAGTATCCAACATCAATTCAACATATCAACACATTTTTTTCTAGTTGTTCTTCTTCACAACAATGATACAAAATTATTATGACTCAATCCCACAAGCCAACTTCTTCATCACCTTTTGGAAAAGTTTCAATTAGTTAAAGGATTTATTTTGACATTATTGTCATTGGTACACTCTTACCCTCTTGTTTTTAATGCTCCAATAAGGACTAAACTATTGTTGGAAGCATCACATTATGGGCGTTCATGAATTTCCCATAAGTATGAAATTGGACAAATCAACATGAAAAGTTGAACTCCTAGCCTCCTTAGTTGGGGGCTAGTTAGCTACTACTTCAAACTTGGAGAAAAGTTAATTGGGTTTATCTGCACAAATGTTAGGAAAAAGCTCATCAAACTACACCCCATGTCCTCCGCCATCATAACTACAAATTGATTTAACTTAAGAAGGGGAAGGGAAATTAATAACCTTAAAAAAAGGCTTACTAGACCAATTTTTGGAAGGTATATTGGTTTGGAATACCCTTAGGATATAAGATATACATAATTCTTGGCATCAACCTATGAAATGTATATCTAATGTGTATGTTGTAATCTTTAGTCTCTATTCAAATTTCATACTGCATATATACACATAGAAGGCCTTATAATTCAAAACAACATTAGCAAAGTGATTTGAATTTATATTTTTATCAACAAAACATGAAATATGTCTTAGTGAATAGGTAGACATTATGTAAATATATACATAAGTTTGTAAGCCTAAGTTTATATAGATGTCAAAATTTGACATTTACTAATTATAACATCCAAGATGTAGCACAATGCTTCCTTTGAGGTACAATCCTATGAATGACAAGCTTGTTCCATTCTCCCAAGCTCAAAAGATGTATGGGAATTGCAAGCTTGTTACATTCTTTGAAATTGTATGATCTTTTGGTGAATGGATTTAGGTGCGGAATGTAGATTTGCACAATTGTGATGCAGCAACCCTAAGTGAAGGGACATGGGAGGAAGCAAATCATGTGCTAATCAACTATAGTTGAATGAGTTCTAGGTTGCAACTTTCTAGCTTCTCTCGTATGAATACCAAAAAAAGCATTAGAGGTCAGCTCCTAAAATTATGTGTGAAATCTTCAAAACCTCCCCTTCCATATCTAATTCAAATTTTTTTTCCGAATACAAACCTTTCAACAACAAGCTGTAATACACATGTCTACTATATTTAAATAATTGTGTGGCTGATTATAATATATGCAGTTTTTTTAGTTTCGATTGTAAAACATTATGTTGTTATTTATTGTTCAAGGTTTATGTTTGTTTCTAGCAAATTGTGATAGTTATTATCAACAATTAGAACAAAGTGCTAACGCAAAGTTTTCTTTGTGGTGGATTTGATGTAAGAAGGATTCTTGGCAAATTTGGAATCATTGGGCCAAGATCTTTGTGTATTTGTGGCTTATATGACAACTATCTCCCTTGAAGATTTCAAGTACTATACTGCCACATGGTAATCAACCAAAAATGTTAAGCAAGTTTATGGCCTCCTATCAAATAATGTTGTTGGGCTATGAAACTTTTTGATGATGGCACATACTTACAAGGGTGCACCATAGATGTAAACTTGAAAATTATGGGACCACTTGATGGAATAGTTCAATCAATACTACTCAATGAATACATTACAAAGAGAACATAACTTATTCATTAAATAGTATGATGGAATTGAAAGTTTGTAATGTATGAAGATTGTATGTGGAAGCTATCACAAGGTCGTTCTATGTCTTGGAGCAAGTCATCTATTGACGTTTCATTGTGGTGAAAATTTGCAATGGTTCATTTTTGGTTATTTATGGGATAGTTTTAGCCACTACAAGGTGGGGAATGGTTTTAACTTATAGATTTACCCTCCATTTGATGGGGTTGTAATGTTAGCCATTACTCTAGTAGTGGCTTATGGCTTTGTCATTTGCCACCCACAACTTTGAAAGTATGAATGGAAAATGGTATCGATTACAATATGGTCCTTTGTAATATCCTATCTTAGTTGTAGGTGAAAATGTTATGTAGTTGCTTAATTGTTGATATAGTTGGAGTTATTGCATTGGTGTGACTAATGTGACATGAATCATTGAAGATGTACATCACCTTTATTAGTTAGGTAAGAAAAAATGGCATATTGTCAAGAATGTTTTCTTTGGATACAGATGATAAAGGATTCACTTTTTTTGAGGAAGGAGACCATTGTCCAAACCATTATTTGTTCTTGTACCAAAGTAACATATGAAACAAGCAAGATGTTTGTGTGACAAATGGTCATTTCTAAAAACTTTATTGCCACATGTGCATGCCATGTAAGTGCAATTGTTTAAATAATCACATGCAAGGCATGCACATGAAGCTTGTCCTAGTGTCATGTCAAGCATTAGAAGAAATTTGAAAATCAATGATTAGATTTGCAACTCATTTGTAGTTGTAATGGACACATGCAACTAAAATTAGCCTAGTCGCCTAAAACAAGTGCCATAAGACAATCAGTCACAAAAAACATGACATGGCCATGAAGTTGAAAGTGTAATTACAAACCTTACAACTAGACTAAAAAATTTCATCCATTGCCATGGATGTTTTTTATTACGATGTGGAACCCCAATTTGCAACTACATTTGGGATAGTCACATGCTACCAGATGTGCCATTGATGAGTGGTTAGGATTTAACCACGTGGTAATTTTAAAAGAATCAATGGCGATAAGACATATGGCAATTTTTTCATTTGTTCAAAAAATATATATTATAATTATAATTATTATATATTATAAATATATTAATTTAATTAATTAATTAATTAATGATTACTAGATATTATAATTAATTCATTATAATCTATCCTAAGCTAAATTATAATAAGCTACCTAACATAAGCTAAGTAGGTAAGTAGGATCCTATTTATTTTGTTGGGGACAAGCCTTTTGATTGATTCATCCCATATGGCACATGAATTATGTTTATAATGCATACCATGAACTTAGTCCATTCTTTCACCTACTTATATACTTTATAAGTTTGAAGTTGTAAACAAAAGATATGGGATAAATTTCAATGAAAGGGAAACACTACAACATTATCACATTGTCCCATACAAAAACATTATCATATATTCACACAATAAAATATTTACTATTTTCCCTAACTATTTACTACCTATTCAACTTACTAATATTACCTAGGATACATACCTACTATCTATTACCTAACCTACATTTAATAAATTAATTACCTAACCTACTTAATTTATTATTATTATTATTATTATTTTAAAAATCATATATCAACATAATAAAATATTTACAATTTAACCTACCTACTACTTACTACTACTTATCCTATTTATCACATACTACCTAGGTTACACATTTATTGTCTACTACCTAGCCTATCTAATCAATTAATTATTTATCCTCCATTTAATAAATTACTTGTTTAACATAGATAATTAATTAAAAAATTAATACAAAAAAACTATCACATATCCACAAAATAAAATACCTCTTGTTTAATTTGTAACCTACCTACCTATTAGTGCCTATCCTATTTATTACATATTACTTAGGTTACATACCTACTATCTACTACCTAGCCTACCTAATAAATTAATTACCCCTCCTACATTTAATAAATTAATTAATGAACATAGCTAATTAATTAATCAATTAATACAAAAACATTATGCACTAAGAAAAAAAGGGCATTTTCTAACTAACTAATTTTTGACTACATGTCATCCCCAACTTTGTTTCAATTACACAATAATATTTAATTTAAAAAATTCCACGTGGATGGGATGGCATCTCAAATGAGTTGATGTGCCAACTAGTTTGGTAAATATATGGCATTGACCACTAACAGGTGTTGATCGTCAAAATATTTTTTAAAATAAAATATAACCCAATTGAGGAGTAGTTGAGAATTCCACTTTGCCATGACATTATGCCACGTCAAGTCAATTGCTTGACTATTTTGGTGGATCTTGTTTTTGAATGGATGAAAAAAAATATTGATGGATGAAATATTGCATGCATTTTCAACTGAACTTCAACTTTAATTATCATTACTTATACCCTACCCACCTACCTACCTACCTAAGTACCTATCGACTATTGATCTACATAACTTAACCTACACCCTACTTTAAATCACCTATTCTATAATTTAAATACATTTAACCTATAATTTATCACCTACCTATAACTACATTAATAATATATGTAATAAGTACCTACCTAACCTACAAAGTATTACCTACCTACCTATAGGATGTCCCTAGGTAAGAAATAGGTTAATTAAATTAATTAGGTATAGGTAGATAAATATTAAGTAAATAGGTACCTAGGCAAGGTTTTTAGGTAAGTATTGACTTGATTTTTATTTAATCATGGTGTCACAACTCACAACCTACCTACTTGCACCTACTTAAGTGACTCACAACCTACTTATACTTAACCTATTACTACCTGCCTAGGTCTACATAGGCTTTAAGTTAGGTAAGGAAATTAATTAGACCTAGGCTAGGATAGTTAATTAGATTAGGCAAGCTACTTTAGCTTAACAAGGGTTCAATTTTGTGGTATAAAATAATTGGTATATAATTTTATGGAATTTTACATATTCATTAAAATGCCATAAAGTGCCACAAATTAAAATCATACCATTTACAATGTTTTAAATTATATCATAAAATGTCATTCATTTATAAATGATTCCATTTATGCCATTAAATGTCATATAATATATACAATGCCATAATTAATTATGAATGGATGGATTTAATGTGGCATATAGTATGAATGAATGAATGATTTAATGTGCCAAATAATATGGATGAATGGATGGTATGACATATAATAGTGGTGGCAATGTGTTGGCAAGAAATTCAAAATTTGAATTATAATTGAAAACACCTTGAAATGATGTTAACTTGCATAGTTGAAAGTTAGTTGACATCCCAACTATAATCACATACTTCATCCATCCATGGATGAAGGGATTGCATTTATATAACATTGTCATTCACTTTGAGCTTTCTTTGCGTTCTAGTTTGATTTTTTTCTCCTTTTTTATAGTTTGTTTTGTTTTATCTTACTTTCTTTTAGGCCCAACTTGTGTTTAGAAGTTTAAATCATGTGGTTTAATACCAATTCATGGATTTTTTCAAGTGAGTGCATCGTGGCTTTTGCATGTGAGGAATTTCAAGTTTTTCATTTTGGGGTTATTATTAAGTTGTTTTCTTTTTTATCATGTTCAAGCTCTTTTTTTTTTCATTTCATTGCACTTTTTTTTCAAAAATTATTATACACATTAAAGTCATATGGTGTCAAGGCAAGTGAACATGAATAACATGAGGATACAAGCTTATGGAGTTTGGAAGCAACCACCACACATGCCTCTTACAATTGTAGGTGTTTAAAAACTCTTGTCATCTTTTTCTTTTTTTTTTTCATTTTACCAAGATATTTTTTCTTTTATTTCTCCACCATGTTACCTTTAGTTAATTTTTTTTTAAGATAGGTTTTGTTTTGAACTCTTACTAATTTTTTGTTCAACTAGGTTTTTCTTTAAACTTTCATTAAGGTAATTAAGTTGGTTTTAGTACATTTAAGTGCTTAGGGTAGTCCAGATTCAAGGGGAAGGTTTTTTTGTTTTTGGTGTCCAAGCAAATGTTGAACCCTACTCTTGGCACATCCGAAGCATTCAAAATTGTCAAAAACAGATTAGAAATGAGAAAGGGGGGTCAAAAACTCAAAATAACAAACCACAACCAATTCTTGAACACCCAAAAACTTCCTTTTCTGTTGCTCTGTTGTTATTATAGTTCCAATATTATTTGTAAAACTTAAAGTGGCACTCCTATAACACTTTAAATCATTTAAAATGAAGAAGAAATGAGGAAGTTATGAGCTTTGAAAATACGAGGGGTCCAAATTTTATTTTATTTTTTAAAAACTTGTTTTTGTAAATATGAAAGTTTTTTTCTTCAACTCTCATTGGTTTTTCTTTTTTTCTAGTTCCAAAACAAACACTTGGGTAATGAAAGTTAAACTTATGAACCTTTTCAACCATCAATGTAGGTAAGGTTTTGATTATGTTTGTTTTAGTGAGATACTTTCAACTAAGTTTCAACTATATAATTTCTCCTATATTTCAATTGGGTTCAACTAGATTTCAATTAAGTTTCAACTATGTTTGTTAAGTATGTATAAGGTAAGCCCATAATGTGTGCCATTTCAATTCATTATTTAATTCTAAGTTTTTTAGATTTCAAAATGTTTTTTTCTTTTTCAAACTTCTTTATTCTTGAGTAGTAAATGATGATTTTTTATTGATTTTTAATGCGTGCAACTAATGCACAATCTTTTTCTTAATGCATTATAACTTAAGTTCCTATTAAATTTTCTCATTTTTAACAACTTTTAATTTCTTTAATTCAAAAATGTAAGGTGCAGCTATGAACAAGTCAAAAAACATGGTCCAACAAGGCAACAATCCAATTAAACATGCCAACAACGAGTTCACACCATTATTGCATAAACATAGGACAACCACTTTATAGGAGAGTCATTTCATTGTTCCAATAAATGTTTGATTAATAACATTAGCATCTTCAAAATGTAAATGGGACCATTTCCTACATGGGAATAATGTTTCCTTGCATAATTTTCAAATTATAATAGGTTTTGCATTTTTAATTGATAATGTATAGGTAGACTATGCTTTTATTATAGTTTGAATTTTTTGAGTTAATTTTAGCTAGGTGTATTATCCCCACAATCTAGCTTTAGTAGTCTTACAATTGTGACTATAATTTTTGTAGACTTGTAATCTCAACTACATTTCACCTAATTTACATAAATTTTGACTTATTTTCAACATATTTTCAACTTGTTTTCAACTACCTTATAGTTGATATTTTTACTTTGGCTCAACTTCACATATGTTGGATGACCTACAAACAACAAGATGCCATGTGTCATGCAAGTGTGTAACATAAATGTCCACATGGCACAATATCATATGCTGACATTTTCAATAAATCAATAATTTCAAGATTTTGAGACCATACACATGGCACACGTCAAATAATTTAGTCTGATGGTGGACCACAAATGCCCATGTGACACATGTCAATGTTCCATTGGTTATAATATAATTGAATAATAATAAAAATTCAAAAATTCTATGCCTTTCCTCAATGACATGACATGTAGGTGGATGAAATTCATCCATTGACTTGCCAACATAGAGTCAATTAAATCTAGTTAGCACTTTACAATTGAAATGTTGCATTGACCAAAATGTATGTTGTTTTCAACTAAAATGTTGACATTTCAACATTAACCCACAAATTGACACGTACACATTGTTTTCAATTGGGTTATAGGGTTAACTCAACATTGTTGACTATTTTGGAAATTAGTTGACAACTTCATTTTTGAGTTGCAAAAAACATTTTGTATTTGAAAATGATGTTTTCAACTGTAAATGACAATTGAAAAATAGTTGAAAATATAGTTGAAAAATGGGGTTTTTCTCCTAGTGATGACATATCCACGCAATAATATCTTTTGCTTAACTTATAACCTACCTAGGTTACATACCTATTATTTTCTACTTAGCCTACCTAATAAATTAATTGTTTGACATAGTTAATTTAATTAATCAATTAATACAAAAACTATGACATATCCACAAAATAAAATACCTCTTGTTTAACTTATAACCTACCTAGGTTACATACCTATTATTTACCACCTAACCTACTTAATAAATTAATTACCTAGGCTACATTTAATAAATTAATTGTTTAACATAGCTAATTAATTAATCAATTGATATAAAAACATTTTAACATATCCACAACATAAAATATTTCTTGTTTAACTTACCTACTTACTTGCTACCTACTAGTACTTATCCTATTTATTGCATACTACCTAGCCTATCTAATTAATTGATAATTAAAGACCTAATCTAATTTTTGTTAAAAATCTAGTTATAACAAAATCAAAATAAACAAATGTTTTCACCAAATTGGTGAAAAAAATAATGTTATGGTGATATATACCAAATTAAAATGGCTATTTTATAATAATGCATTGAAATATAATTATATTTATGTTGAAAATTTATGGAAATGCCATGTGTGCCATGCAGGCTGATTTGAGACAATTGGCAACTTATATTATCTATAGTTGTAAAAACATTATAGTTGTTGTCACCATGTAATTCAATTATCATCCATAAGTGGACATATAAGATAAAATGAACAAAACATGTCAAAATTTCATTTACATTTTGACCTAAAGCTTTTATAGTCGTATCATGCAACTACATATTTGATTAATAGTTGATTAGACCCATCATTAGTCACACATGTAATGATATATACTTGCAATTGCATGTACAAATAAGATTACCAAGATTATAATCACAATAGTCACATTGTAGTTGCAACATGATGGTTGAAATGGACAAGATTTCTTTTAGTGAAGTGGATGCAAAATGATTGTTTTGTTCAATGCCCAAGGGGGACACTAATAAAAAAAGTAGAAAATACATGAGTAAAAATATAAGGTGTAATATATCATTGGTAGTTGGGTAAAAACTATAAGTTAATTAGTTAAAAAATAAGGTACATTTTATTCATATAATCAATTTAATTATAATATAGGGTATGTAATAATCTAAAATAATGGATTATAATTAATATAAGGTGGCCTTAATATGTATATATTAGAAAATTAGATAATAATAAGGTGATAAAAAATAGGTTGGACAATTATCTAATACCCTTCAAATCGTCATTTGACACAAAATATAGATCCTAAACTTTACATTAAGTGTCCCCCCCAGGTTCAATGAGTAGCAATTGTGTAGATTATTAGTTGTGTTTATAATAGAATATGCATACATAGGATTTTCTAATGTGGATGTGTGTAAACTAGGAATACCTTGCTTGATACCTATTCTACACTTCAAAGATCTTCAAGTTCAACATCCTTTCTTGTGGGTGATGTAACCATCACTTGCAACAAAGCAAGAAACTTTGTTCTACCTTGTGTAGATGTACTGAAGTTTCAAGAATGTCTCCATAAGGAAGAATAAACAATAGGTCTTTGTTGATAGCCTTCACATTCAACTTTTGTATTTTGTTTTTGACTTTGCAACTAACATGGGCTATATGATGAAAGTTGTGTGTTCATGCTTGAATATTAGCATTAGAAGAGGCAATTGACACAAAGTGGGTTTACATGTGGGAGAAGTTTGGTGGTTATCTCTTGTTCGTTCTTCCTCATGCCACAAGGGCTAAAAGGGCACATGTACAATTAGCTACTTTCCAACTAGTAGTTATTTTCATAATGATGAATCTATCCATATAGTTGTTTTACCACAAAAAGACATTTCCTAGATGGTGTTTCTACTTGTTCTTTTCAAACTATTCCCATATGTGCATGAAACTTTTAATTTTAGGGAGTTGCAAGATGTGCAATGGGTGGGCACATTGAAAATATTGATATGAATGAATGACTTCATCAATTTGCAATAACTAGTGAAATAAAGTTTATAAAAGTTACTTATTGAGGGGAAACATAGTTTGGGTGATCATTATAGCCCCTTTTCCAATATTAGCTAAAACACCCTCCCAGCACAACCCACAAAAAATCACCACATGGGACCTTAAAGGTCAAACAAAAAAGGTAGTGAAATGATATTGGTTTTCACTACCATGGATGGGTCTTGAGAACATCTCTAGTGGTGCATTCACTTCGCATAATGGCTAAATGATTTTTCCTTCCAATGAGGACCCCTATTGTATAATGAGGGTATTAACCCAAGTTGAAAAAGGTTTGGAAACAAAATATTAAGTAGCCAATGAGGAAGCTTAACATGCACTCAAGGGGCTTAGTATTTTTCTTTTGGTTTTGGTTAGGGGGTGGGGGGAGGATTTTTTTTGTTCTTTTTCCCCAATGTGTTTTCATCAAGTCCCCAATGATTAAGAGATCATTGACATGTGAATGATCATTTGTGCAACAATATCCCTTTGTCATAATTACTAGAGATTATGATAATGTTTATTTATTTAGAATTCTTGACTTTGAATAAATCTTCTTGTATCAAGGTTTGGTGTAGCCCATAAGTTATTTTTTGCAACTTACAAATCAAGTGTTTTTATTTGAAGATATAATTTCGTATGTGTTTCCTTGACAAAGTTCCATTTATTGTCACAAGTATGTGCTTTAGACTTGTGATTATACACTATAAAATGCAACTTGTCATTTTTGCATGCATGTTTCATTTCACTTCTTTTGGTACACACATTTATTTATGTTGTGTAATCAAATATTCTTTAAAAGTAGGTTTTTTTCCATTGAGTTTCTCACTTAAGATATCTTTTGAATTAAACATATGTAGCACAACATTATTAACAAAATGTATATGTTCAAAAATTCCCAAAAAAATGAAAATAAAAACCTTCTTGAACCTTTGCAAACAATTTTTTTTCCACTTTCTAGGAAAGGGAAGTCAATGCATCTTAAGTTTCATGATTTCACATCACACTATGGTTCTCTGAAATGGATCACAATTTAGACTTGAATATATCAAATCAACAATTTATTACAAGAGTTGAAATTAAAGTTTATTGGACTAATCATTAACCAAATTATTTGTGCTAAATTTCTTAATAAAATTTATTATCATTCAAGTTTGGCAACAATGTTTTTTGGGTAATGACATTTATATGTGTTAATGCAAATACATAATGCAACTACATAATTGTGTGTTATTAAAAGTATAAATACATGTGTTAATTATGTATATGAATGATATTGTGCTATTCCTCATATATGAGGTTGTCTTTTTGAAATGCACTTTCATAGAGTGCATGGGGGGTTTACCATGGCAACATTCTATGTTGTAAGGAATGAAAAATACAAGATTAACTATAACATCTGTTGAAGAGAATGTATGTACAAAATATGTGTATTTCTCATGTAGAGATAGTCTTTTTCTTTATTGTCATTTCTTTGTTGACATTGGAATGTCTTTATATGACAATTGTTGGTGATAGTCTCTAGAAAAAGAAATCATCGTTGGCAACGATTTGACTACCCTAAAATGTCACAATAGACCATATTTGTTTGTTGCCCACCTTATTCACATTTTTTCAAGCCACACTCTTGCACTTTTTTTCAAGCTTGGGTAGATCTTAACAACTCCAATTTCCAATTTTTTTTAATCTACCCATGTTATAGAATAGTGAGAATTTGAGAGGCGTTGGGTCATAAAACCAGTTTGGCACAAAAAATGTTTTTGCTTCATTGTGTGTGGATGCACTTTCTATGCATTCGTTTCTTTCTCATACAAAGCCTTTTGTGTAGTTTGTTTTCATCCATTTCATGTGGATGCCTTTTATCTACTTAGGAAAATTTTCCATCATTGAATAATGGTAGTAAGATGAAAATTTCCAAAATTGGATGTTTTGCATGACTTAAAAAAAGGTTGTATGGGCTAGTGAGACTGTTTTGGTGAAATCACACTTATGAGTTAAGATGAAGAAAAAAATGGGGATAAAACAACATGCTCATGTTGTTAACACAATGGCCTCTACCCCTTTATGTAAATGCTATGATATTGAACCATGTGAAATGTAGGAAAGGAGAAAAGGTTTGTGTGTTGTTGCCAATTTCTTGGGTTGAAGTTTTTGTTTATGAGAAGGTTTTCCAAAATAAACTCAACGCATAAAGATGTGAAATTAAAGTCTTGTATTGGGCACTTTCTATATTGTTGACAATTGTTCAAAGATATTCACACATTAGTGGGTGGATCACAATTGTTTAAAAAACAATGATGTGGGGTATATTGTAAATGTGTTGTTTGGATTGACATTGTTATTTATCTATGGATTTTGCCCAATATGCATTCATATTCTTTACATCCTTTTAATTGGATGCAATTCATCAATGACAGAAAGATGAATTCATGCATGAATAGATGAATGACATTCAAATGGATGAATTTCATTCATCCATTCTTGAATTACATTCATTTATACAATACATTTGTATTGTAATAAATATTGTGTGTAATGTTTGTTGTGGAATTAATGAATGTCATCCAAAAAAAGGATTATTTTTTATGCATGATATTAGTTTACTTTGACCTATTGTTACGGGTGCACTCTATGAAAGTGCACTCCAAATAACAATCCTCCTCATATATGCACTAGTTGTTGGCCAAACTACTTAATTAATGAGAAGCGATGTTTGACAACTTTTTAAAAAATTCATGAAAATAAAAAGAATTGTATGAAAAAACTAAAATATTGAAATTCATACAACCTTTAACACTTTATTAATAACAACAACCATATCCAATAGGAAGAGGTTGCGGGTTCAAATCTTAAAACTTTCAAAGTTTTAATTTGTAACTCAAACCTTTTGTTCTTTTCACCACACTCTTTCAATAATTATTTAATATCAAAACATCAAGTGCAAGTATGAAATGGGTTAATACTAGTGTAAGCTGGTTTTTGTTTTTTAGAAGAATTGTTGGATTTAGTTCTAGAGGTTATTTTTTAAAATGGAAAACCCTTCAATTTTGAGTCTAGTTAATATTTTAAAAAATAATACATATTAGTTCCGGGTCAAAGGTTAAATGTTTTCGACCAACGATTCCAAAGTTTGACAAGTCTAATATTTATAAAATCCTTTGGTTTCGATTATAGGATGGGTATAGTTATAGCTTATTAAATAGTTGAGGGATGCATCCCAAAGTTCATTTTTTTCATAATGAGCCCCTTTGATTGGCCCATCACACAATTATTTTGAAAGTTTAAACACCCTCCAAATATAAATTTTGGTTTTCAAGATACAAATAGTCTCTTCCTAATGGGTAAAGTCAAAAAAAATTGAAAAATTCAAACTCTATGCAAGTGAGACAACATGAAGCTCAAATTTGTGCCTTTGTGTGGGGCCAAAGGGGATTACAAGAGAGGAAGGAAACACTAGAATTTAAACATGCTAGTTAAGACAAGTATGGGGGATAGTATCTTGGTTGATATGGGTTAAGGCAAGTAGGCTTAGGGATGTTATCCTAATTGAAATGGGTTCAAGACAAGTAAGGTTAGTGATGGTATTTTGATTGAAATGGGTTTAAGACAAGTAGGGTTAGGGATAGTATTTTGGTTGAAATGGGTGTAAGACAAGTAGAGTTAGGCATAGTATTTTGGTTGAAATGGGTTTAAGACGAGTAGAGTTAGGGCTAGTATCTTGGTTGAAATGGGTTTAAGACAAGTAGGGTTAGGGATAGTATTTTGGTTGAAATGGGTTTAAGACAAGTAGGGTTAGGGATAGTATCTTGGTTGAAATGGGTTTATGACAAGTAGGGTTAGGGATAGTATCTTGGTTGAAATGGGTTTAAGACAAGTATGGTTAGGGATAGTGTCCTGGTTGAAAATGGGTTGTTAAAATTTGTGAGAAATGATGTTATTAATAAAAAGTTTCAAGGAAAAATGATGTAAAATCTGCTCAAAACTTTTTATTTGCAATAAAACACATACAACAACAAAACAAATGGAGGGTGCTTAATGTTGTTGATGTGGGCAACTAGATAGGAATTGCACCTTTGTCAGAGAACACAATCAATCAATCAATCTGCACTTTTTCATAAACAAGATGAGTTTTTTGGGTTGTGACATTTGTTGTTGTTTTGGGATTTTGTTGTTGTTTCCTGAATGATGGGTTTCCCCACTTTCTTTCTTCACAAATTGGATAGTGTGGATACTAGTTTCTGTGAGTTGGGTAGCTTTGGATTTCAAGTTTGAGGTACCAGTGGTGTGGTGTGTACTAGTTTCTGTGAATTGGGTGGCTTGCTTTGGATTTCAAGCTTGAAGATTTGGGTTTCTCATGTTGAGGAATGATCATCATCAGAAGCAGCTATTGAAGTAGCTTGGGTTTCTTCTTCTGCTCTTATTGTTTTGTTGGTTCCTTTTTGTCTCTGATTTGATTTCTTCAAACTGCAAGAATTTGGGCAAGGTCTGTTGCAGTGCAGGGATTTACGCGGGTGTTGTTTTTGGTGGAGAGTATTCTTTCTTCATAGACTTTGGCTGCTGCTGCTGTGGTGATGGTAGTGGTGACAATGGCTTCCTCTGCAATGGCTTCTTCTTCTTCTGCTGCTGCTGCTTCTTCCTCTTGCTCCTCCTCTCTTTCAAGTTCTGCACTAAGGGTACCCCATGGTATCAAATTAGGGTTTAGTCGATGTCCAAGCTCAAGGTCAGGCAGACGCTGTGAGAATCCTCACTCACAACAAGTGCACAATGTGGTAATCTCCTGCTCTCTCAATTGCCCTTAAAAAAATGGGTGATGGTTTTTGGAGCTTCACATTTTTTGCAGCTTCAAGTTTCATATTCTTTTAGTGAACTAATCTTTTATTAGGGGATAAAAAATCTGTTTTCAGTCTCTCGAAAAACCCTTGTTTCATTTGGCTCCAGTTGAGTATGCTTAGTGCTGCAAACTAGGTATTCAAAGTCAAACAGGATGATTAGTTTTATGATGAATGGAAGTAGTGAGAGCTCTGGAGAAAAGAATCTGGCAACTGTTTTTTGCCAGAAGACATTGCAGCCAGAAGGTGCTGAATTCTGAAAGACTTCAACAAACATCATAGTTCATAATTCTACATTGTTTATGGCTTGTTTTATGTGGGGATTTGTTGCCTCATAATACCTATTGATCTGCAAAATGTATTTCATACGCATGTGCAACTTGGACATGCTTTTTTGTTTGTGCTGCAGCATGTGTCTGGTTCCTTGAAGGTTCCTGAATTCAGGGTTGAGTTTACTAGATGTGTATCTAGCAAATCACAGCATCATTGCTACTGGCATCACCAATTTCAAAAACTCCGAAGTGCCACCCAATACATTCAAGGTAAAATTTCATGGCACTGAATTTGACAAGCCTTTGTAAGAAGCTCTTTGACAAATAGGACTAACAGAGTGTCACTCTGAGCACTGTTACTGCAAGTAAAAATGTGCATGTCTCTGAATTCATACTGTAGGAAAGGTCCTGCATTTGATTTTTTTTCATGCTCTTCAATCAATTTTTTTTTAGAATTCCATGAATTTTGTTCTCATGAGGAGATTGATCTTGCAGGCTTCAGAAGGGCTAAAACACTTGACAATGTCTTTTTGGTGTCTTGTTCAAGAAATGACTCAACAAGCATTGAGGACAGGATACCAGGTACACCTGGATTTTCTAAACTGTTTCACCGTGTTCACTCAAAAAACATCTGAAGATTTTTCCTAATTCATTTTTCACAACCTTTCCAAAGCTGTCCTCATTACCCATGTATTCATTATTTTACTAAATGTATGGACTAACGGAGTTGCATGTGTAATAGAGAAGGAAAGTGGAGTGGTGGGTAGTAACAAGGCATTGACAAATGCGATGAGAAATGGGGCTGTAAAAGGTTTGACGGATGAACCAACAAGCAGAGTGACAAATGGATCACAAAATGGAGAGGTGGATGATGGGAAACTGGTGGAAAATCCATTAGCGAATTTGGACATAAAAGTCAGTGCGGTGATTGAAGTGGCAGAAAATCTTGCAGCGATTGGCATCGAAGGGGTACATGCAACTGCAGAGGTGGCAGCTGAGACTCTTGAAGTAGCAGTTACTACTCTCTCAGAAATTGGTGAAGTGGAAAGACATTCTTCTGCTGAGACTGGCGACACAGATGATGATGCAGCAGTCAGGACCGTCATGTTCTGGGTCGGTAACAAATGCAGACCTATCCTTGTTCTTTTGATTTTACAGTCTCCCAGGTGGCTCTTGTTCCATCACCCACCACAATACTCATACGGGCATTGCTGGAAAACTCTCAAACATACAGGTGGGCTTGGCTGTGGCATTTGGAACATTCTTGTTCTTCACTGAAGGCAGCAGCAAGGCATCCGAGTTTTTTGCAGGGTAAAAAGATTTCAAAGTTTACGCCTTTATATTTCAGCACCTTTGGAGGAGGTTTTTTGCCCCTTTTGGAGATCATGCAAGAGGACTTGCAAAATTTTACATTCACAATTTTCTTTTATCTTTTTTTTGGGTTTTATATAAAGGTTGACAATGGGTTCTTACAAAACATCATTTTTTGTTTTCACAGGTACCTTTTGGAGCAAAGCTTGTCGGTAGACAATTTGTTTGTCTTTGTTCTCATCTTCAACTATTTCCAAGTACCACAAAATTACCAGGTCTACCTCTATCTCATTGGGCAGTCACTGAAGATCTGACCCAATTTGTGCACATTATTATACCAGGACTTTGATTTCACAAACTTTGTGCTACTTACATCAATGATTGGTGTGTTATGTTATGGCAGAGTCGGGTTCTCATGTATGGAATAGCAGGTGCTGTTGTATTTCGAGCTATAATGATTGCACTTGGAGCTGCTACACTTCAGGTGAGAATCCTATTTTGGGTAGTGTCCCGATTTCTGCATTCTTATTCTGGTTACAACTATTCTGAAAGCCAATACAGCCCCAGTTTGATTTTGAGCACAATGTCTTTCAGTCTGAGTTGAGAAATATTACTGAGGAAGTATTAATTTTATACATGGATCTGCTCTTTGTTCTTGAATCTTTTTGTTTTGCAATTCCACATGTACAGAACTAGATTGCATAATGTAATGTTCTCATTCATGTGTGCAGCAATTTGAGGCAGTCAATTTGGTCTTTGCGGGCATTCTTCTATTTTCATCATATAAGGTACTTACTTTTCTTCTTCTTCTAGAATGGCATCGGTCCATATGGGTTTAGGGTTTAGGCTTCTGAAACAGATCCTTGACCTAGAACAAATCAGGCCTCATTTCACAACCCATTAGAGTTTCCAACACCCATCTAGACATAGACAATACTTTGTAAGTGGTACCCTCTATAACAGGGCTGGAATAAGCAGTCAAGGACCCATATCCAAGCACTCTAGTACATTGCCGGAATTGACTGCTGATGTGGCTCAGACATTCATACCCGACCCATTTCCCAGACCTCAGGCTCCAAGGAAACAGTCATCAGTGTTCTGGTAACGAAGAGATTTTTTTTTGTTGTTGTCATGTTGTTCTTGTGCAGTTATTCAGTGATGCAGAAGAAGGAGAGGAAGACCTGTCAGACAACTTCATCATAAAGATATCCCGAATGTTTGTTCCCATTACATGTACATGTGCCTCTCATAGACATCATGAATTCTGTTTCCTTACTGTGGTGGATTTTCTTTGTCCATTTCCTTTACTCTCATGCTTGGACTCTGGATACAGACACAATTTTTCACTCTTAATGAAATGGGATTTTTGCATACATTGCTGAAATGTTTTTTGTAGCTTTTGCAGATATCTATTGCATGCCTTTCAGTCCACTCCTCTGCTTTTCCTTGTCTTTAGAGTAAAACCTTATTTGTTTGTATCTGTTCTCTTATTTTGTTTCTTGATCTATTTTGCAGCAACGTATGATGGCAACAATTTTTTCACCAAAACTCCAGAGGGTGTCAGGATGGTAAGTTAGGTTATATAGTCTTCCCTTAATCAGTGTGATAAGATCAGAAGGTGACACTTGCAACATATCAGTTCATAATGATATCAACTGGTTGTTCAGCTTGTTTTCCTGATGAAAATAATGGGTGTCTTCATGCAGGCAACACCTCTGTTGCTCACTTTAGTTGTTCTGGAATTAAGCGACATTGCATTTGCTGTACGTTTCTCTCAAACTGACTAATTCCTCTCATATGCTATATGGATCAGAACCATAAGTCATCCTCTTTTGAGCTGTTGTCAAGAGTCCCTTTGCATCACCCCATCTCAGAGACCTATGAATTCTCAGCCCCCACCAACATCCCTAAACAAACCCAAGATTTGTGGGGGTTGGGAATCAAGAAAGAGAAAACAAGACCCATGGGGTGGGTGGAGTGGGTACCTCAGAAGGCTGGCAATTACAACAACCCAACAGCCCTCACTCCTCCTGGCTTCACCCAAACCTCTGTAGAGTGATGGACAACAAAGATGTCATGATGCATTTGTGTCTGCTGTTGCAGAGTCCATTTTCTGCACTAAAATTCAATCCCATATGTTGTTTGGCAGGTTGATTCAATACCTGCAGTGTTTGGAGTAACAAGGGATCCACTAATCGTCTTTTCATCCAACATTTTTGCTGTTCTTGGTGAGTCAATAAAAGGCTCCAACCCTTTCGACCAACCCGTTCCAGTGTCTAAATCTTAACCTTCTAAATAGCCTTTACTAGCTTTAGGTATCATGGGTAGGACCTGATAATTACTAGAGAGTCATGGGTTTATTTCTACTGCTTACATGTCTGTTTCCGTATCCATTTCCACGTAAGGTGGACTGCCAAATGACTTTTGGGTATTTTACTCTCTTCTCAGGAACAAATTTGGAATCTTGACGTTGTAGTTTTTTTTCCTGGGTCCTTTTTGTGTATTGCTTACAGGATTAAGGTCTTTGTTTACCTTGATATCTGGCAGCATGGGAGAATTAGCGTATCTGCAGGTACATTTCTCTAAAGTTGGGAACTGTTGTGCTTAATCCTCAGAACTGGGTTTTGTTGTCCATCGCATAGATTAGTGGTTGTGATTACCAGCTGGATAATAAATTAATTACAACCCCCCCTTGATAGTCTGGAAAAGTCTGGAAAGAACCTCAGACTTTTCCTCTATTACAAGAGATCGATTTTTACAGGCTTCAAGCTCAGGGGTCCTTATTGCAACAGAAACACTAGCTAATTGTGTTGGTGCAGGAGTGAAAAGTAACTGATTGGGCATTTTTTTGTGTACGGATATTCTTGCAGCAAGCAGTTGCAGCAGTACTTGGCTTCATTGGTTCTAAAATGGTACTTGATTTTTTTGGTAAGCTTTTTCTTCTTCACATGATGTGGCTATCGGTCACTTTTTCAGCTTTTTCTTCTTCACATGATGTGGCTATCGGTCACTTTTTCATCTTCACAAGATGTGGTGAATTCCATGAATTCCTTCTGCTAATTTACTGGTGTCTGTTTTTGTCTACTCTGCTAGCAAACTCTAAGTACCTTGTTCTTGTATTTTTGTTATGCAGGTTTTCATGTTCCTACAGAATTGTCTTTAGCAGTGGTAATAACTCTTCTTGGAGCAGGAGTAGGTTTTAGCCTCAAGGACAGTCCAGAGGAAGACGACAATAGCCGAGGTTAATATTGAGTAATTTGTAACTTTAATAATTTTTTAGAATCTGTGTTTTCTGCTCTCCTAGACAGTTATAGTTGGGTTGGGTTGCTGAATATTCTGTCTGCAATTTTTTGAGTTTTCTCTTCTACATGCGGTGCTCTTCTTTCTGGTATCATCTTGATTAGGATCCCATGAGGAATAAATCATGGGTGCAGACAAATCTGTTTAAATTTTGCTCGAAAAAAATTCACCATTTTGAGGATGGGTCTGTATCTATTGCTACGAACTATATGCTCTTAATTTATTCATTGCAAATTCAGGTGTGATGGGTTGGTTTTTCACACCCATTTCCTTTCTTTGGCTTCATCTTCGTCCAAATTCTGGTTTATCGGCCATTGTATTGTTATTGCTTCTGGTGGAGCTGCTCTGAATCATTACTGAGAATTTTATAACAGCAATATACATGTAGTGTATTGTCTTAATGTTAGAATATTTTTATATGGTATCAGACAATGTTTATCATAGTATAGAGAATATATAGATTATAGAGGAAAACATTCAATGGTACACTTTGGTTTTAATTAGATGAATCTCTAAAAATTTGAGAGCTTAGTTGCAAACACCACAATTTAAACTCTCAATCTCATGATATATAAATAAAGTGTAGTGCAAATTCTCCCAACTGACTTCCTCGGGGTTTTATTAAATGCCTAACCTCAATGAGAAGTATAATATCACAAAACACATAATATGCTTGCCTTCAATGTTGCAGATATCTCTTCTCAAGGGTTTAGGGTTTAACCAGCTGTTGAAGACTTAATGAGGAGGGCTAGAGCCAAGGATTACTCCTCTGTAAGGTGGCTTGTAACTGGCAGACACCAATCTCTTTCACAAAATAAAAAGAATAAGAGCAGGAAAGGAAAAGCAATGAAATGAGAGTGTGCAAGATCCCCCCTTGCTATAAACTGTGTTGAAGATTTTGATACAAATGGAGAAAGAAATTTGGGTTGCTAAAGTTCTGAGAGTTTTCTGCACCAGAGAAATTTCTCTATAAGAGATCTTCAAGAGCTGGCAATAAAGTATGTATCCATGATCCTAGATTCTGGTTTGTGAAATGGAGAGAGCATGATCCAAGCAAGTAGGAGGAGGCTTAGATTTCAAGTGGGTTTTTGAAATTCAACTTGTTGTAGACCCTAAACCCTGAATTGTTTTGGGTTTTGTTTTGGAGGAAATGTTGTAGTTCATGTCTAAAGAAGAGTCTGATCAAGAGAGTTGTACCCAAGTTACTGCTCCAGGAATTCTTTGATACAAGGGAAAGAAGAGCATGTAGTAGCCAGCTTGTTGTAGACCCCTAAATTGGGGTGGGCTTTTGAGTTTTGGAGAAAATGTAGTAGTTCTTGTCTAAAGAAGAGTCTGATCAAGAGAGTTGTACCCATGTTGCTGCTCCAGGGATGCTTTGATACAAGGGGAAAAGCATGTAGTAGCCAGGAGGTGCAAGATTGGCAGTTGGTGGTGCCATGCTCTCCACAGTGAAGACGTTGTTGCGGTCTGCTCTAGCTTGCCAGCTCTGAAGAATCGGGAGGCGGAGTTGTCTCTGACCCATGGAGACAGAATGTGTCGTGTAAGGCGCATTGCACAGACGAAGCTCGAAGCTGCTGTTGCTGGGTGGTGATGGTCTGAAGGCTTCTTGATCATCTGGTAGATAAATGTTTGCTCGGAAGTTTGTGCCATAGTTGAGAGTGGTGGGAGGTTGAGTCCTGGAGAATTTGGGACGAGAAGCGGCGAACTCTTCATTGGCCAAGTAGTGCGGCAAGAAAACTTCCAAGCTGAGATCCGTAGGAAACTCAGCTTTGAAATTGTAGCGCACATGGGTATTGCTGCCAGCGACGAGAATACGACCATCCGGTAACAGATTTGCAGTAGAATGGTACATACGAGGTCGTGTAGTCGCGGCTTGGATCTCGAACGCGGCAGTCACGGGGTTGAAGATCACTGGCTCCAGACAAGGAGCAGTGGCATCTTCCCACCCCGCTGTTCCATTCATGGCGCCATTGATGATCAACACTTGACCATCAGGAAGGAGAACCATATCACCCATCACTCTCCTTATCGGCATCACGAGCATCACCCACTGAGGTTCTTCAGCGTCCACAGCATCAGATCTCGTACTACGCACAGTGAGAGATCCGCAAGAATCTGAAGCTGGAATCTCCAACAGATTAGGAGCCTGATGGGCATCCGGTCGAGCACCACCACAGATGAAGATGGTAACCGCGGATGTAGTTCCAGAATCCGAGCTGATCTCCAGAGGGAGCAGCACGGAAGATCCACTGGCAGGGTAGTTACGAGCGACGAATCCAGGCATGGTAGGGAAGGTACGGAGCACAGTGTTGGTCTCGTAGTCGAGGAGAATGGAATCACGGTTTGCGAAGACGAAGAGGTTGCCATCCGGCAACAAATGCACGAATGGGTAGAGACGATTCTCGTCGTCACCATGAGTCTCCGCCAGCAGCAGACGCAGCTGCCATGTGGTGAGATCTTGTTTGGGTACGTACTCGTAGGTGGAGACTCGATGTCCACCGACGACGATGCTGGTGACGCCATCCGGAAGCAGCTGGTTGGTGGCGTACCATCGTCCTTCCACCAACTGCTCGCTATCGATCTCCACCCAGTCGCAAAATCCATCTTCCTCACACGGCGTGAAAGTCCGAATCTGCAACCCAACACTAGGGTTTAGGGTTTAGGGTTTAGGCCAACAACAAGAAGGACAACAAGAGTTGGGTTTAGGGTTTAGGAGAACACGAACAAGCGTTGTTGTTGGCCGGTTATTTCCTTTGGACCTCGGTTCTTAACTCGGTTGTGAACTCGGTTATCACCAACCTGCCAGCTGGTCCTTTGATTTTTTTGATACCCATCTGGTACTGAGTTTTCCAACAGCTAATAACCTACCTGGATGATCCGATCATCATCATCATCCATCCACATAGGCCGGTTATCAATCTTAAATAAGCACTGGTGCAAGAAATTACAAACAACAGGTTTTTTTTTTTTTTTTTTGGCATTTTTTTTCCTTAAAAAAAACCTTATTATAACCAGTTGGTCGGTTATTGAGTTTTGACTCGGTTATCAAGTCAGTCATTAATAACTTGCCGCTCGGTCAGTTCTCGAATTTTTATAACCGTCTGGTATCGAATTTTCAAACATCTAATAACCTACCCTGATTACCTGATTATCATCACCAGGTCGGTTATCAATCTTTGAACACAAATACAAAAATGAAATAAAAAATGGAGTTTTAGAACCTTATAACCGGATAATAAATCAGCAGGAGAAACATGCGGTTATCAACCGGTTGTTTAATAACCTACCCTTATGCATAACTGGCAATTTGTTTTTGGGGGTGACCGGTTCGAAACCCCTCAGAAATTTTGATATTGATATCCGTGAACAGTGCGGTCTGAATGGGGTTTCCAGGAAAGTAACCTACCCGGGGGTTATTAAAAAAGAAACAACCGGACAAATAACCGGAGAGAGGAAGGGGAAAAACAAAGACAACGAAACTCAGGGGGAGGAGCAAAAACTGGGTACCACATGGGCGCTGTTGTCTGCGAGGTTGCCGCCAGTTTGGACCAGAGTTCCGTCCGCCAAAAACTGGCCGGAGCTGCACCAAGTGTCCGTGAAGATGGTGAGCGGACGCACGCTGTTGGAATCCAGCGAGAAGATCACGGAATGCGCCGACGAGTCCCCTTCGATGCTCTGTTGGGTCCTCGCCAGAGAGATGTTGGAACGACCCACGTTGCGTCGATCCAGCAACAGCACTGTGTTGGTGTGCGTCACCGCCGTGTGCATCGATGCTATTCCTGCATTTTCCAGGAGCAGTTCCCATCTCCCAGCTGCTGCTCCCGCTACTGCTGCTGCTGCTGCTGATCCTTGTACTAGTGCAACAACAGGTACTTCTGGAAACAGTTTGATCGAGCTTGTCAACAATATGAGCCGTGGCAACAAAACTAAGCACAGAAGCTGCAGCACCAACACCATGAAAGCTTGACCATGATGATTCAAGCTGCTTTCCAATTTGCCATACAAAAAAAAAGTCGCCATGGATTCTCCTCTCCACTACTTACAACTGCAACACAAAACAAAAGAGATCTATGAGAGAGATTCAAAAGAGCAAAAAATGGGAAAGCTCAAGAGTTGGGTGGGTGGGGGGGGGAGATGGAAATGGACACTGATATATCATCAGACTTCAGACTCCTCTCTCAGATTCTTGTAGACAGAAGTGATATACAAAACAAAAACCCTCTTGAAGAAACCTCTTCTTCAAAATTTTCAAAATTCTTCCCAAACTTCTTCTTCTTCTTCTCCTTCTCCTTCTTCTTCTTCTACAAGTGCAGAAATGTAGCAGATTGATGACAACAAGCTCATCAACAAACAAACAATCAGGAGCAAGCAGGAAACTTGATCATCATCATCATCATCATCATTGGCAGAAACTTTGTGAAACTTGAATTTTTCTTCTCTCTTTCATCACTGGACTGTTCTACCAGATTTGATTGATGATGGTTGGGTTGATCAAGCAATGAATCAGGATCACATATTAAGCTCTCTGGAATGATGAGCTCTTGTAAGAACCAACACAAAGCAACAACACCCACCTCTCTTTCTCTCTCTCTGTTTCTCAAATTTTATACATTTGGCCTTCATCTTCTTCCCTCTAATCTGGGATTAAGGGGGGTTGATTAGGCAACATGGATGGATGATCAGTTGGAGATTATTGTATGAGATAGTATGCTAAGAAATTAATTGATTTCTAATTTTCTTGGGTTTTTCTGTTTTTTCTTTTTTTTTCATGAACTAGATTCAAAATCAATTCCTCCAGGAAAATTAGAAAAATAGGAAAAAATAGGAATTGATTTTGAATCTAGTGCATGAAAAGAGCTGTTTGTTTTTGTGATGTTGATTACTGTGACTGTTTTTGTTATAGCTGTTGATGATGTGAAAATAATATACAATTTTTCATTTATTCATTCATTCATCTTTCCTTTCTTTCCTTCATTTGGGAGTTTAAGGAGTTTGAAATTGAGATTGATTTGGGTGGGGGTTTTTTTTTTGTTTAATGAATTTTTATTATTATTTTATATTTTATTTTATTTTAAATTAGGGTTGGTAGGGGTTGGGTTTCAATGGGATGGGACAAAGGGGTTTTCTATTCCCAACACTTTTTTAAAAATTCATTAGGCTATCCTTGCTTCTTCTTCTTTTCTAAATGGGGTTTTAATTGTTACTAGGTAGTGTAAAACTATGGTTGTTGATTAGACATTGAAACCCATTTTGGGAGTTCATATTTTAACATCAGCTTCTTTTCTTTTTTGCATGTATTTGTCAATTCTCATGCCTCTTCCTCCTCCTCTTCTTCTTCTTTTATTTCCTTGCAACTTACATCTTCAGTTTCAATTTTCACCCTTGAGAATTGAACTTGAATTCTTTACAAATTGGATTATGAGGGGTTTTTTTTTGTTGGGGTTTAGGGTTTAGGATAAAGAGTAAAATGGGTGCTTCTTGGTGGGACCCTATTGGGTAAAATTGGTAATTAGCATATGGTTCTCTTAATTCAAGAATAAGCAAGAAGAAAGCAATTTTTCTCTTCATAATGTTTTTTGATGATCATGTTAAGCAATGATATTATATTTTTCAATTTTCTGATGTTGCATTGTTCATTAGCATCCCAAGAGAGATTTAGCATTAAATGACAACAGGTTTTTAGAACCTAACTAATTTTTAAAATGCTACCAAACTAAAATCAAAGTCCAAATGTGATGAAAAATTTCAAATTTTTAATTTTCCCAAATTTTAGTGATTATTTTGGAAAGAAATGAGAATATTTTCAGAGACTATTCCCCTTTTCATTTTTATTTTGTGCATTTTGGTGAAATTTTGAACCCAAAAAAAAAGCTGATGTTAAGTGAGAATTTTGAATTACAACTAAATTTCTATAGAGTTATAGTTGAAATTAATACCATTATGATCCATCTATAACTATTGATGTACCTATATCTATATATGTATTATAGTGATTCATAACCATTCTTGCTTCCTAGGTCAATTTTTCACCAAGGTGCCACCTTAGGCCACAAGCCTACACCCTCACATGGTCAATGGGTGAGGCCCATGGGTGTAGGGCCATTCCCGGAATGTGGGGTTGGACTTGATTCACCTCGAGCTTCATGATGAGTGAGGACCACAAGCATGGAACCATTCCCGGAAGAATCCGGGGTTGGAATCAGCTACCACCTTGTCTTAGGCCCCTTATTTTGGGAATGCCCTCACCCCAAGGCCTTGCCATGGAGTAGGTACATTCCCAAAATGAGTGGGGATGTAGATACAAACTCAACTATGGCCTTGTCCTAGGCCCCTTATATTGGGAATGCCACCACCACCTCTACACAAAACACCCTTGTGAGAGGGATATTTTGTGAAACCTCATTAGGCCAAGATTGTTCCATGCACTCCATTCATAACAAACTTTCATTGTTGGAAAGTTTTAGGAATGAGATTTCCAAAAATGTTTTTTCCTTCCTTTTGTTTTTAGACAATTTGGCCCAACCCTGAAGAGGTAAGGGAAAGAAAACCAAAACAAAACCAAAAAAAAACCATGCAAATCACAATTGTAATATGTCTATGAATCATAAAACGCACCACAAAAGAATTGATGCATCTTGCATGCTCTCATGTAATGATCCAAAACAATCATACAAATCCAACTTCCAAAACAATCATACAAATCTTATCATCCAAAACAATTACACAAATCTTACTCCTCACCATTCACCAAATATGTTGTACAATTTTCTTTTAATTCTAGAGATTGTTTCAATCCACCCACAAATCCATACACTTCTATTCTAGCCATTGTTTCAATCCATCTACAATTGCTTTTGTATATAACCCCATCATACATGACACTCCATCTCGGCATATATTGTGTCGAGATAATATTAATTCAAAGTACAAGCTATCCACATACATATGACCTTAAGGATATACAGATTGCAGACCTAATAATAATAATAATAATAATAATACTATCAAGGAAAAAGATGAAAACCCAACCCTGAGAAAATAGAGGGGGAAACAAAAAGGAGAAAACCAAAAGCTAAGATTTAGTTTGGACAAATGTGGACTATGGCACACACAAAATGAACCCTAAATTATTATTTTTGGCATTAAAAAGTTGAGTGGTATTTACAAAAGTTGGAAGTCTCTTGTGTGTTGTTTTCGTTCTTGTCGTTGTTGTTGTTGTCATTGTTGTCGTTGTTGATGTGGGTTTCCTCTCCCTCCCCATTTTCTCTTCATTATCAGTTCTTGTCTTCTTTTTCTTCTTCCCAATCCTCAGACAAAAATGGGTAATCAGTGTACCCAATAACTGGATCCTGTGTATAGAAAGTGCTTCTGTCATAGTGATTCAATGGAGCATGAAGCTTAAACCTGAGGGGTAAATCAGGATTAGAAACGAAAAATCGGCCAAATACAATCAGATCCGCCCTTCCAGTCTTGATGGCTTCATTAGCCTCATCCCTTGAATACCCACCAGCTGCAATGAAAGTGCCATGCTTCCATGCTTTCCTGATGGGTTCCAAACTCTCATTCGTTTCGATATCTGTATTTCCTTTCACCCTTGGCTCCACACAATGCACATACAAGAGATTGAAAGGCTGCAGAGCTTGAATCAAGTAGGTGAAATGAGTGACTGGGTCAGAGTCGAATGCATCAGCATAATGTGAGAATGGAGACAGTCGTACACCAAGACGGTGTGCTCCAATTTCCTTTGCCACAGCTGCAACAATTTCCAGCAAAAATCGGGAACGATTCTCCACTGATCCACCATACTCATCTGTTCTGTCATTGATCCCATCTTTTGTGAACTGGTCTATCAGATAGCCATGAGCTCCGTGCAGCTCTACACCATCGAATCCTGCAAACTCCC
>Ga0116231_10003296_pt1 | contig 33677 bp, 31 predicted proteins | sample S1TSphgellanicum_2_FD_89695 | JGI IMG/M metagenome (GOLD analysis project Ga0116231, IMG submission 89695) | Host-associated microbial communities from peat moss isolated from Minnesota, USA - S1T2_Fd - Sphagnum magellanicum MG | ecosystem: Host-associated > Plants > Peat moss > Unclassified... | reverse complement strand
TTGCAAAGCAACTCCCTGATTTTGGAGATCTTTGATGCAGTTTTGTCCCAGACATTGAGCAACATTTTCAGATTAGGTGTTTAGGGTTTAGGGTTTAGGGCTTGTGGCTCCCAAAAAAACTGACCTTGGTGGCCCACTACTGCCATTAGGGTTAAGCCTTGCTGGCAATTGGAACCCAGTAGTACCTGCAGTCTCCTTTTTTTTTTAAAATGGTGAACATTGGGGCACTTGCTGAATTTTTTTTTTAATTAAAAAAATTTTATTAGTGGTTTTGGGGGATTTATATCACCATATTTTGGGGAAAAAAAATTCCAGACAAATCACCAGATTTTTATATCATGTTCAAATGGGCTAGGTAGGCCAACAAAGTAGAAAGATTCTTTTCAACTGAAAACTTTCATAATTCAATTATAGCCAGATTTGGCTAAACCAGTTTATTTATGGATGTTCTTGAAGTTCCAGGTCCCTGTTTATTAATCACTGAATTATGCTCCTGTATTAAAGGAATGGAACTGGAACCCTGGAAGTGGGCTGATTTTAAATTTTAAAAAAAAATAAAAATTTCAACAAAATAAAAATTAAAAAAAATTTATGCTCAAGCCACTCATGTACACTATTGGTAGTCTGCAATGGCCTGAGGAAATGGCATCTTGACATCCATCTCATCCTGAACCTAATCACATGGTTAGTAAGGATGTCAATTTCCTTTCAATCACTAACAATGAGGGGGAGGGTTTAGCTGAGTGAAAGTTTGGTTTTTTTTACTCTGGAGAGAAAGAAAGAAGACAATTTGAAGACATGGGTGAAGAGTAAAAAGCTTGCATTGCATCAGATATGGAGTCTTGACTCATGACCACACACAACAAAAGGTTTTTTTGTTTCGCATCTTTCAAAATTTGATATGTCCATTAGTAGTCTAAAGTACCAGTTATGTTCTTTTGTCAGCTTTTGTCTCGAAGCTTCTGAAAACAAACACAACTTCATCGCTCACAACAACAACAACATATGCTAACAACATATGTATGTATGCTTTTTACATATGTTGTGCTTCCACTCTCAATCGGGTACAATCTGAACTCTAAGATGGTCAGCCAAATGGAAGCCCACAACTCATCAGAAGTAGTAGAAGATCTCTAAACTGCTAATTGAGGAAATCATGGGTGTGTCGTGCTATTAAACAATCCCATGGTTTTCAGATTTGTTGAAGAACTCTGCTAGTTACCAAGGTTGTCAGGTGGCTGTATGGTCTTCAACAACACTAGGACATAATTTACATATATATATATACCATAGTACCTTCTTCGGTTTCGTACTCAAGTGTTGAATAATTATTTCATTTTTTGAAAAATAAAATAAAATTCAGATTTTTTTTTTGGGTAATTTTGGGTTCATTTTATGTTGAGATGAAAATATTTGGTAGTTCATTGCAATTAATGTTCATGAAAAGATCTCATTGAAAAAAAAGAAGAAGTATTGCACAAATTTTTTTTATCCTTGTTGCAATTCTTCTTGGTTACAACTAACAAGGTCTCGACTTTATTCAACAATTTAAGTGAGTTATAATACACATGGGAGTTGTTGACAAGGTAAGTGATTGATAAATTACTTACTTATTAAATATTGAGCGGTGGAAATAAAAAAATAAAAATTATAGACCCTAGATATAAGCCTACACAATTGCCCTCAAGTTCCCAAATTTTCAAATATGGACATGCAAATAATTTCCTTGACTCTTGATGGGCTAATATATTTATATGGTCAAACCTAAAAAGGTACAAGAATATTGACTTCCAATCTAGTTTTTTGGGCAAATTTTCACACCATATATAGCGAGAGACAAAAAAGAAGGAAGGTGCAAAAGGTACAAAGGAGTTCTTTTTGGGAAAAATGGGCCCAAGCCACCACACTATCCAATAAATATAAACTTGAACACTAAATAATTCATTTTGAAAGAGTTCAAAAAATGAGAAAATTATTGGACAAAAAGTGCTCAAATCCCACAAACTCTTTGCAAGATTTGTTCAAAATGTCATATAATTATCCATTTTTCAATGATAAGTTCAAGTTGTAGTAAGTCAACCATAAGTTCAAGTCGATTTTTGATTCAAATCCTAATAAATTAATTTTGGAGTGTTCAACTGAATTTTCAGCAAATAAAATAAAATTGAACATGAGGTGTTCAAGTGTATGTCATTGTACAATATTATGAGGAAAAACAAATCTAAGGTTACCATATTTAAAGAATAGTTTCTAACAAGTCACCAAATTATAAGAGGAATCTTAAAGTTTTCCACTTCCCCCTTTAACCTCTAGCCAAATTTGGCTAAGTACTCTTGGGCATGATTGTAAACCCAACTATTTCATAAATTTGAAAGAAAAACATTGTTGGCTTCTCATTTGTACGGATGATATAGTTTTTGTAATCTAGTTGACAAAACTCCAATGAAAATACTATTCAAAATTCAATATTTCTCACATCTTAGGTCTAAAATTGATGAAATCATCTCCATAAAACCCTACTAATTGAGGGCTTACCAACACCAAAAACAAGCCCCAATTTCCTTAAAATTTTCAATTTTGATTTTATTCAATTTTCAATTGCAACAATTGTTCAATTTTCAATCCCCTTGTATCATAGGTCTAAATCTAATGGAACCACCTCAATGCACCCTTTCAAATAGTGTTAAGTGCATAGTAGGGGGCACTAGATGGTTTGGGAGAGCTCAATGCCACAAACAAACAAACAACCTTCAATACTACATAGATTTCTTTAATTGGTGACAACAAATATCACAACTAGCAACAAACACAAGCTTAAATGCAAGGTCCTCAAAAAATACACATAATGTGATGGACTTGATAACTAGTGAGAGGAAAGTTATGAAAGATAGTTGACGATGTTTACAAGTCCCAATAATTAATGGCCTTAAGCTAATTGCTAGATATAATCAACATCCTTTACATCCATCACCTACTCAATAATGGTGGGGAGGCAAAAGTTTCTTTGTGTGGTACCACTAGGAACTTCACACTCTCAATTTGTTACACATTGAACTTGAAGACAATGAACATCACACTTATGAAAGGTTTTTTTTTGTTAAAAAACATTTATGAATACTTTCCCCAAGTCTTATAATATTTGAAAATCTAATTAAATCAATAAAATTTTGACAATATTTGATTCAAGCAATTACTATTTAGTTGTCACTATGCCAAAATCTAACATTCAAGACTAAGACTTTTTTTTTATTATCTTATTTTTAATCATATAGTCATGGAAGACATGTCCTTAGTAAGGTCAATTAATCTCTATCATGCTTATTACTACATGATTACAATACTTTACAAATAATGATTGTAATCATATATATGATTACATGACCTTACAATCAAGGACTACAATCAAATTATATTAGTGCTTTTACAATTAACAATTGTGGTCATAAATACGATTACCTATGTAATATTGATCATTTTGAGGCTAATTTAATTTTTATATATCAAAATCAAATTACTAATGCATAAATTAAAGCTAGGTAGGTTAGGTACGTTAAAGTAGATAGGTTAGGTTATAAGGTTTGGTAGGCTAGCCTAAGTTATATTAGGTAGGTTGGGGATAGGTAGGTATGTAAGTTGGTGATAAGTAGGTGGTAAGTAGGTGATATATTAATAGGTTGCAACTAAAAGTGTATCAAAATATTGACGATTTACCTACCTACAACCCGCCTACCTCCTACCTTCCTTCATGCCTACTTTGATATAGAAAATGTAAAAAGATGCAAAATAAACATATTCATAATCATATGTTGACAAAAGTTATCACAATGTGAATGTGTGGTGCATTGATTAAAGAATTGGTTTTTCATTATGGATGTGAGAGGTTCAACTTTTTATACTTAACAACATATCTACATGCTGGAGGGGCTAAGTTAGGTTAAATGAGGTTAAATTTATGTTTAGATTTTTGAAGTTAATAGGTAGGTGGGTAGATAGGTATGGTAGCTAGATTGGGCTAGGCTAGTTTGAGTAAAGACCACAAGTCATATCTATAGTCATATGTTTAATCATGTCTTTAATCATATGTTCAATAGGACCACATTCATGGAGGCCACATGGATTGACATTTACAACTACAACCATGTTTATGACTAGATGGCATAAGCTACAAATATGGTTGATTACATAGTATAGTTGTGAGTGGCTTATATGATTTCAAACGTAATTACGAATGTAATCATATAATCAAGGTTTTTGCATAATGAACAAAGAGTCCTAAAGGGCCATTGATGTTAGGAACACAATGAATAGTTATTATCACCTTTTATTGTTTCAATGACTAATTGGGGCCATTCCCCTTGGCATGTACTAGATAAAAGAAAAAAAAATTCATATGTGATTTGAAGGGCATTTGAAGATAAAAGGTCAAGATTGAAAATTCTTAAAATGCCAATACATAGTATAGGTGTATAGGTGTTTATAAATTTTTATAGGTGTGTTCATCGTTGGGAAGACATTGCCCACATGGTGCAAGCCAATAGACTAAAACATATAAGTAGAAATAATTAGACATTTTAAATTGGGTCCAACTTTCCTTTGATTATAGCAAAGGGGTTTGTAATGGTACCTCCCAAGGATGCTTTCACTCTACATCTCACCTTTTTTATCCACACACAAAATGGATATGAATCACTTTTCATCCACAACAAAAAAATGAGAAATGGAAAGCTTAATATATGATATAACTATGGCATGTATATGACATTTTTTTTTTTCAAAATCACATAATTGAATTGCTAGATTGGTTGCTTTTGTAGTGACAATGGAGCTCATTTTGTGATTTTTTTTTTGATTAAATATATGGCTATAAAGGAAAAATAAATAAATAATGATATCAAAGTTATTTTATTTTTTAATGATTGTAGATTCGGTCATGGATTTGAGTTTAGGGTAACAAATTTGGTTATGTTATTTTGACAATAGTAGTAACATTGATTTTAGGTGTTTGAGAGTTGTGGCAACTTTTTTTTGTTCAATATGTGGCCATGTCTACAAAATTGGGATGAACATGAATGCAAGGTAGATGTTTGGGCTACACTTCAAATTATTAAATCTAAAAATTCAAACCCACTAATAAACATTTCCTCTAAGGGAATTGAACTCAACTTTGAAAGGTCTTGTCCATGTAGTAGAAGAGTCTTGCACCCACATAAACATCCCATAAACAACTCCCAATTTTGAGACATCCAACCCAACATCCACACAACCTAACGAGGGATGGCTTTCATAACTAGACTTACAACTTTTTCCTAAACTCACATAATGCACACAAAAATCATACAAGTTTGCATTTTTGAAAAAACAAATATAAGCATTTCAAAATAAAACTTTGCCTTCACAAGATGCAATTGGTAGTTTTTAAAAAAACCATGATTGTAAACAAATCTAACAATCTACTTGGTACCTAATGCAAACTTCCTTCCATGTTGTAATGGCTACATCAAATGGAAAAGTAGAAATTGTGTAGAAATTATACCTGAACATTCACACACACAAGTCAAGATGCGTGGTTAATCAATTACACAACTTACTTTTCATGTAAACTAAGTTGTTGAAGGTCCTTTTATCCATGACAAACCCAACATTTGCACCACGACTATGTCCACAACCTTCATCTACTCATTTAATTTCTAAACCAAAAATGAAAAAGATTGGATTTTCAACCACATTTGAGTCATTGGGTTCACATCTATCATTCTTGCACCACTACCTCAACATTATGTGTCATGTTGAGTTTGAAGTAAGAAGCTTGCACATCCAACAACCTTGAATCCAAAAGCCCAAGAACCACAACACCCCCCTTATCTTCTTATGAAAACAAAATGCAACCTTAATTTGATTTAGATGGGGAGGAAGTTGTTAACATTTTTTTTTTCACATAACCAATATTGTGGGTACACCATGCCAAGGGCTACCATGGTATCAACATCAAGGAACCATTGAAACAACTCAACACACAAGTTTGTTGAAGCTTTTGAACATGCAACCTTCATTATTTCAAGCATGGCATAATGATTAGTCAGATTCACATGAACATAAGCACCATTAAAACCTCCTTTTAAAAGAAAAATCATTGTTTGCACCAATTTTTGCAATTAAATGGTGTTGTTTGCAATTAAAAAATGTTGTTGACAACTACTTTTTAACTGCAAATGATAATATTTAGTTAGAAAAATTGGTTGCAAATGAATTTTTTTCTTCTAGTGCCACAATGATGGAGCCCATAATTCTAACCACCAATGCTAAAGGTCAAGTATGGCAACAAATAAAAATTACCATCAAAATCATGTGAAACCCAAGTGAAGGGCAACTACACACTCTGATGTTCAAAAACAATAATGAATTCATTGACATCAAAATCATCATATTTACAAAGTGGATCAACATAAAGTGGATAGTTTAACTTCTACCAATTTCAACACATCAATGAATTCAGAAACAATTAAAACATTTCATCTTTGAACAAATTTGATCGAAGTGTGCACCACTTCCAACATTGGAAAGATGCATGGCAGACTTAAAACTAGCTCAAAATCACATGAAAGATCTATATATTCCTAAACAAGCTTCTTCTTTTGTGCATTCATGTGCATATTCACAACAAGCAATTTGTATTCCCGTAACACCTACCTTTAGAGGACTAAGCATTGATATCCAACAAGTTTTAACATTGCACAAAAACTTCAAACACTTTGTTCCCAACATTTTGGTAGGTTGACAAATTTGAGTGTCTTATTTGGACTATGTGAAAAAGACATACAAGGATTATAACATATTTTCAATGCGCATAACCAAGGACAACTTGCTCAAAACCAAGACAATTAGGTTGGTTCAATATGCCACACAATGCACACCAATAAGGTAAAGGGCAATTTGTTCCCTTGTTTGTGTAATCCCCCCAAACCAAATGCCTTGAAACATTGAATCACTATCACATTTAAGGCAAATCCATTTGGAGGCCATGGCTTCATCTAGAAGGCCCCCATATCCCCCCATGGCATCCAAAATAACACCCTTGATGTTGTTTAAGGTTGCAGCTGCTTCAACCCTTTCGAGTGTCAACAAAATTGAAACATGTTTCCAATTTTTCATCCCACATACATGGATACTAATCCACAATTGAACATTGACAATGGTCACCTCATCTCCACTAACAACAACATAGTTAGCCTCTAGTTAACTTCATATTTAGCCTTTGAAATGACATACATTGTGTTGGAGAGGACCACAATTGTGCATGGTCTTTGTAATTTTCCAACCACTATTAGTTGACTAGTGCTTTAGTGAGGTGTCTTTGACCTTTAGCAACAAAAATAACTCCCTCAACGACTCATACAACATAGGTCTTCATGTAGGAAAATGTGTAAAACAAAAGCAAATTGAATAATTTTTTCCCAAACCCTCAAATGAATTTCTGATTATACTAAGGTCATGATAGACTCAAAATTGCACTCATAGAAAATCTTTTCATTTTTTCAATCTATTACATCTTGGTTAGAATAATATTTCCCCAGTGAGAATGCTCAAAGTAGCTATATTGTTGTTTTTCAATGGCCAACATGCTTTTGAAGCATGTCAAGCTCGGGAGTTAACAATTTCATATTTCCTTGATCTTGTTATAAATTGTGCATTAAACCTAAATGACCAAGCCAAGACAATAAACCTGAGAGGATGTTGTAGCAAATGGAGAAGCACCCAGCAACAGATAATGGGATTTTAGTAACTATATAGGGCACTGGAAGAACTTGGGAAAAGCAGCCTAGAGTTATTCTTAAATTCATCCTGTCTTTGGGCCTTAGTTTGACCTTGTAATGCCTGTTTCATCCCCAATTAGAGCATACCCATAAAGTGAGCAAATTGGGTACCACTTAATGAAGCTGGGTGTCAATGTAAATGACTTGCATGATTTTGTTATGACAAGACTTGGTTTCATTAAGAATACAACGGCTCATGTTTTTTAATTAGTTATTGTGAGGGGGGGGAGTGGGTGCACCTACAATTTAGTTTATTGTTATTTTTTCCCCCCTTCAGAAGGAGCCATTTGATTGGCCCATCACCAATATTTTTGGAACATGGGGACACTCCCCCAACATACAAGCCTAAATGTACTTCCCTCCCCAAAATATAAGTATGCTTTGTCACATGCTTCCCTTAGGTACCAGAGTAGGTGTTGGGCATCTTTGCCTTAGGTTTGTACCTTCTTTCATTGACTTTTAACAATTCATATCTAATTCCAAATAAATCCAAAAAAGAGTTAAAAAGTGAAGATTTTTTTTTTTGGGGGGGGGCATTATTTTATTTTCCAAAATATTTGGATTAGTTTTACTTAAAATACTTGAAAGAAATTAGAAAGGATCCTTGTGCTGCACTTGGAAATAGGACATGATATCAGAACCACTATAACTTAGGGGATGTGAGTGCAAATATTCCTAACCATTAAACATCACCATAGAAAAAATGTCCCAAGTGCATGGAGGGAGGTGCAACCATTCAATTGCTCAAATAGACATGTCAAAATCCATCTTTTTTTAAAAAAATTCTAGCTTGGTCATGTTGTAGGCAACTTCAAGTTGAATCTTTTCCTTTGTTTTTCCTTTGAACCATCCACCAAACATCGGTCTTTACCATAGTACTAGTGTAGTTGCTAGTTCACCCAAGGCTCAAAAGAGTCAGGCAGTCAATCACCTAGTTAGGGATATAGGATATGGAGTCAAAGAACAATCTAAAAATCCCAGGAGGCAAGAGATCAGACAATCAGACACATCAGGCAGAGCTGAGATGGGTTGTATGTAGTAGGCCCCACTTAAAGCCAGCATTGAGAACTAACTGATTGATGATCATCAGTATCATCAGTTCAGAGAGCTGCTGATGATCGATGATGAGGGATAATATTGTTACAGTAAAAACTATCTTATACAGATTCCTGATAGAATCACAGCTGCTTGCTTGGTACCATCAGCTAATTCTTGCAGTCAAGAATGATATTTCTACAAAGCTCACACAATAGCTGCTGCTGCTGCTGCTGCTGCACCTGGTGTTTTATTTAGGACATGCTTGCTTGCTTGGTGGAAGAGCATCTCTGGAGTCTGCAGTAGCTGGGAATTTTCTATAATTAAGAAGCAGCAGCCTCTCTGCAAGATGGTGAAAAGGCTAGCTCAACTGGGCAGCTCAGATTCAGTACCATGCAGCTTTTTATACCAGCTACTTGCACCACTGGAAGCTGAAAAAGCAGTTACTTCACAGGCTCCGTGCATCACCGCCGGCTACAGCTATTACTCAGGAGTCTAGACAAGCAAGCTGGGATTGGGTCAGCCTGTCTTCTTCTTTTTTTTTCGTTTTCTTTTTTCATAAAAAAATTCAACATTGGTTACAATGTGTAAATTGTGCTCCAAAGCATTGGTTACAATCAGTGGGTTTTTTTTTTTTTCCCCCAACTGGGTTGGTGATTGTGCACAGGACTTAAGCCAAACTTGGGTACATGTCAGAGAGGAATTTTTTAAAAATGTTTAGGAATTGTGCTCTATTTTTGGTTACATGCCACAACATAATTTTGTCTAAATATGGTGATTTCAAGTTTTTAAAAAAACTAAAAAATCCTCATAATGTGTGGGTGATGGTGGCAGCCAATTAGCTACCCAGTACTCTAAAGTCTGCTTTCTGCCAGTAGTAAGCACTGGCCTTTTCTCCTAGGGTTTTGGGCAAACACCATATTCTCCACTCCTCTGACTTGCTAAGTACTGACTAGTTTAGGGCCTGCAACAGTTTGTTAATATCTTAGTGTCAGATTTAGGCTACCTGATGCAAAGGAATGGAAGAAGTCACCAAAGGAGCTCTGTCCACCAAAAGGAATGGAATTGGATGGGATGGGATGGCAAGGAAAACCCCCAGCTAGCTAGCTATCCAACTCCTGGTGGGAATTATTTAGTGTTAAAAGTACTATATATGATCTATTTTTTCAGTCTGACACAGAGATAGTCAGCAGGGGAAAAGGGTTGGGATTGCTTCTGATGAAGAAGAAGAAGAAGAACTCTTGACTGTTTGATTGGTGTTGGGGAATGGGAATACTCTACTTAGACAAAAAAGGGCCGCCAATTCAGTGGTGGGTCTAGAATAGCAATGGTAGTAGTAGTAGTAGTAGGCTTATTATTATTATTCAGCTCACAATACTATTTCCTCCCTTGCCTTTTTCCTTCTTTCACTTACTTTACAAACTCTAGCACACTCTAAACCCCCTTTTACTGTAGGGGAACCTCCTACTCAGTGTCCCCATGTCGTCTTTTGTTTGAAAACAAGGGGACACACAGTCCACCTAAAACAACAATCTTTCTTTCTTTCTTGCCTGCTTGATTGCTTCCTTCACAAGCTTAGACAAAAAGGGGGGGAAAAAAAAAAACTTGGTCAGATGCCAAAATGCACTAGGTAGAGTGTCTTTTCCACTTCCCCCTTTTTGCAGCATTCAAACTACAAGAAGTTCCCATTTCTTCTCAAGCTTGACAGACACAGACAGAGAGAGAAAGAGAGAGAGAGAGAGAGAGAGAAAATAAATAAATTGATAAATAAAAATTGGGGTGGGAGTCAGATGCCAAAATGCTACAGTATAGTGTCTTTTTCCCCCACCTTCCCTTCCCCTAATTTTTTGCAGCATAAAAACTGGTCAAAGTTGTATGAATTCCTAACCCATTTGCTAACACTCATTCCTTACAAGGCCTGGAACTTGAATCTTTAGCTTCCAATTCCAGTTGCTTGGAGAAATTTCATTCCATTCCCTTTGCAAAGAAGCTCTCAGCACATGAACTTGAACTCGGGGAGGAGTGACTTGAAAGTTGCAACAACAGCTTCAACTAATTTTGCAGCAGCAACCAACCCACTGGCTTGCAGGATTCCTTATGACAAATGCACTTTGTGTCTAGTTTACTAGAGGAGAGTTTTGCTGCAGCAGGTGATCCCAATCTCCCCTTACTATATATCATCATCAAGTCTGCAAGACTCAGCTGCTTCTGCTGCACTAATCTACTTGGTAAATTCTTTTCTACATTACTGTAACTGCAGAGTTGCTTGCTGCTGCATATATGATCTCTAGATATTTAAGTAACTGGGAAAACTTCTAACTATTCTTGCAGCAGCCAAGAAGAAGAGCTTGTTGATTTCACAAGTTGTGGATTTGTTCTCATGGGATTGAAGAAGCGTATGAACTTGTTGTTGTTCTATTGCGATCCTTGAAGCTAGAATTGAATGATGTTGCAGCAATTGGGATCTTCTTGTGATCAGCCCCAGACTGTGCAGCAACAGCAGCAGCTCCAAAGCTCTTATGATCTGAAAGCTTGATCTTCTTTCTTCAAGAGAGCTGTATTGCTGCTGATCGTAGTTGTACTACTGGAAGTGCAGCAGCAGCTAGGATCGACGCGGTCGCTGGATTCTGCAACCAGAATATGGCCGGGGATCCGTCGACTATGGCAGATTCACCGCTTAGAGTGGAGGACGCTGGCGGTACTACTGGGACAACTGCTGCTGCAGACATGATGACCAGCGGCACCGCGACGCTCAGTTGTAGTGGCAGTAATGTCGAAAACTCCGGTGGTGGCGGCAGCACGGGGCTGCTGTCTCAAGCGCTGAAGCTGCACTCGGAGTCGAAGCAGCTACCGGCAATGTTCATCGAGGTCGACAAAAGCCATCGCTGCTCCATGAGCGAGCTTGACTCGACGTGGGAGGTTTCTGAGCATCCGGAGCTGGAGGTGCCCGTGTTGGATCTGGCAGTGCTGCTAGAGAATTCAGAGCTGGAGGAGACGCGGTCGGAGGACAATGATCAGCTCGCGGGTGACAAGATCCTGCAGCAACGTCGTCGGCAGGAGCTTGTGAAGGCGATGGCCAAGGCATGCCAGAGATGGGGTTTTTTCCAGGTACTCAACCATGGAGTCGATCAAGCATTGATCCAGAGATGCGAGGCCGAGGCACACCGGATGTTCCAGCTTCCGCTCGATGTCAAGGAGCGCGTGCATCGTCCGCCTGGTGCTTCCTTCGGCTACGGTGCCAACACCTGGGTCAACCAGAAGGTCATGCACTGGGCCGAGAGCTTCCACATGCAGTTGCATCCCACTTCCAACATCCACGACATGGCTGCCAAGCTCTTCGCCGAGAGTGATCCCAACCAATTCAGGTATACTACCAACTGCACGTGCTGCCGCTGCATCTCTGAAAACCCCATCACTAGGGATCACGATCTTGCAGGAAAAAAAACTCCGAGATCTATCTTGCCCGACAAAATCGTTCGAGCTGCTGCTGGAACTCTGATATTCCCTTCTTGCTTGTGGGTTTTTGTTTTTTCTGGGTCTTGGCTGCTGTGTCTTGTGTGCAGTTCAGCAGTTGAAGAGTACATGGCAGCGGTGGAGGGTCTAGCTCGTCGCTTGCTGGAGCTTCTCACCGAGGGCTTGGGACTAGAAGCTGGCCATTTCAACCAGTACCTGGAGAAGGAGAGGATGACCTCCATGCGCTTCAACTTCTACCCTCCTTGCCCAGAGCCTTCTCTTGCCATCGGTCTGCGAGCTCACACCGACCCCCATCTGTTGACGATCCTTCACCAGGACAGCGTCGACGGCCTCCAGGTGCAGATTGATGGCAAATGGATCCTTGTGAAGCCCCGCCCCGACTGCTTCGTCGTCAACATTGGTGACCTCTTCCAGGTACAAGGAAGGCTTGTCATCTCTAGACTCATGATCTCAGCTGCATCCTCTCTCTGGCTCTCGAGCGGATCTCTCTCTTTCTCTCCGGAACAACTGTTTTTTCTTTTGCGACAATGGGTTTCCATGGATTGAAGGTTTTTTCTTTTTCTTTTTGTTGCTTCTGCAATTTTCTCTGTGATATTGATTTCTGGTCTTGTTTGTTTGTGTCCTGGACATGCAAGGTTCTGAGCAACACCATGTACAAGAGCGTGCTGCATCGTGCAGTGGTGAACAGTAGCTCCCAGCGTCTTTCTCTGGCTTGCTTCCTCAACCCTCCGCTGAACGCAACCGTTGCTACACCCCCGAGCTCATCACGCCCGAATGGCCGCAAATCTATCGTCCCTTCACGTGGCTCGAGTATCTGAAAAACGCCTACTTGTATCATCCCATCACTGGCGCTGATCGTCACGAGCGCTTCTTCTTGAACACTGCCGCCAGTTCTTGACTCCGCCCAGTTACGCGCGCGCACCGTCCTCGACGTCCCGAGTTCCGCCTCCACGACCAGGAGCTCCGCGCGCGCAGAGCGTCCTCGACGTCCGCCACGAGCTCCGCGACGTCCGCGACAAGTTCCGCGACGTACGCGACTGTACGGGCATCTACGATGAACAAATACTAGAACCGTATGTCCTCGACTACGTACATACGTACGATTTGGGACTTTATACATACATATACTAGTCCTTACATACATGTATAATTAATTAATTAATTACACTTAGATGGATTTTGCTCCTGATTTTCCCATGGCTCAAGGAGCTTTTCATTAGCTTTGGAGTGGTGTATGTATGTATGTATGTATGTAGTTTTTGGAAACTGTTACAATTTTAGTATGGAAAATTAAATCGGAGGATGAGTGACTAGAGTGAGGATCAAAGTGAGGATTATTTTATGGATAATTTTATTATATGGTGTTTTTTTCTACGATATAACTCGTGTAAAGAAAAACTTTTAAGAGTTTGAGATAAGATAGAGATTTTATTTCAAGTAAATTTTTTTTATTTAAATATATATTAAATATGTGGTTCTTCAATATTATTGAAGTGAAATTTTTTAAACGCGTTCATGTTCATGAAATTGAAATATAAAAAAATATTTGAAAGATTGAGAGCTATCTATTTTGTGTCAAGTGAGATATTTGAATCTCCCTTTACACAAGTGATGGGAATATATATATATATATATATGCTCGCTATAAGAATCACTCTTGTGATCATCTCTAATGCTAGTGTAAAGTTGCATGTAAAATCAAATTTTGGATGAAGTAAGTATACATTTCAAGGGTATAAAAATGCATTTTTTTTTTTGCTCCTCTTGTAAAACTTGTACTCAATTGAGTACTATATGGTTGGGGTAGCCACAAGGATTGGCCAACACATGGTGTATAAATGCCTCCCTTGATGTATATTTATCCATTTATTGAGGCATTTATGACTTTTAGGTTTAAAGATCCCTCCCACTTGTAAGGAAGGAGTAAGGTGTAAGAACACAACCTTCCCTCCTATGCCTCATGACCTTTGTTTATGGTAAAGCCCTAGGGCGGGGGCATCCTCAAAATAAGGGGCCTAGGATGAGGCGGGGGCCTAGGATGAGGCGGTAGCCTAGTCTCGTGCATTTTGGGAATGTCCCCCACCCTAGGGCTTTACCTATTGTAAAGTGCGAGGCAAAATTTATCATGAACCAAACCTATGTAGATCACGAGGGGTAAGAATGGGAGGGTTCTCGTGCTCACTCCTCAAATAGTGGGCGGCTTCTTACACCTATAAGTGAGCTTAATTTCCTTCCCACGCTTGAGAAGTAGGCATAATATCCCTCCCAATTTCTAGGAGGGAAATTCATGGATATAATGTGCCATCCACATACATTACAAATTTCCTCCGAGTGCTTCAAGTTTTATGGTAATGTTTGCCTCATGTGTTGTAAGGTAGCATATTGAGGTGTGTACATCTATTGTTGATTGCAACTAAAAAATATAATATCAATCCTCACACACACACACACACACACACACAAATATCATCAGGTGTTGTTATGTTTGTTTCAATTTTTTATGAAAGGTTTTAAAAATTCATAAAAAAATTTAATCCTCACACACATAAATATATGATAATCCAAATAATCATATGATGGGTGGGGTAATTCCCAAAATGTGAGGCAAACTTCAACACCGCATCCTAGGCCCCTTGAATGGGAATGCCCCAACCCTAGGGCTTCACTCTAGGGGTTTTGGTTTGGATCCATGGTGTCCCCATTGCTGTTGATTTTCTGAACACCAACAATTGCTTTCTAATTGTTGGTGCTTCAGAAATTTAATTGCAATTTCATGAGCAAATCTCACTCACTCTAACCTAAACCCTAGACCCCATTGTTGATGAGCACCACCATTGCCGCACCCTTTTAGGTGATTATAGCGGTTCAGCTTTCCTGTGTCCAACAAGTGTGTGTCTGGATGGGCTACCCATTCCTGTAAAAGAATCAAAAGCTTTCTGAAAGACCAGCATGACAATTGCAAGCTGCCAAGACACTGGAGAACCGTCGCTGATGAAATTGTGAATGGCACATTTGTAAGAACGTTCTAGACCTCAGATCATAAAGTCATCCTACGCTTTGCAAGTGGCGCACTCTTTAGCAATTGGAAACAGAAGGACTTGACAAAACCAACTGACAGGATTGGAAGAACAAAAGCCAATTAGAGCTTGAAGACTTTATAACTCTGATCAAGAATACGTAAATTTTCATGGACAGCTCTTATCCAACACTAACTAAGCACACGTGCACATAAGAGAGCATCAATGCATGACAAAACACTACTCAGATATGGCAATGTCAACTCCTCATCAAAAAAATCGCAATAATAAACCAGCTTAACCAGACTGAAGATTGTTGGAAAAAGAAGCTGTACTTTTGAATACTGAAGCTACCATAAGAGCAAAGCGGGATACAAGAAACCTGCATCGCAATCCTCATCTAAACCCAATAGAGCCCCATTATAATCCTACGTCTTACAAATTTCTACATGTGTTTTCTTGACATGTGAATGAGAATTTTCTGTAAAGAAAAAAACAGTGGGGAAAAAGGCTGTTGGGTGTCGTGCACTAGGGATGTGGGTTTTTGTGTGTTACCCTGGCTTCCCTGCAGCTGCTGCTGAATAAATTCCTGCTCTAAAATGTACTACTGTCAGCCCTGTCCAGATTTGCAAACTTGTTGGAGTAATTGGACTCTGTCACCAGCGGGTTGCTTCTGCTCTCTGTGGCTGCTGCATCCTGAAAAACAGATGAGTTGGCTGTCTTCCCGAACTGGTAACAGTAGGAACATACGCAGACAGGGGAGAAGTACCCAAGTTTCTCCAATACAAGGTGGTGGCTGGAGCAGTCCACACACAAAATTTGACCGCAGTTCACACAGTGATACGGCTTCTGGGCATCAACAATCTGATTTTGGCAAGATGTGCATTCATCAAACTGCAACCACTCAATCACGAACCGCAACAACTTAGCATCCACACATATATACAGTTATAGAATTTCATGAAAAATAGATGATCCTTTCAAAATGAGCAAGATTGTTGTACCTCCTGGGAAAGGAGAATCAAGTTGTACCTCACTTGCTTGCAGAAGAGGGTTTTTGAAGGCGTCATCTGATAAGGTCCATGAGACAACATGACCCCCACTGTCACCACTGCACAGCTGCTTCAAATCATTACTAAGATGCAATGCAGTTACAGATTCTTTGTGCCACTTCAACACCTTTCGCAATATGAGCTGGTATTCAGGTGTGCCACCTGTAATACAAGAAGAACTTGTGTCTCCCTTTCCAAAGAAAGCACCAGACCCTGACCTCCTAAAGTCTACAACAGTCGAGGGAGCAATAACACTTCGAGTATGTGATATTCTTGCACCCAATCGGTGGTCAGGTGTAGAAAATGAATCGAGCACTCTTGATTGAGCCTTTACAACACGTGGCAGTGAATGGGAGTCAAAATCCATCTGCCAAAGCCGGATTGAACCGTTCTGGTGACCAGTTATATACCAGCTAAACTCCATCCAGTCAGAGACATGGGGGCTTGTGATGGAGAGTATGGTATCTGAGGTGAGTTGGGAGGTATTTACAGCTGCTAAACAGTCCCCATTAATGCTCCACACTATCAGTGTCGTGCCTGCGGCAGTAACAATCTCTCCTGTCATGTCATTGACATGGACAGCTGTTGCTGGTGTATGAAGCTCTGGAAGCTGGCGAACAAATTCCAGGCTCCTCAGATCCCAAAATATAACACTCTGGTCATTGGAAGCACTGACCACTAGGCTATACGCTTGAGATACAGCTAAGCATGTCACAGCTTGTGTGTGCGCACACAGCACTTTTTGCAGATGCAACCGAAGACTGTCCTTTTGTAGCCGCCATATTGCTACAACTCCATCTTCCCCACCTGTGTCACCCAGAAAAACAATGATAATTTCTGTGCCTGCAAAATCCTGAAAGACATTGTGCATCCACATTTGAAGGCAAAAGCCAATGCATTTGGAAGCACCCATTGTGATGCTTCCAAGAACAAAGAACATGCTAGACAGCTAGCTACAATACAAACACACACAGCCGCTTACCAGTCACCAGGATGCGGCCATCTCTGCTGAATCCTGCGCATCGCACTGGCCCATCGTCATGAAGGTTCTCATGCGTTGCAAGAAGCTTGTCCTGATCATAGGAGGCAAATCGGAGGCTCTGATCCGGGAAGCCCCAGGCAACATACTTGTCATATACAGGTGGCCGAAGAACCCGGTTGGCACCCGCAATACATAGCTTGTCTTGGAACATAACCAATTGGGACACTTTTGATCCCACTGTTCGAATCTCCTGTGATTTAACAACCGTAATAGGAACGACTTAGACAGGAAAGAAAACTGTTGCTCTCTCTATTAATGCACAGCTATTGTGATGCAGATGTTGTGATGTGCAACCACTCAGCCTTGTCTGAAACATAATTTTCATTTTGCCGATGAGGCTATCTATTGGGATCAACATGGAAACGACAAAGTGCTCTATTATTTTCTGACTATTTTTTTTTCCTAGGCAAGGTGCAGAAGAAAAACCTGAGGAGTCAGCAAGTGGGGATGTCGGAGAACAGGCGTTAGAGGCAGTTTTTGGACCCACTTTCGCTTGGGATGTGGCTTGAGGAACAGTTGACAGGGTGTTTGTCCAAAGTGATTGATCTGGGCCAATATAGCTGCTTTCATCGCAGGGTCTGGCACAGTATCAATGTCCACTGCGCCCTCATATGTCAAATGATAGAACACATTGGTCGCATCCACTGCTGCCTGTTGTTGCAACACCACCCAACACAAACACAATTTTTTCTCACAACTCCCTTTCAACAGTCCATTTCCTGTTACTCTTAGTAAACACATACCTATGTTCCAAAAACAAAACAACACTGACAGCAACAGCAAATTCAATCCAAATCTTTAGTGGAAATAGTATTGCATGATTTGGAGTTGACAAAGCTACATATCAAAAGAAGAAGATGAAGAAGAAGAAGGAGAAGGGGGCAGGGTAACAAGATAAACAGTAAGTCATACCTTGCCTCGTTGCTTATACCCAAAGATGAGGTCAATCCAGTGATGCAGATTTTCTGATACATACTGACTCTCCAAGGCTTCACGGTGCTTACGCACAAATTCTCGTGCACTACCCTTGGCCCAAGGCGGCAGGACAACATGATCCACCTGTCATGTCCAAAAGAGTCCCACCTAAATTTGTTTAGAAACAAGGAAGTTCAAAACCTATTTAGTTGCCCATTACAATGTACCACAGCCAACTAGTTAGATTTTTTCCCTGACCAGTTTTGAAAGATGAACTGACTGACAGACAACACTATATACCTTCTCTCCACACTGGGTGATGCCAAAATCAAAGTGAAACCGGTTCTCAAGAAATTCGGGTAAGTAGAAAAACTCAGGAATAAGCTCCTTGACATCAGCAGTATTCCCCTGACTAGCACTGAGCCAAGTCTCGTGGAGGCTGTTGAACAGGCGGTCAGCATGATCAAACTGGCCCCCTTGCAACTGCTTGTTGTTCCAGCTGAATGGTGGCATTCGGATAAGGTAGAATAACACTGTGCCTGCACTTGAGTAGTGCGATCCATAGTGAAATCTTGGGATCTCTGGGTCATCCCAGTTCCGATATCTGAACAGCACATATTACATTCAGTAACTTTTCTCCAAGCAAATCAGCAAAATGCAATAAATATGAACAAAGAATCTTTGGAAAATCTGGAAATCAGAAAGAAATTTTTTTTGCGATGTCCATTGACAGAAAAAACATGAGACACTTCTACCTTTTCTTAAATTCATCTTCTCGGTTGGGATGAAGGGCACCCATAGGTTTTTCAAGGCAACGGAAAACGGCAGGGTTTGTTAGATCCAGCTCTTTGCTCTCATAGTCAGTCAGGATCCAAGGAAATACTGGGTACTGTGTAAGGTCATTGTAACCACGCCCAGCTAGTGTATTGAGGTGCATCAAGTACTGGAAGTTGCTGATTTCGTTGTTTTGCCACCTACATCCAGAAGAAGAAAGCCAATTATCACACATACAGCAAGGAAAATATCTGTGCCTGGGAAAACAGTGGACAGTAGTTGAATCCTGACGGTTGTGTGATCAAATGGGTCCCAGAATTTGATCTCCAAACTGACTTCATCAGATCTTGACAGGGGATCTAAATTAGTGCACAATATCTGCTCAAAATTTAAAGCAAACAATATATGAACATCTGCATCTTGGGTCTCTGTTGCTGCATTTCCAGAAGCAGCGAGTAAGACTCGGTCTTGATGTCAGCTAGCACTCAAGAAACCACATGGGAATACAAGGATGTTTGAGAGTTGTATCTATAAGGTTGCTAAGAAATCTCTCACAACAAACTTTGATGGTAACATGACAACAAGTGGCAGTCTTGATGTAATGAGAGAGTCGCTCACAAAAGTGTCCAACCCATCATCACCTGGGCATCAATAAAGAGATGGAAATCAGGTCTGGAAATTTTGTCATAAGTCATTAGTCATTACCTTTTGCTGAAGGATTTGGCCATCATCTTGAAAAGACGACCACCCTCAATGCCATCCTGATTTGATACACCCGATATTGTCATATCCAACCTGTTGCATCATGGCTCACTGTAAGTCCAGCAAGCTCAATTTGGTCTTCAGACAAAATCTATACAACTGGGTGCTGTAACCGCACAGAGTAGAGAGAGATCCAGCCAACCCAATAACCAAAACAAATTCAACTCTCACATTTGATGCAGTTCCAATCCTGGGAGATCCTATACATGGATTGGTTTAGGGCTTTGAGTTTAGGGTTTAAGAACATGCAATCCTGAAGGCGAGCAAAATTTCAGAGAGATGAGGGAACAAGCAACCAACAGAGAAAAGAAAATTTACAAGACTACTGAGGGGGAGGACATTACGTGCTGCTGCGAGGAAGGTTCATTGCAATAAGGTTCTTAAACACTTCATCCCGCTCACTCTTGTGGAAGACAAGAAGGTCATTGCAGCCATCCATGCTGAAGAGTTCAATCGCCACAGGTCGCAGCTGGTAGCGCCGCTTCAAGAGCTCATGCACACTTTCAAGCTTCCACATTCTCCATGCATGCGGCATATGTTGCCCTGTTCTCACCTGCCATGTGCAACACCACCCACTATCGTCAATCAAACTTGCCCAAATCATCAACTGGCTCACACAAACAATTACACCACTATTACAAAATCTAGCATTGTTTACAACTCACCTTTTCTTTTCCCCATGCACCACTGCTATATGCCCATGCACGACCCCCAGCTGCAACTGCTGCAACCGTCTCTGACCATTTTGCAGATGGTTGTCTCCCAGCTTCAGCTAAACTGCTTGCAGAGTCAAGCTGGACACCTAATGCCCGGTCAATGACTGAGACCTCGCCCTCATCCCCCTTCTCCTTGATACATCCTGCTTCTTCATCAACAGAGTAGTTTTCAATCACATACAGGGCCTGCTCTCCTATGAGAAAAATGCCAGCCCTTTTATCTAAACCCACCACACGCTCACAATTGTAGCGGAACTTGAGCTTCTCTCCAGGTTCCAAGTAAGGGCGTATTAGATATTCCCCATCCTCTTGAACGTCCATGTCAAGAAGTTGGGTGGTTTCAGTGGCAATTTGTGGATTTTTCTCCTGCACTGCCAGTGGGGGTACCGGGATCCTTGGTGAGTTGTTGTTGCTTGGGCCTTCTGTAGTTTCTTCAGCTTCAAGTCCAACTGACACAACACTGGCAGTTGCTTTTGCAACTGCTGGAGGAGGGTGGTCAGCAGCAGTGTTGTTACTACTACTACTAGGTTGGTCATCACTCCACTGCACACGTGCTGATGAGGAGTCTCCATCCTCTTCTATTTCCTCAGCTTTGGATTGTTCAGCTTCATTCTCAAAGTCTGCAAGAAACTCCTTGCAGGCATACCCCAAATGCCTCTGACTGTCGGACCCGACAGAATATAGATGGAAAAGGTCATTATCCATGTTCAATGACGACGGAGTTCCCTCAGTCTCCAGACTTTCTCTTCTACCCTCTGATAGCTCCAGCAACTGGTCACCCTGATAGAGAAGCAGAAAAATGCAATGTAAATTCCCCATATTAGAACTACCCAGACCAACAACAAGGATCAAAGACAGCAAGCACCCATTACTCCAGCTTCTAGCCTGAAGCCTTGTGTATCCACAAGGATCTTCAAACCAGAGCAGGTAAATAGAGTACACCTTACCTGAATGCGGGTGCGGCCTATATCTTCCTGATTTATCTTCCGACGCTCAAGTTTCTTGCGCATACGATAAGGTCCCTCTGTTGCACACAACTGCCAATCCGGGTCACCATCAACAGGTGCCGCAACCATAGGCCAAATTCCTCGCTCATGAACCAACTGCTGAATGTGGTCCACCCATCTGCTCTCAGCATGTAGAATCCATCCGTACTTGTCTTGGCGTAAGACACGAAGCTCAGCACCAATGGATTCCCGTACGCTATCACGAGCAGCATGCCTCTCAACCACTTGCTCACGGTGCCGGGCATCAAACTTAGTCACCTCCCTTAACCGCCGTGTCATTTCCTTCTTCCGCCTTGCCTCCAGAGGCTTGATGCGCACCCCTGGGAATCGCAATGCACCAGCTACAAACTCTTTCCAAACTATTCTGGCCCGTTGGTCCAGCACCTTTCGCACTGTTTCCCATGACTCCTCAATCCACTCATAGAAGTCCTTTGCACCTCCTGCTGTTAGTAGCAGGTTGAATCCCCCATGCAGCAGATCAATTTCATCAGCTCCCTGCACACGTGTGGTCACATATGGTTAAATCCTCTGACATTCACCTTATGGGTTGCTACAGAAAGCTTGAACAAGTTGACAGGCCTCAAGAGTGACCCACAAACCAAGCTCATCTTACACCTCAAAAGTGACACATCAAACTAGCAGATCAAACACCTTAAGGATTACGGTTTAGGGTTGAAGGATGAGCAGAAAAAATGTGCACACAAAACCTCACCTGGGTCCCTTTCTGAACAAGCACATCTTCAAGGGTGGGGCTACGGTGCAACACAAGCACCTTCCAGACTTCAACTGCCAAGGATCGAACGGTTGGTTCAGAATCCCACACCATGGGTGTAACATTGACACAAAAGGCACATAACAGCTCCGAATCAATGTTGCTTGCACAAAAGATCAGCTTTCTGTTTGCAAGAACTAGTTGCAATACGGTGCCCTTGTCAAGCTCCTGCAAAGGGAGTCCGACATCTCCAGAGCTGCCCAATTCCATGCTGTCTGTGCTCTGGTTGAAACTATCAGAGCTGCGACGGAAAGAAGAAAATGCATTGTCTGCAAGGAGGCCTCTCATGTCTGCCGGTGCCAGGAAACAGAACATGAGCATGCGGTTTGTATTCTTCAGGAGGACTTGCACATAGGCCTCCACTTGACGAGTTGCTCCCCGAACAAGCGAAATTCGTAGACCTTTCCCTGCCGGTGTTGCATCTTCCACACGCCCATCTGAATTCGCCAGTTGCAGCATTGCAAGAAGAAACTCAAGCACCTTGAGGGGTCCACCAGGCTCAGCAAATGCTCCTATGAACACCCGGTCAACTAGCAACCAGCTCAAAGTCTCAAGGTTTGGTGCCCACCTGTTGCCCCACCATTTTCTTATGAGGATGTAGAAAGATTCAGTAAACACAAAAGGAAATGGCACAATGGGAAATCACCTGCTTGCAACACAAGAGGAGAGAGACTCCTTAGACCTTCTTATGGCTTACCTGGTTTTATCGAGCTTCTTTGGATGCTCTTCCTCATCGCGCAGCAGCCTGCGCTCTAGAAAGTTGATCATGCGGCCAAGACAAAGACCTTGGAACACGAGCATGGCATCCACTCCCACATACAGTGGAACAGCCTCCAGTGCAGCCTCCACAATGCTCGTGCCTTTTGGTTGCTCTGTCAACGTTTCTGCCAATACCTCAGCTATCAAGTCAAGCACAGCAGCTGCACCAGCAGCACATGGGCCACTTCCTGATCCCATTGACTCCAATTGTAACAAAAGCTTTGGTGTCACAGTTGCAAACGAACTTTCAGTTGGCGTCGAACGCCCCAAAGTGGTGTCAAATCCAAATTCACTGAAGGTAGAATCAACATCACTCCGTGGGGTGACGGGTGTGGTAGAGAACACTGAATCAGACCTGGGGCGAGAACTTAAGTCCCCATCACTGCCTGGAACACTAAGAGACAGTGTTGTTCGCAGTCGAGGTCCCCCTAGCCAAGACCTTACAGGCGAACCCACGTGTGGCAAGGCCTTTGGCGCCGCTGCTAGCATAGAGTTGGACAAGTCTGACGCTGTTGGAGAACCTCCTTGTGCCCACCTAAAAGACGAATCTGTACCTGCCCACAAAACCAATACAAGTGCATTGCTGCGTTTGAACTCAAAAATCATCACATATGTACTATTTACAGGCTCAGCTTTTCATGCTTCTGTAGTTACAATGCAGGAGTAGAGAATACCTCCAAGTGAAGATGATGAAGGCCTAACAGACAGCCCTTCATCACCTTTGGTGGTACTGCCAGGTGCATAAATAGGTATATCAGAATACAGGTCATTATAATTCTCGTTAGAGTCATTATCAGGGAACACATTCGTGATTATCTCTCCAGAATACTCCTTCCTCATCTTCAGTTCATGCCCATTGAGTCCATTGGTCTTTGGAGAGACTGTGGCTGCCGCCGCTTCTGCCAACTGCTCCATTAGATTGTCTTCAGGGAAGATTGGGACATCTCCTCCTTGTTGTGAATTTCGTGTTTGAGTCAGAGCACTTACAGCACCTTGGACTGCTTGTACAGCTCCTGCAGATCTGTAAGAGTTGTAAGAAACCCAATTAGTCCAGGGTTTACAGATTATGGTTTAAAGCTTAGGGTTTCTAAACCCTAAACCCATAACACCCACAACATTGCTCAAAATGTTAGTAACACAGGACTAAAATAATAAGACCCTATGTCCTTGTCAACATCCCATTGGGAAATGCATAAGTTTCAAAGCAAGGACTTTGCCGGAGAGATCTTTGGCTTCTCAATGAAGCAAAAATCTGTCAGAAAATTAAAAAAAGTTTGTAAAGAATAGCTTGAGCTTCCACAAAACCAAGAGGAAAAAAAAACCCGCTGATTTTGAAGCCATGCTTCATTTACCTCGCACAAGCAAAGTAGAGCTCCACCAAGGATTCGAGGAGCTCAGAGCGACGACATGCAACAGAAAAAGGGTGGCACATTTTGGCCAGGTCCACCATGAAGCGTAACAGAGATGTGACCAGTGCAGGTGCTGCTGCCTCACCACCCATAAGCCGAGCTGCATAGGTCTTATGCAGGAGCGCATCTCCCTGCAGTTCCAACTCTCTCTCTCTCTCTCCCTTCAGTCCATGATAAACTCGTAATAACATATAACCAACAGACTAAGACTGCAACTAAAAAAGGGAGCTGCTAACCACCACATAAAACATGATATGGAAACAAAGAGTCAACCTGGAGTGGCTCGCCGGAATCCTCTGTGGTGTCAGAGAAACTCCTTGCCAAGGTCGCTGTGAACTCAGAGAAATTCCCTGACTGTTGAATTGCTAGTGATCTTTTGCTCAGGTGGTCAAATGTCGCCTTTGACATTGCTATCACTGTCTCTAGCAGCTCTGGGAAACAGATCTCCACCACTTTCCCGTCACTTGGCATCAAAGTGTGGAAGTCAAGCAATCTCACCTACACATGGCACATACACATGAATACATTTTTGTAGCTTCCACAAAACACTGATGTGCATCACCCTGCTCCACCGATTTTGGTTCATGGTTGTCATCAACTCACAAACAGCACACAGCAGTTTTGTAAAAGAAATTGACCCTTGATCCCAATGTTGGGGTAGAGGCACTGTACCTCAGGTTGCCGAGGGTACACAGACTGATTGAAGAGGAGGCAGAAGAGGACAAAGTAGACTTCTGGGGAATCGAAAAAGCTAGGGAGCACATGGAGTAACGCCTGGTGTCCACCTGTGCTTTTGAACTTGGATGCAAAAACAGTTGACATGGAAAGGCAGGTACCAAGCAAAGTCATAATCCAGCGCATGCTGGTCGGGTGTACTGCCTCTTCCAAGAGGAACGTGATGAGCTTTGACGACACAAGTCTGTGCCACTCCTCCATCTTGGCATCATCAGTCTTGATTGTCATTTGTAAATCAATAAGCATCTCTAGCAGTGTGTTCCTCACTTTCACCTGAAAGAAGAAACCACCCAGTACATCCTCTTCACAAGCTACAATGACATCACAAGCAAGATGAGAGAATATGAGAGCAGAAAACAAAAGGCTGTTGCTGAATGGAAAAGCCATTGTGAGCCCATCTGTACCTGGGTACTCATGGGTTCATGAGCCATGTTTGAATTGCCCCCCCGCATCATTCCCAAGGGTTCAAATGTCATGACAACAAAATCCGCAACTGTATTCAGCTCCACCGGCAGGAACCCATCCTTCAACATGAGAGCCAACAAATTCACCAGCTTCTCCACGACCAGAATCTCAACATCCCCACGTTGCAAAATGATGAGCAAGCGCTTGACAAGATCAATTCGCCGCAAAACTGTCATATTGTGGAGGTGGTATCGATGTCTAACAAGCAATCTCTCAATAAACCCAAGGATTGCTAATTGTACTGAAATCGGGGCGGTCACCCAAAGAGTCCAATCCAACAAGACATGCTCCACCATCTCAACATTTGTTAAAACAATGCAGTCAACATCCTCCACACTGGTATCGACACCTCCTAGCTCTGAAATCCCCGCACCCATTGACCCTTCATGACCAAAACTCTCAGCATGATCAAAAACTGACCCATACGATGAACCCTGGTCATCAAATTTGGAGGGGAAGCTTATGGCATCCAATTCAGCATCAATGCCTGAGTCCTTTGAGACAAACTTAGGTGATGGCCCAAGATCTGGAACAACACCAGACATTTGCCGCACAGTGGGTTCTTTGATGGAAGCTGTTTTTGGAACCGTCATTGTCAGCACAGCCACATCTTGCAACGGAACAGGTTTCGGAGAAACTGAAGCTTGGCAAGATGCAATGTCAAACAGAATGTCAAGGTCACGGATGTCAAAGAGGGTCATCCGGCGATGGAGAAAGATTGCGAGCAAGTGGTAGCCGTGGCAAGCTTGCATGTCACGCATATTTCTGGGGTTGAATTGTAGGACGCACTTGAGTAAAGAGAGAGCCAGATGGAGCATCACTGGCATATCTGCCGCTTCCACCATAGCCAAAACCACTGCAACACCTCCCACCTTTCTCATATTGTCTGCTATGCTGCAAGGTGTGCAAATGTGCACATCCCCATGTATGCGAGCCAGTCGTGGACCTGACAGAATCCAGATTTCAGAAAAGGATGCAAATCGGAAGTTGGAGAAATAATTCCACACAATCGTGGTAACAAATCTTCTGGTTCAGGTTCTAAGCTCTAAAAAGTCAAAATTATTGCCAGGGAAGCACCCTGCTTAGCATCACAGGAGTAAAGGGAACCGTTATGGCATACCTCCGAGAGGGGAAGCTGCAGCAGACATAAGGTCAATCAAATTGACAATTGAAAGAGTTGCAGAAGGCACCATTGCTTTTGCATAAGACCCATTGAATGCAAAGATAAGGCGACGCCCAGAAAGTTGCAACAAGAAAGGTGCCAGTTTTTCTAAGTCCCAGACAACGCCACTTCCACCATCTGATGCAGCTATGCCCATGCCTCCACCTCTAACAAACCCATCTCCCTTTTGGGTAGTGGCACTATTGGGTGGCTGCTGTTCAGTGTCCAAACTCTCTAGAATTGCTAGATTTGCAGCACTGCAAGCTTCATGGGTAATGAATTGCAGCATGTCCATATCCTGAAATGTTCCTCTGTATCGTCTCCCCAACACAAACATGAAGAAAATGGAAGCTGGTGACAGCACTTCCTCGAACAAGAAACAGGATCCAAGTTGCCACATCAGTGGATACACATCTGCTTGTGAAACTGGTGTCCCCACTGTAACCTGCACAAGACAATGATTCCAACTCTTGATATTAGGACTGTCAAAGGAATCTCTGTCAGCTGTCTCCAGAAACTGTTCCTAACATCTCTAGGTTAGGGTATTGCAGTAGTTGCTTCCACTTGGGTTATGAGTCAGGGAAATTGAGAGAAAACAAAAACACAAGGAACAAAAGGAGACTGGGTAACCTGCAACTCCTTGCAAACAGGTGTTGCTGAGTAGCCAAGCTTTCCAGTGTGTCGTAAGCTCCCGTTCAAATAGAGGTAGGCAACGCTGGACTGGAAAAGGCCTGCAAGAGCATTTGGTTTGTTGTGGACAATTGCCAAATGGTACCATACACCTGGTTCCAAATGAACACCTTTGAAACACAGAAACGAAGTCGGGCTTGTTGCCAATGTCAACACCCCTGCCTCATTCATCACCAGCTCTGTACAGATTGCACTTTTCTCTTCAACAGAACCCACCGAAAAGATACGAAGAACTGGACCCAAACATGTCGCTGCAGCTCTCTTGCTTGAGTGCTGCTTGGAATCAAGCAATGGGTGGTTTTTGTTGCCGTCTGGCTCAGGATTTGGGCTCCCCATTTCCTCAACTCGTATCCAACACACAAATGAGTAGCCTGCTGCAGGTGGCCATGTTCGGTCACCCAGCGAAGCTTGCATGCAGGCATGACCCACAACTGACATTCGAAATTCCACAAAGGAAGAAAGAGAAATGCTCTCAGCTGCATACCCAACAGACCACATCCTTTCCACCATTTCCAGAAGCCGCTTTCCTGTCTGACCACCGGATCCATCTCGGTTCTGCCAAATGTACCTCCCCAAAGTGCGCACCTCAGACGATGACAGCCTGTTCATCACCCAGGTTTAGGGTTTAGAGTTTGCTTCCATAGAAAAAATCAGCAAACAAAATCATCCAAGGTCCACCAAACCACCAGTAGCACTTTCGCCATTCAGGGAGCTACAAGATGATGCATGCATGGGCTGTTCTGTGCAGCAAATAGAACAGAAAGGACAAAGAAAAACTTCCCACCTGTACGATCCAAGCAATTCCACAATCTGGAATGTGGTTGTCAGAATGGTGGAAGGCGTCTGCAACATGCTGCGCACTGCCTCCAACAGCAGTCGTACACAGCCTGCCACCCACACCCATGCCATCCCAGAATATGTACAAATTGCACTGTGACCTTAGTTGAACCAACCACCACCCATATGACAAAAAAGCACATAGTAGTCTACTTCTTTACACTACTGTAAACAAATTACATACACAGGTGTGTTTTGAATGCAAGATTCATGCACAGAGAAAAGCTCACCGACAGATGTTAGGCAATCCTGGTTACGAGCACTGCCTCGGGCAAGCCGCTCAACACGGATGAGCACCCGCATCTGCAGCTTGAAAGAGAATTGCAGCAAGAAGTAGAGTAGAGCCTCAATGGCACTTGCATTGTACACCTCCTCCTTCTCCACACCCTGACTTGGATCCAGTACATACACAGAGTCCGAACCAGGGATTTGATAACTCTGGAGAATCAAGAAGCTTCCAGACACTTCCTCTTTGTGAAGCAAAGCGGGTAGGCCTTGAACATTCTGAGAGGGAGAATGGACCCTCTCAAGTGCTACATCGAACAAAAGCTCAGCAATTTTGTCTTCGTGCTGCTCACATAAAAGTCCAGACTTCAGCAGCAATCGCTTGAATGCCGGCGACACTAGACTTTCATGCAAGAAGTTGCGGTTCACTGGCATATCTGCCACAGCTGCAGTCAGCACGTGCATCAAGGAGGTAAACAATTCCATATGGGACTGGGTTTCAGGTTTTTGGTGCAATGATGACGATGGGTTGACAGTGGAAGATGCCTGTGACTCATCAAGACCAAATAACACATCTCTTCGCAGCATCCTGGAACCCTCTTCATCAGCTTGAATACTCTCTAAGACCGACAGGAGGAGGGAAAAGCCCTTGGCCTCCCCAAACACAATCTTGGTTGCTGGATTAGCTCCAAGGACACGCCACATTACCCAGAGTATATCTTCTTTTGCCTCCAGCTCCACTCGCCATTGCCTTCCTTTACTGCCTGTCACAATCCCGCTATTCACAACCTTCACCAGAAGCCCCAATTCCTCGCTGTGCACCTGACAAAATCCACAACAGCAATGGCATTCAGCACATCAACCAAGAATACAACCACATCCAAAACAAACAAAATTCTGTGAATAGTTATGGAAAACTAGTGCTATCAATGATCAGAACTTCTGCCACCAATCACCAAGACAAACGCATCCAAGGATCAAGACCGGTGATATACCCAGTCACCTCTGAAGTACAGAAAACCCTCAATGACATATATGGGTCACAGCACAAAGTGTACCTGACTTGTGTCCTCACTGACAAGGCAAGAAAGTACACGCAAGACGCCTGTGCGCTGAGAAGCAGAAGCCAAAAGGGGCAAGATTTCAATAAATCCATTTCTCTTTCGGAAAAGAATCTGATTTCCTTCGCTCTTCCGTAAAAGAGAAAGTAGACAGTTCCATGCCAGCCCAAGTGTTGCCTCATCCTCGAAAATCCGCAACTCTTGTGGGCCCTTCTTGCTGGGAATCTCACGGGGGGAGGGAGGAGACAAGCATGAGTCCTTTTTCAACTCCAAGATGCTCATACTGTTGGCCCTGATTGGGTTTAGAGTAAACAAATGGAGAGCTGCACAAGCTGGAGGCTCACATTGCTTCACATCATCCATCAGCAAGTCAAGAACACCCACTTCCCGAAAAACCTTCTTATAGTGTCTGTCAAATGACAACAGCTTCTCGAAAAATGAAAGCACAGTTACCCTCAGTGGTGACAACAAAGGCTGTTGCAGTAAGTAGGTGAGTGAGAGGAGCTCTTGCTCTGGAACACAATTGGCAACAGTGACAGCGTACTCCAACACCTTCAATACCCGCTCCTGCAGGATGGGTGGGAAGTTGCCCATGTTCTGGATGAAAAGAGGCATTGTGCGAAGCTCCTGGATTAGAATGTAGTTGTCACTATGACCAGCAAACAATGCAAGCAAGCGATCCAGTAACTCAAGCTGCAGCATTACATTGTCCGTCTTCAGAAACACATCTTGGAAGAACTGAACAGCATCAACATCCCGAACTTTGCCATCTAGCTCTGTCTCATCCACACCCCCAGATCCGGCAACTTCAAGTAGAGGAGGAAAGTGCCTAGAGCTCAAAGATACTGATTTTGCACCTGGAGAAGGTTTCCCAGCCTTCCCCCCAATCCCAGCCAAGCTTATCCCTGATGCTCGTGAACCTGTTTGTGCTAGATCTACCATGATGTCCAACAACCGGATCAAAGGTGGTGGCAGACACCCAGCAGGCTCCTGATTGCTGCTGCTTCTGCCAGAAACTTGGCCACCCTGCCCTTTCGACTCTGCACTAGATTCCACAATTCGCAATGCCAATTGCTCACAGTAGAAGTAGCCACGACCTGTCTGGAAATTGTGTTTCAGACTAACTTCACCAGACTCTGCGCATAAGAACCAACAGGGAAACCCAAGTCAGTCTTCATTTCAACAAAGACTCCATACTATTTTGGAGTTAAAAGGACTTGAAGAAGCAGACAAGACAGGGTTTAGGGTTTAGCTTCAGGCTCAGCATCCAAGGATTCCAACACACAACCCATCAGAGCATATACCTGAGCGGCAAGAGAGCTGGATGCAGTTCAAGAGCAATGAGACCACCCCTACTGTGTAGCTTGCGTCGCCTGTATGTGCATCAAAATCCATCACGGGTGTCAAGAGCACCTCAACCTGCAAAACCAATTCCCCAACCAAGTACAAATCAACCTCCTATTTTGAGAAACTCAAAAAACTCAAAAGATAAGCTCCAGAAAAATAAGCACTTGGGACAAGAAAAGAGAGATTGGAACACACACCAGTTCATGAGTCTGAATATACTTTGCAGTGCTTCCATTGTCACTTGTCAGCAACAATCCTAGTATCTGGAACATCCACCAATAGCCTGAGAAACAATCAATCTTTGTAACCCAATGCAAAAGGGTTCAGGGTTTAGGGTTAGGTGTCAGACAACTTTCCCAAACAGGGGTGCACATACAATCCAAAGCATTTTTAATTGGGCAAAATGAATTGATGCAGATGAGGCTAGGACCTGCATGACATGTCGATGAAGCTGTGCGAGGTGGAGAGGTGGAGTTGTTGCAGCTATCTTCTTGAAGCTATCAGCGTGTGACAACATGGGTATCGTACCACCCAATGCAATCATATGAAACATCAGCTGTAGTGAATCATCTTCCGCTAAGCTTTGTGCTGCAACAGGGTGTTGTGCCAAAGCCTTCATGATGTGCACTACACCTCCTTCCACCTATCACCATGACCCATTACAAAAGAACTCAGACTAAAGGAAACACAAAAAAAAAAAACCTCTGAGAGACAATCAATCTAAACTGAGCTCAAAAGATGAATTTACCATCGCTCGACGACTCTCATCTCTGACGTCATCAGTCAATTTCGATCCATCCAAAGTGGTGAGTGGGGCTGTGACAGAACTGGCAGAAACAGCAGAGCTAAGCAGGCGATGCAAAACAAGCACGAGGGATGAGAGAAGGCCTGCATCCAATAGCGGCTGCACATCCAGAGGCTGCACAAAGAACCAACTCATTTACACTGTGCCTTAGGATGATGATGATGAGGAGGAGGAGGAGCTCAATCAAGTACATAGTGGGTCAACACAACAAAGCAATTTCAAGTGTATCCTAGCACAATCTCTCACCCACAATCCACATCCAAAAGCTGCATTTGCAGAGAGCTGTACTACTTTCTGTCTGCGTGATGACCAGACACACATCTTTCATTTCTGTTTTCCCTTTTGTTGGCAGAAGGTGAAGAAGAGCTTGATGCAGAACACATACCGGAGCAACAAGACCTTCAAGTGCAAACAGCAAATTGGCACCAAAAGAAGACTCTCCCTGCACCAGCAGATACAAGGATATGAAGGCAAAGGCTTTAATAGAATGTCCAGAAGAGACAGTAGAAACAAAGTGATTTGAGAAGGAAAACAGTTGCAGTACATACATGGAGCTCTGAACAGGTAGCTACCAAAACTGTGAGATTGTTGAAGTGGAGAAAGGAGAAAGACAGGGAATTTTTTTGTCAGGCTTATATATAGATGCATATACCTTTTGTCCATCGATAAAGAAGTTGAGAATGTCATTTGGTTGTAGCTGCCCATTGGGACTGGCCTTGCGCAACCTTTCAATATCTGTTACCAGTGCTCGTGCGACCACAAACCCAAACACACGAACATCCACTAGCCTGAAACAGAAACAGAAATTACCCATTTCCTAGCATAGTCAGCCAAGCCAACCCGTGTAATCTATCTGCTCCAATGTCACAAATGCCACAAATGATTTGAATAGAAAGATTCAAGCTTGATTTCAATCCTCACAAAATTCTAGCACCCAAAGAAGGGTTACTTTACATACGTCAGGGCAAGTTCAGCAGGATTGGAATTGCGTCGGGCGATCTTGCAGAAGAGACTCAGTGTCTTCTCCAAGGCTTCCTCCTTCTCCTACATGAACACCCAACAGTAATATTCACAAAGCATGTAGCTGGAGAGAACACCAACAGATAAGAGGCAGATTCTCAAACAAGTAAAAGCATCAAGTGGTGGAACCTCAATTCATCACCGGAAACAAAACCTCACCTTGTCAGAATTTGCAGCTCGAAAATCATCCCATGCCCTCTTAAAGTCCTGCTCGGACTCATTCTTCTCTCTGACAACCCAAAACGTGCAATTTCTTGTTAGAGCCACTCCTTCCAATTGAAGTGGTAAAAAATCACAACATGGGCAAGTGATGCTTTTGCCCCCCCTAAGATCATGCAGATCTCAATTGTAAAACTTTAAACCCTAAACCCCTGGCCAACAGCAGCCCCATCGTATGAGCACCCATTTAGTCTGTCTCTAAGGATACTACCAAAAAAGAAAAAAAAACTCGAGACAGGAAGCAGCTCACAAATACCTGACTCTTGAGCTGGTGGTGCCTTCATCCAAAAACAACCGGTTTGGCCTTGGCGGAGGTGATGTGAGTGATGAGTTGGAAACTTTTTCTCTGATTCGCCCAAGCCATTTCATGGTTGCTCTGCTGCGTTTGTCCCACTCTGGACATCTGTGCCTCGTCTACCATTACCCAGCTTCTCTCTCTCTCTCTCTCTCTCTCTCTCTCTCTCTCTCTCTCTCTCTCTCTCTCTTTTTGTAAGTGAGATCAAATACATCTTTATATTTTTTTGTATCAACAAACCCACTGCGCATATATATGTCACGGTTTCTCT
>Ga0116231_10003294_pt1 | contig 33685 bp, 28 predicted proteins | sample S1TSphgellanicum_2_FD_89695 | JGI IMG/M metagenome (GOLD analysis project Ga0116231, IMG submission 89695) | Host-associated microbial communities from peat moss isolated from Minnesota, USA - S1T2_Fd - Sphagnum magellanicum MG | ecosystem: Host-associated > Plants > Peat moss > Unclassified... | reverse complement strand
GGCTATGCGCCGCACGGCGTCGCGCTCCTCGTCGAGGCAGCCACCGACAACCCGACGCGCACCGTGGGCAGCCTGCGCAACATCTTCTCGAAGAACGCGGGCAACCTCGGCACCACCGGGAGCGTCAGCTTCCTGTTCAAGAAGATGGGGGTGTTTCGGCTGGATCCAAGCACGGTCAAGGATCACGATGAGCGGGAAGTGGATCGGATCGATCACGGCCTCGAGGAAATGGGCGAGAGCACGGGTGAAAAGGGCGAGCCGCAGCTCGTGATCCGCTGTGGTTTCACCGATTTCGGGAATCTGCAGGAGGCGCTCGAGGCCCGCGGCATCACGCCGCTGTCGGCCGAACACGAGTACATCTGTTCGGTGCCCACGGAACTGCCCGAAGCCCAGGCGGCCGAGGTCCTGACCTTGATCGACAAACTCGAACAGGACGACGACGTCCAAAAGGTCTTCCACACCCTGGCTTGAGGGGGCCCGCCATGGCAGTGCACCGATTTCGGCTCGTCAATGTGTTCACGCGCGGACGCGAACCCCTGACGGGCAATCCACTCTGCGTGTTCGAGGATGCGACGGGCTTGGATACGCAGACCATGCAGGCACTCGCCCTGCAATTCAATTTGTCCGAGACCACGTTCCTTCTGCCCTCCACGGTCGCCGACGCGAAGGTGAGGATCTTCACGCCGCGTTACGAGATGCCGTTCGCGGGCCACCCGACCTTGGGCACGGCCTACGTGCTGCGGGCCCTGCGGCCCGGTCTCGACTCCTTGCGCTTGGAACTGGCCGCGGGGTGCATCGCGGTGCGCTCCGAGCGCGACCACTGGACCTTGACGGCTTTGGAGTCGGTCTGGCGCGAAACGGGCGCGAGCCGCGCGCAGATTGCCGAGGCCTTGAGTCTCCGGGAAGAGGACATCGGCGACCGCCCTCTGTGGGTCAAGGCGGGCAAGGAACAATTGATCGTGCCGCTGACCTCGACGGGCGCGGTGCGCCGCGCCGCGCCGCTGCCGGCGGCGTTCGAGCACCTCAAGAGCGAGGATGGCGCGAGCATGGCCTACGTATTCGCGCCCGACGGCAGCGGTCGGCTCCTCGCCCGATTTTTCTTTCCGCAGGGACCGGTGATGCTCGAGGACCCCGCGACCGGATCCGCCACGGCGAATCTCGGCGGCTGGTGGCTCGCCCTGCAACACCCACTGCCGGTCACGCTCGAAATCGCGCAAGGCGAGGCCACCGGTCGCGCCTCGGTCCTGCGCCTGCAGGTCTCCGCGGAGCGGCGCATCGACGTCGGCGGCGAAGTCGTGGAAATCGGCTCGGGCAGCATTCAGCTGGGCTGATCGTCGATCGGTTCGTCCGCGGGATCCAAGCCATGTGCGAGACCGTGAGTGATCGTGTTGTAGGACCAGCGCACGACCGGTTTCAAGCGCGCGCTGACCAAGCTCAAGGCCTTGTCGACGCTGACCCAGCAGGCTTCCTGGTGTTCGGGCACGCCGAGCTCCGGATTCACGGGCAGCTGGATCTGCTGTTCCTTGCTGCGTGCGATGTAATAGCGGGCGATCTTGCCCTTGTTGTAGGGTCCCGTTTCCATGAACACGAGTCCCCAGTCGAAGGAGATGTCGTCGAGGGTCGTCTCCTCGCGCACCTCTCGCAATGCCGCATCGATCGGGGCCTCCCCGGGTTCGACGATGCCCTTGGGGAAATCCCAATTACGGTAGGCGCGCAGCAGCAGAAACTTCAGTTTCCGCTCCATCAGGCTGACGATCACGACGCCGGCGGACAGGCGCTTTTGCCCAGCTGCAGCCATCGAAATCCTAAGGTCGAGGGATCACGCCGGGATTCTATCCCGTGCGCGCTGCGGTGTTCTTCTTATTATTGGCGTTGATTAAGATATTTATTTGAATAGAATTCATCTATCAATCGCGCAACGCCAAGGGCAGACCGACGATGAATCTCAAGGATCTCAAGTATCTCGTGGCGCTCGCCGACACCGGCCACTTCGGCAAGGCCGCGGCGCGCACGTTCGTGAGCCAGCCCACGCTTTCGGCGCAGCTGAAGAAGCTCGAGGAATACCTGGGGGTCAAACTCGTCGAGCGCCAGCCCAAGAACGTGCAGCTCACCGACGTCGGCAAGCAGGTCGTCGTGCGCGCCCGTCGCATGCTCGAGGAGGGCGACGAGATCATCGCGCTGGCTCGCAGCAACACCGACCCGCTCGCGGGCAAGCTGAAGCTCGCCCTGATTCCGACGATCGGACCGTATCTCCTGCCGCGGATCATGCCCAAGATACGCAAGGCGCTGCCGCAGCTCGGGCTGATGTTGTACGAATACCAGACCGAGGGCCTGCTGAAGCGGCTGCGGGAGGGCGAAATCGATCTCGGGATCATCGCGCTGCCCGTGGCGCACGAAGGGCTCGCCTCGCAGGATCTCTACGAGGAGGCCTTCACGGTCGCGTTGCCCAACAACCACCCGCTCGCCGAGAAGGCGACGATCAAGCTGCCGGACCTGAAGGGGCATACCCTGCTGCTGCTCGAGGACGGACATTGTCTGCGCGATCACGCGCTCGAGGTCTGCAGCCGCGTGGAGGTGCACGAAGCGGAGGATTTTCGCGCGACGAGTCTCGAGACCTTGCGACAAATGGTCGTCGCCGGTCTCGGCATCACCTTGCTGCCGGAACTCGCCGTGGAGTCTCCGTTCGGCTCTCAGCGCGGCCTGACCATCCGGCAGTTCGCGAAGCCTGCACCGTCGCGCACCGTGGGCGCGGTTTGGCGCAAGTCGACGACCCGGACCGCCGTCATCGGCGAACTGTGCAAGCTGGTGCATTCGTCCTTTGCCGGCAAGAACTGAGCGGCACCGCATGAGGTCGCACGCGCTCGGACGCATTGCGGAACGGCGGCCCACGCGCGAGCGCGGCGAGGCGCGTTCGGAGTGGGCTTTTCGCGCCGACGAGGCCGCCGTGTTGCGCGCGCTTGCCACCGGAAAGCACGCCCCGGCACTGCGCGAATATTTCGGCGCCGCGGCGCACGCGGAACTGCGCCGTCTCGCGCAGAGCGTGCGGGCGCCGCTACCCCCGGGGGCCACGCGCGTGCTGATCGTGCCCGGCATCATGGGGTCACGGCTCGGCGACCCGACTCATCGGGATCCCGCGAAGCGCGTGGTGTGGATCGACCCCGTGAGCATCGCGGGCGGTGGCATCCGGGACTTGCAACTGCCCGCCGGCGGGAAGCTGCGACCGATGGGAGTCCTGCTCTATGCCTATGCACGGTTGCAGCTCAGCCTCCACGCGGCGGGCATCGACGCGCAACTGCATGCCTACGACTGGCGGCGCGACCTGGAAGAACTGGGCGGGGCGCTCGCCGAACGCATTCGTGCCGACGATCGTCCGGTCGTGCTGGTCGGTCACAGCATGGGCGGCATGGTCGCCCGCATCGCCCTCGCGCGCTTGCCGCGACGCATGGTGCGCAAGCTCGTGCTGATCGGGACGCCGAACTTCGGCTCGTACGCACCCATACAAGCGTTCCGCGGCACCTACCCCTTCGTGCGCCGCGTGACGCTGCTCGATCCGGTGCACACGCCGGAAGCGCTCGCGAGCGAGGTGTTCAAAACCTTCCCCGGTCTGTACCAGCTCTTGCCGCCGCGTGAGCGCCTGCGCGGCGCCGATCTTTACCGGCGCAGCGGCTGGCCCGCCACGGGTCCGCTGCCGGACCTGCGTCAACTGGCCCGGGTCGCCGAGGTGCGCGCGGCCCTCGCGCCGCCCGATGCGCGCATGGTCCAGATCCTCGGCGTCGATCGCAGCACCATCGTCGCGACGCGCCGCCGGAGCGCGGGTTTCGACTACGAGATGAGCCTGGCCGGTGACGGCACCGTGCCGGTCGCCCTAGCCGCCCTGCCGGGTATCCCGCGGTATTACGTGGCGGAGTGGCACGCCGATCTCGCCAATCATCCCGCCGTCATCGCGGCGGTCTTGGACCTCGTCCGACGCGGCAGGACCCGGGCACTGCCCACGCACTGGAGGGCGTCGCGGACTTCGCCGACCTTCGTCGACGACGCCTCGCTCGCGGCCGCAGACGGCCCCAAAATCGACTGGCGCAGCCTGGGACCGCGCGAACGCGCGGCGGTCTTGGCGGCCCTGAGCGCCTGAATCGGCGGCTTCTGCGGAATATTTCACATAGTGTAGGCCGTGGGCGCGGCACACTGGGCTCTGGAGAAACACCCTGCACGTCCGATGAACGCCCGATGAACGCCCAATGAACGCCGGATGAACGCCCGATGAACCCCCAATGAACGCCAATTCGACATCCGCCGAGAAGCCCGCGCCAGCCGCCGCGCCTCCCCGCTTCGATCGCAAGTTCATCGAGGACCACCGGATCTTCGAGCGCTATCTCGAGGACAAACTACCGCCCAAGGGCGCGCGCGAATTCGAAGCCTGGTGCCGGGCGAACCCGGCGTTCCTCGAGGAGAAGCAGCTCGGCGAACGCGCCCGCCTGAGCCTCAAGCTGCTCGAGGCGAGCGGTCGCCCACCGGATCTCAGCGAACCGGCGCTGCCCTGGTGGAAGACCATCTACCTGCCCATCGGTCTCGGCGTCCTCGCACTCGTGAGCCTCGCCGCCCTGCTCGGCCTGTTCACGAAATACATTCTGTTGAGCGGCGAACTCGACCACGTCAAGACGCTCGCGAACCAGGGGTCCCTGAGCGCCCCGATCGGGGCACGCAGTTTCATGGTCGTGCCGGATCGTGCGCCCGGGCTCGGCTCGGCGACCGTGAAGCTGAGCCGCGGCGCGGGCCAGCTCGTGGAGCTGCACGTCGACATGGGGTACTCGCACGAGACCCAGTTTCGCATCTTCGTGGACAAACGCGATCAGGGACGCGCCCTCGTGATCGATCGCGCCCTGAAGGACTCGAACAACGAATTGAAGATCTCGTTCAACGCCTCGGGCCTGCCCGCGGGCACCTATGACGTGCGCATCGAGGGCTTGCCCCCGCGCGGCGATGCGATCCCCGAGGGCTGGCTCACGCTCGACGTGAGCTGAAGCCGGCTCGCGCGAGCCGCATCCCGAACCCGAAGGCGCATCCCGAACCGAAGCCGCATCCCGAACCCGAAGCCGCATCCCGAGGCCGCTCAGTCCTCGCGCAGACTGACGATCGGGGGCGTCTCGACCACGCGGCGCGTCGCCAAGGTCCCGCTGACGCCGACCAAGACCGTGCCACAGACGAGACCGACGGCCCAGACCCAGGGATCGAAGGTGAAGTTCAGCGAAAACAGGCGATGCGCGAGCACCCAGCCGATCGCCGTCGCGCCCACGGCGGCCAGCGTCCCCGAGAGAAATCCCAGGGCCGAGAACTCGGCGGCAACGCCCTGCAGCACCGTGCTGCGGCTCGCGCCCAGCGTACGCAGCATCGCGCTCTCGTAGCGACGTTCGTCGCGGGTCGCCTGCACCGCCGCGAGCAGCACGATCACGCCCGCACCGAGCGTGAACAGGAACACGTACTGCACGGCGAGCGAGGCGCGATCCATGATGTCGCGAATCTGCTTGAGGATCGCATCGACGTCGAGCACGGAGACGGTCGGAAAGAGTCGGACGAGGTCGACCAGCGCCGGCCGCTGCTGTGGCGTGAGATAGATGCTGGTCATATAGGTGCCGGCGGCGCCATCGAGCAGTCCCGGTGGAAACACCAGGAAGAAGTTCGGCCGGAAGCTGTCCCAGCGAATCTTGCGGATGCTCGCGACCGTGACCGTGAGCGGCTCGCCGGCGATGTCGAATTTCAGCTCGTCACCAACCTTGAGGTGCAAGGATTCCTGATACTCGGACGAGATCGACACGAGCGGCTTGCCGGCGTCCTCTCGGGTCCACCAGTGGCCCGCCACCAGCGTGTTGTCGGGCATGAGATTCGCCGACCACGTGAGATTCTGTTCCCGCTCGAGGAAATTCCTGCCGCCCTCGGACTTGAGCTTGATCGCATCGCTGGATTCGCCGTCGATCGACGTGATGCGCGCGCGCACCATCGGATACATGACGGGGTCGCCGAAGCCGTGCGAGCCGAGAAACTTCTCGAGCGGCTGCAGTTCCTCGGGCCGGATGTTGATCAGGAAATTATTGGGCACGTCGACCGCGAGACTGTGCCGCCAGTCCGCCAGCAGGTCGCCGCGCACGACGGCGAGCAACAGCAAGACCATGATTCCCAGACCGAAGGCGACGATCTGCACCACGCTAGCGGTCCCGCGCCGTGACACGTTGGCGAGACCGTAGCGCCAGGCGACGCCCACCCCGCCGCGCAGTCGCCCGGTCAGGGCGACGAGGCCGAAGCCGGCGAGCGTGAGAACCGCGCCGACACCGATTACCCCCAGGAACACGTCGACCACGAGTTCGGTGTCACGCACGAGTACCCACAGGATGCCGAACAAGGCGCCGAGGGCGAGCGCGTAGCTGAGGCCGAAGGCGAGCCGCGGCGCTTCGGCGGTCTTGCGCAGCACGCGCGCCGGCGGCGTGTTCTTGAGCTGCAACAGCTGCGGCAGCGCGAAACCGATCAGCATCGCGACGACCGTGACCAGCGCGATGGGCACGGGCGCGAGCGAGGCCGGCGGCAGTTCGCCGCGGATCAGGTCGCGCAGCAGCCAGGCGAGTCCCGCCTCCGCGCCAAAGCCCGCGAGCGCGCCGATCAGCACCGCGGCAAGCGCCAGGATCGCCAGTTCGATCAGGGAAATCGAGAGCACGAACGCCTGCGAACCGCCCATGCACTTCAGCAGGGCGACGGCGTCGATATGGCGCGCAACATAGCGGCGGGCGCCCATCGCGACCGCAACCGCCGCGAGCAGCACGGACGCGAGACTCGCGAGGTTCAGGAACCGGCCGGCGCGATCGATCGCCGAATTCAGCTGCCGGCTCGAATCGTCGACGTCGCGAACATGCTCACCGCCGTTCTTGTGGGTCTTGAGATAGGCGCGAAATTCCTCGATGCGCGCGGGCGGCCCCGCGAACAGGTCCGCGTAGGTGACCCGGCTGCCCGGTTGGATCAATTGCGTCGCGGCGACATCGCCGGCATCGAGCAGCACCGCCGGCGCGATGCCGACGAAGGCCGTGCCCTGGTCGGGGCGATAATCCAGCACCTCGCTGACCCTGAAGACGGCGGCGCCGACGTGCAACTGATCGCCCACCTTCAGATTCAGCTGCGCGAGGATGCGGGCATCGACCCACGCCGTACCTCGCGCCGGCGTCTGGGTCGTGGGCCGGGCGATGCCGAAGGGGGCGTCCGCGATGCGCAGCCGTCCCCGCAGCGGATACTCGGGCGTCACCGCGAAAATGGAGGCGAGCTGCGACTGATTCCCGTTGAAGATCGCGGTCGGGAACGACCAGACCTGCGCCGTGCGCAGGCCGCGCTTGAGCGCTTCCCCCAGCAAGTCCGGCGGGAGAGGGTCGGCCGATTCGAGGCGCAGGTCCGCGGCCAGCACCTCGGAGGCCTGGGCACGCACGCCCTGCGAGATGCGGCTCGTGAAGAAGCCGACGGCCGTCAGCGAGAGCACCGCCACGCTCAGGGCGAGCACCAACACGGAGAGCTCGCCGGATTTCAGGTCGCGCCACAGGTTCCGCAGCGCAAAGCGTAGGGCGCGCATGCGCTTCAGGCCGCCGCGTGGCCGGCGTCGAGTTCGAACACGCGGCCGCAGCGCCGCGCGAGGCCGCGGTCGTGCGTGACCAGGACGAGCGTGCTGCCGGTGCTGCGGTTCAGTTCGAACAGCAGGTCCGTGATGCGGGCGCCCGTGGTGCTGTCGAGGTTGCCCGTGGGTTCATCGGCGAACAGGACGTCGGGATGCGTCACGAACGCCCGGGCAATCGCCACGCGCTGCTGTTCCCCTCCGGAGAGCTGCTTCGGGTAATGCGGCATGCGCGCACCCAGGCCGACCTGGGCCAGCGCATCGGCGGCCACGGCGCGGGCGTCGGCGCGGTTCGCGAGCTCCAGCGGCAGCATCACGTTCTCGATCGCGGTCAAAGACGGGATCAGATGAAACGATTGGAAGACGAAGCCTACGTGCCGGCCGCGGACCGCGGCCCGGCCATCCTCGTCGAGCTCGGTGAGATCGACGCCGGCGATCAGCACCCGCCCGTCCGACGGCGTGTCCAAGCCCGCGAGCAGTGCGAGCAGCGTGGATTTTCCGGCCCCCGAGGCGCCGACGATCGCGAGCGTCTCACCCGCACGCACGGCAAGGCTGACATCGGCGAGAATGGTCAGCGAACCCTCGGGGCTCGCGACGATCTTAGACACGTGACGGGCTTCGAGAACGATCCTCTCGGAACTTACGGAATTTGACATCGGGAGCGACTGTGCATCGGCTATTGATCCTATCGATATTACTGTTGACGGCGGCCACGGCTCGGGCGGAGCCGGCCACCATACTCGTTTTCGGCGACAGCATCAGTGCGGGCTATGGCCTGGCCGACGCGAACCAGGGCTGGGTCGGCTTGCTGCGAAAAAAGCTGCATCAAGAAGGGTACGGGTACCAGGTCGTCAACGCCAGCGTCAGCGGCGAAACGACCGCTGGGGGGTTGGCTCGTCTGCCACGAGCGCTCGCGTTGCATCACCCCGAGATCGTCATTCTCGAGCTCGGGGGCAACGATGGGCTGCGGGCGCTCCCGATTCCGGCGATGCGCGCGAATCTCGACAGCATGGTCCAGCTGTCCCGCGGCGCCGGCGCGCAGGTGCTCTTGCTCGGCATGCGCATGCCGCCGAATTACGGGCCCGATTACACGTCGCAATTCTTCGGTGCTTACACGGCCACCGCCAAGGAATTCAAGCTCGCGATCGTGCCCTTCCTACTCGACGGCATTGCGTTGACGCCTTCACTCATGCAGGCGGATGACATCCATCCGAACGAGCAGGGCCAACCGCTGCTGCTGGCCAACGTTTGGACGGCCCTGAAACCGCTGCTGCATCATTGACGGGCGCTCGGAAGGCTTGGCAGGCGCCCCCGCGGAAGGCCGACCGGCGGTGGGGCCGGCGGTTCAGCCGGGGCGGCTCAGGAGTCCAGAAACTGAGCGACTCCGCCGTGCTTCGCGCAGGCGCCGCTGTGGCTCTTGGTCTTGGTGTAGCTGCCGTCCTTGCATTTGGCGGTCGCGACGCCGCCATGGTGACTGCAAGCCCCTTTCCCCGCCGTTGAGCTCGCCCCGTCGCTGCAGGTGACGGTGGCCGCTGCGGCGGGCGCCGCGGGGGGCGTACCGGCGAGGGCAAGCGGCGCCGCCGCGGCGCCCCAAAGACAGGCCAGCCCGAGCAAGGCCAGCGACTGACCGACGAACCGACTTTTTTTCATGCAAAGCGCTCCCTTCGATTCCATCCTGCGGGCCATTCTAATCCGAACCGAATCGCGCCGCGCTAGGGGGGACTATTCGGGTTCGGCGCAGCGCCAGGACTCGATGCGGCGCCGGGGGTCGGCGCAGCGCTCGGGTTCGCCTTGGGCCCGGGGTTCGCCTTGGGCCCGGGGTTCGTCCCGGCACCGGGGTTCGACGCCGACGGCATCGGCAGGATGCCTTTGACGTCGATCAGAAAGGCCGTGTGCTGGTGCACCGATGCGGCTTGGAACACCGAACCGGTCACTTCGACGTGGGCGCCTTCTGCCATGTCGGGCGGCAATTCGGAAAATCCGACGAGCTGCAGCTCCGTCGCCGGCAGACAATGCAGGCTCGTTGCCGGGGCGTAGATGTAGGCGGTCTTGTCGACGGTCAGCACGGGCACGTGGTCGATCTGTTCCTCGCCGGCGGGGAAATCCTGGAAATGGACGGTGCCCGTGATCGTATGCTTGAAAGGCTGCTCGAATAGACAGGCACCGCTGCCGACGACGCAACCGGAGAGCAGGCTCGAGGCCGCTACGGACAAGACGGGAATTCGCATGGCTTTGCTCCGATGGAACTTCGATTCGCTGGCGAGAGGCAATGAGAGTCGCAGCATTGCTGGCGACCCGGACGGATGCTATACCACCGGCAATAATAACGAGGAGTAGTCCACCTTGGACCGAATTTGGCTGAAGAATTATCCGCCCGGCGTTCCCGCGGACATCGACGTAGGGCAGTGCAACTCTCTGAAAGATCTCGTCGAATCGGCGTGCGCGAAATACGGGCCGCTGCCGGCGTACACCAACATGGGCACGACCTTCAATTACACCCAGTTGGACCAGTTGACCCGGGGTTTCGCCGCGTGGCTGCAGGCCAAATCCGGCCTCGTACCGGGTGATCGAATCGCCATCATGATGCCGAACGTCCTGCAGTATCCGGTCGCCTTGTTCGGCGCCCTGCGCGCAGGCCTCGTGGTCGTGAGCACGAACCCGCTCTACACCGCGCGCGAGCTCGAGCACCAGCTGATCGATTCGGGGGCGAAGGCCATCGTGATTCTGGAGAACTTCGCCCATGTCCTGCAGACGGTGGGACCGCGGACCCAGCTGCAGAAGGTCCTCGTCACCGGCGTCGGCGACATGCTGAGCTTCCCGAAGGGCCCGATCGTCAATTTCGTGCTCCGGCACGTGCGCAAGCAGGTCCCGGCCTGGAACATTCCGGGCGCGCTGCGCTTCAAGAGCGTCGTGGCCTTAGGATTGGGGTTGAAACTCCAGCCCGTGCACGTGGGGCTCGAGGACACGGCGTTCCTGCAGTACACGGGCGGCACGACCGGCGTCTCGAAGGCGGCGGTGCTGACGCATGGGAACATGGTCGCCAACGTCATGCAGGCGACCGCCTGGTTGACGCCCTCGCTGACCCGCGAGCCCTCGCCGGTGATCATCACGGCGCTGCCGCTGTATCACATCTTCTCCTTGACCGCGAACTGCTTCGTGTTCACGCATCTCGGCGCGCACAACCTGCTGATCACGAATCCGCGCGACTTCGCGGGGTTCGTCGCCGAGCTGAAGAAATACCGGTTTTTCTTCTTCAGCGGCGTCAACACCTTGTTCAATGCGCTGCTGAACACCCCGGGCTTCGACTCCGTCGATTTCAGCGGCCTCAAGGTGAGCCTGGGCGGCGGCATGGCGGTCCAGGCCGCGGTGGCGGCTCGCTGGAAGAGCGTGACCGGGTGCATCCTGACGCAGGCCTGGGGATTGACCGAGACCTCGCCCGCGGCGTGCATCAATCCCGTCGGCCTCGATTTCAACGGATCGATCGGGCTGCCGATCTCCTCGACCGACGTGTCGATCCGCGACGACGACGGCGTCGAACTGGGCCTCGACGCGGTCGGGGAAATTTGCGTGCGCGGACCTCAGGTCACGAGCGGCTATTGGCTGCGGCCGGACGAAACGGCGAAGGTTTTCTTCCGGGATTGGCTGCGCACCGGCGACATCGGTCGCATGGACGCGGGCGGCTTCGTCTACATCGAGGATCGCAAGAAGGACATGATCCTGGTCTCGGGATTCAACGTCTACCCGAACGAGGTCGAAGGGGTGGCCGTGGAGCATCCGGGCGTGCTCGAAGCGGCTGCCGTCGCCGAGGCGGACGAGTCCTCGGGGGAGGTCGTCGCGCTGTTCGTGGTCAAGAAGGACCCGAACCTCACGGCCGAGAGCCTGACGGAACATTTGCGCAAGGAGCTGACCGGCTACAAGGTGCCCAAACACATTTATTTCCGCGCGGAGCTGCCGAAGACGAACGTCGGCAAGATCCTGCGCCGGTCGCTGCGCGACGAGTTGCGCCAGGCACAGCCGACGGCGCAGCCACGACCTACGGATCAGCCCACCGCGTAACCGTGGACGGTGTCGACGAGCACCGCGACGCGCTCGGGATCGACGTCGGGGGTGATGCCGTGCCCCAGGTTGAACACGTGACCGCTGCCGGGGCCGAAACTCTCGAGCACCCGCAAGGTCTCCGCGCGCAAGGTCTCGGGTGCGGCGAACAGCGCCGACGGATCGAGGTTCCCCTGCAGGGCCACACGGTCACCGACGAGCGCACGCGCCGTCGCGAGATCCGTGGTCCAGTCCACACCGACCGCATCGCAACCGATCGCGGCGATCTTCGGGAGCCAGGCCCCGCCGCCCTTCGTGAACACGATGTTCGGCACCGCGCGATCGTCGGCGCGACGCGTCAGGGCATCGACGATCTGCGCCATGTAGCGCAAGGAGAATTCCTCGTACTGGCGCGGCGTCAAAACCCCACCCCAGGTGTCGAAGATCATCACGGCCTGCGCGCCGGCCGCGATCTGGGCATTGAGGTAGAGGATCGTGGCGCGGGCCACGACGTCGAGCAGACGATGCAGCAAATGCGGCGCCTCGTACATCATGCGCTTGATCTGTCCGAAGGCCTTGCTGCCGCCGCCCTCGACCATATAGGTGCCGACCGTCCAAGGACTGCCCGCGAAACCGATCAGCGGCACGCGGCCGTGGAGCTCGCGGCGGATCAGGGAAACGGCGTCGATGACGTATCTCAGCTCGACTGCCGGATCCGGGATCGGCAGACGATCGATGTCGGCAGCCGTGCGCACGGGACGTTCGAAAGTCGGGCCCTCCCCCGCCTCGAATTCGAGGCCGAGATTCATGGCGTGCGGAATGGTCAGGATGTCGGAGAAGAGAATGGCCGCGTCGAGCGGATAACGATCGATGGGCTGCAGCGTCACCTCGCAGGCAAGCTCGGGATTGGTGCAGAGAGCGAGGAAATTGCCCGCCCGTTGCCGGGTCGCGCGATATTCCGGCAGATACCGACCGGCCTGCCGCATGAGCCAGATCGGCCGGCGCGGCGTCGGCTCGCGCAGCAGCGCCCGCAGGAGGAGATCGTTCTTGAGGCTGTCGGCTGGATTATTGCTTGTCATGTGCGTTCGCTCGGGTCGAAAAGTCGTCGGTGTTCGAGGATGGCGTACCGGTCGGTCATGCCGGCAATGTAGTCGGCGACCGCACGCGCCCTGCCCGCAGGGCCTTGCACGGACTCGCGCCGGTTTCCGGTCGCCCGATGCTCGTCGGGCATCAGACCGGGATCGGAGAAGAAGGCATCGAACAATTCTCGCACGACGCGCCGCGCCTTGGAGGTCATCCGCTGCACCTTGTAGTGCTTGTAGAGGTGTTCGCGCAGGAACATCTTGAGGGCCAGATTCTCGTTCCGTGTCGGCTCGCTGAATCCGACCAAGGCCGAGGACTGGGCACGCACCTCCTGGATCGAAGCGACGCCGGCGGCCCTGAGACGCTGTGCGGAGGAATCGATGAGGTCGGTGACCAGATGATTGATCATACGGCGCAAGATCTCGTAGACGAAACGCCGCCCGCCGAGTTCGGGATACGCGACGCGGACCTCGCCGTGGTAGCGGGCGAACAGCGGCACGGAGAGCAGCTGATCGACGGTCACGAGACCGGCGCGGATCCCGTCCTCCACGTCGTGATTGTTGTAGGCGATCTCGTCGGCGAAATTCGCGAGCTGCGCCTCGAGCCCGGGCTGTTGGCGCAGGATGAAGCGCTCGCCGACGTCCCCGAGTCGCACGGCATTCTTGTGCGAGCAGTGTTTCAAGATGCCTTCGCGGCATTCGAACGTGAGGTTCAAGCCGTCGAAATCGGCGTAATGTTCCTCGAGTTCGTCGACGACGCGCAGCGACTGCAGATTGTGCTCGAATCCGCCGAAATCGAGCATGCAGTCGTTGAGGGCATCCTGGCCTGCATGCCCGAAGGGCGTATGGCCGAGATCGTGGGCGAGACAGATCGCCTCGGACAACACCTCGTTCAACTTCAGCGCGCGCGCGATCGTGCGCGCGATCTGCGCGACCTCGAGCGAATGCGTGAGCCGGGTGCGGTAGAGGTCGCCCTCGTGGTTGACGAACACCTGCGTCTTGTAGACCAGCCGCCGAAACGCCGTCGAGTGCACGATCCGGTCCCGGTCGCGCTGGTACTCCGAACGATACGCGGGCGCGGACTCGGGGTGGCGCCGGCCGCGCGTCTGTTCGTCGTGAGCCGCGTACGGCGCGAGCAAGCTCATGCCGTGATCCAGGTCATGCGAAGTGCTCATCGAGCGTCGCGCGCAGCGCCGATTCCTCGGCGTCGGCGCGGACCACGGCGCGGCCCAAGCGGTCGAGCAGGACCAGACGGATTTTCCCGTCCTTGACCTTCTTGTCCATCTGCATCAGGTCGAGCGCTCGGGGAACGCCGATGCGCGGCGTCTCGACCGGCAAACCCGACGCGGCGAGCAGAGCCGCGAGGCGTGCCGGCAGCTGCGCATCGACGAGCCCCAGGCGGGCCGACAATTCCGTCGCGAGCAACATCCCGAAGCCGACTGCCTCGCCGTGCAGAAAGGTGTCGAAATTGGTTGCCGCCTCGATCGCATGACCGAAAGTGTGCCCGAAGTTCAGGATCGCGCGGACATCCCGTTCGCGTTCGTCCGCGGCGACCACGGTCGCCTTGATTTCACAGGAGCGCCGGATCGCATGAATCAGCGCCTCCGGCTCGCGCGCGAGCAGCCGCGCGATGTTGTGTTCGAGCCAGTGGAACAGTTCCGCGTCGTAGATGCAGCCGTACTTGATCACCTCGGCGAGACCTGCGCGCAGTTCTCGATCGGGCAGGCTCGCCAGGGTGTCGGTGTCGGCGACGACGGCCACGGGCTGATGGAAGGCGCCGATCAGGTTCTTGCCGCCGGGATGATTGACGCCGGTCTTGCCGCCAACCGAAGAGTCGACCTGGGCCAGCAGCGTCGTCGGCACCTGCACAAAGGAGATGCCGCGCTGATAGCAAGCCGCGGCGAAACCCGCGATGTCGCCGACCACCCCCCCACCGAGCGCGAGGACGACCGCATCCCGATTGCAACGCTGCGCCACGAGCGCGTCGAGCACCAGGCCCACCGTCGCGAGCGTCTTGTAGCGCTCGCCGTCCGGCAGGATGCATTCGGAGAGGCGCCGGCCCGGCAGCGCCGACCGGAGGCGGGACGAAAAAAGCGGCGCCACCGTCGCGTTGCTGACGATGAGGATGTCGCGCCCGGCCGGCGCCGCCGCGAAGGAGGCCGCATCGCCCAGGAGACCGGGGCCGATGTGGATCGGATAGCGGGTGGTGCCGAGTTCGACGTACAGGGGCTGCATGGCTGGAGGATTATACGGGCTGGGCGCGGCGGCGCGAGCGCGGCGCCCGGGGGCGATCAAGCGTCCGCGGCCGCCTGCAGCCTGCGCAGCTCGGCATGGATTTCCTCGGCGACGGTCTGCACCCGTCGGCCGTCGGTCGAGACCGTCAGATCCGCGATCTCCGCATATAACTGCGCGCGCTTTTTCATGAGAGCCGCGAGCGTCTCCTCGGGGTCCGAGTCGTTGAGCAAGGGGCGATGCCGGGCATGCCGTGTGCGCTCGAGCTGCTGGTCCACGGAGGTTTCGAGGTACACGACGGCGCCTCGCTCGCGCAGCACGCGCCGGTTGTCGTCTTCGATGACGGCGCCGCCGCCGGTGGCGAGCACGATCCCGTCCATCTGCGTCAGGCGCGCGATCGACTCCTTCTCACGCAGCCGAAAGCCTGGCTCACCCTCTTTCTCGAAAATGAAGGCGATGTCGACGCCGGTGCGCAGCTCGATATCGGCGTCGCTGTCGTGGAAGCTGAGGCGGAACAGGCGCGACAAATGCCGGCCCACGGCCGTCTTGCCGGAACCCATGGGGCCGATCAGGAAGATGTTGCGCTTGGCGATCATCGGGCACGCATGGTACCAGGCCATGAGGCGGGATGATCGGGAAGACCCCTCCTGCACCGTGTGGTGCCGGAGGGGCGGAGGTCCCCAGGCGCGATCGATTCCCGGCGCCGGCGGGCTTTTCGCGCTTAGTTGGTCACGCCGATCGTGAAGGACGTCGACGAACCGGTGCCTACCGAGTTGACCGTCACGGTAACGGTGCCCCCGGTGAACCCCGTCGCCGAGGTGAGATTGGCGGCGTAGACCTGCCCTGAGTAGTTGGGCACGACGTTGACCGTGTTGCCGGTGAAAGCCGGCACGCCGCCGCTATAAGCGATAGGTCGGTAAGGCGTGCTGTCGCAACCAACGCTCGTAGGCCCGGTCGCAGCGACGCTGAGATCGGCGCCTGCAGCCGCCCAGGAGACCGTGCTGCCGGCGCCCATGGCATTACCATGCTCGTCCAGGATCTGAAAGTAGATCGTTGAGGTCAGCGGCGGCGCCCCACCCATCGAAAAAGAGTTCGGAGTCGATGCCGGCTCCCAACCACCGACGCCATTCGGCACTACCTGGACGATGTATCCCGCGAGACTGGTCGACAGAATGATCGTGTGGCTCGCGCTGATCGGCAGCGTGCTCGCACTGCAGGTCGTCGGATTCGTTTCGGGGGTACAAACAATGCCCACGAAAGAATTCGAGTTGCTCGGCGCTACGTAAGCTCCTGTATTGTCGTAATCCAGGAACCAATCCGCAAGCTTGGAGGTGACGCCCGCCACCGTGACGCTCTTGGAGTAAAACGTTCCGCTCTCGTTCTCGTCGAGGAACGGTTCGCTCAACTGAATGAACGGATCACCGGTTTCGTAGTAGCCCGTACCCGCAAGGTCCGTGAACGACTCTTCGCCCAGCGCATACGCGAGCACCTGGCCGCGACCATCCTGGTACTGATTCAGAGCGTCGAGATTGACGGGACCGTTGGGATTTTCTTGAGCGCTGTTGGCTGCAACCGAAAACGGTTGAGGACTCGCGCTGGTCCAAGTGACAAAACAACTTGCGGCACTTCCGCCGGAATCTGTGCTACCCGTCGTCGCGACGGTGGTTGCCGTCGGGCAGGAACCCACAATCGATCCGGCGTTCGTGGTGAAGCTCACGGCCGTGTCGTTGGGCACAGGGTTATTGTACCGGTCGCTGAGAACGACCGTGAACGGCACAGTGACGCCCTGCAGGTTCCAGGCTTCGATGTTGGGGCAGGCCGGGACCGTGGTCGACGCCGATTTATTGACGTTACCGTAATTAGGGCTCCCGATCGCAATCGAGAAGGAATTGGACGTCGGCAGGCCGCTCGTAACGGTCAACTGACTCGATTGAGCCGAAATCGCCGGTGTCGACCCGCTGGCCGGTATCGTCGCCGTGACACGCACCGAGGTATGGGCCGTGCCCGAACTCACGACCGTTTGCACCGTACCGTCGGCTGCAGATACCGCCGAGACAGGCGAGAACGTAAGTCCACCGACATTGGTATTGATCGAAAAGTCGACGGTTTGCCCGGCCTCGGGCGACCCCGTGGAACTCAAGACCTGAAAAATCACGACCGAGGTATCTTGGAGCCCGGTGCCTTTCAAGCCGACGGTCGTCGGCGTGGCCGAGACGAACTCGATCGAGCCGACCGTCGCAGCGAGGACCTCGAGGGTCCCGGTCGCAGCCAGGTTTTGGCCGTTCACGGTGGCGGACGCAGTGATCGAATCACTGCCGACGCAGCCGGTCGCCTTGTAGGTGGCATTGATGCTGCCCGTGGTCGTCGTGATCGATGTCGCGGGAGTGGTGCTGCCGTTTGGGATGATCTCCGCCTGTCCAGAGGCGATGCACGGTGAACTGAATGTCACGATGACCGACGTCGAATTATACAGAGCATCGTTCTGGTCGACGACGGTCAAGCTCAGGGCTGTCGTTCCGCCGGCTGAAATATTCCCCGCGGAGAGCACGGCCGAACAGGATCCCGAAGTCAGCTGACCGCCGATGAGCTTGGGTACGAAACAAGTCCCCACGCCGTTGCCGATCGCATAGATCGGATTGGTCGGCGTGCTCGGTGCGACCTCGTCGACCGTGATGGGCTTCGCATCCAGAGACCCGCTGCTCGCCGAGATGGTGATCGTCTGCACCGTGTCATTGCCGCCCGTGCTGAGGATCGCGGTGATCGTGCCCGCGGCACCGGTCGTCGTCGCGGCTGGCTGGATGGCAATGACCCCCGAAGGGACCTTCGCCACGAAACTGATCGGCACGCCGGCCACGACGTTGTTGTTGGCGTCGAGCGCGAGGGCCGTGAGCGTCGCCGTGGTCGATCCATCGTTGAGGATCGTCGGCGAGCTCGTCGTCAGGGTGAGCGCCTTGACGATGCTGACGGTCGTGCCGCTGCTGCTCCCCGAGCTGCCGCCGCTGCTGCTGCCGCCCGAGCTGGAACCCGAACTGGAAGTGCACTCCGTGGTGCACTTGGTGATCGAACTGCCGCCGCAGGCCGCGAGCAGCCAGACCGCCGTCAGGGCGATAAACGATAATCTACGCATGTCTTACATCCTCGTTAGACGGTTGCCGTGCCGCGGCAGCAATTAATATAAATTTGAACCTTCACGCAGGATCTTCGGCGTGATGAAGATCAAGAGTTCGGTTTTGTCCCTGATGTCCGTCGTGGTCTTGAACAGGTTGCCGAGCACCGGGATGTCACCGAGATAAGGCACCTTCTCCACCGACTTGGTCTTGGTCGTTTCCAGGATGCCGCCGAGCACGACGGTCTGACCGTCGTTGACGAGCACCTGCGTGACGATCTCACGGGTGTCGATCGACGGCACCGAGCCGCCCGTGGCGCTCTGAACCAGCTGACCGACGGCATCGTCGCGCACGTCGATGTCCATGACGACCCGATTGTCGGGCGTGATCAGCGGAGTGACCTTCAAGGACAACACCGCGTCCTTGAACTGCGTCGTCGTGGCGCCGCTGGAGGCGGACTCCTGGTAAGGAATCTCGGTACCCTGGAGGATCGTCGCCTCCTTCTGATTCGCGGTGATGACGCGCGGCGAGGAGATGACCTCGCCCTTGCCCTCGATCTGCGCGGCCGAGAGCTCGAGATCGACCAGGTAGCTGCCGCCCAGGAGCGAGATGCCGATGCTGCCGGCCGTATTCGCGGCGGGCAGGTTGACGTTGTACCGATTGGTCAGCGCCGGGGTGGTCACCGGAGCCGCGATGCCGGTCGTGGTCAGATTCGTGATCGCCGACTGAATCATGGTGTCGGCGCCGGTGCCGGACCCGGTGACCGCCAGCAGGCCGTTGTTGCCATTGGTCTGCGCGGTCGTGACGCCGAAACGGGCGCCGAGGTCACGCTCGAAGGTGTCGCTGACGACGACGACGCGCGCTTCGATCAGCACCTGCTTGATCGGCACGTCCAGCATCTGGACCATGCGCCGGATGTCGGTCAGACGATCCGCCGTGTCCTGCACCATCAGGGTGTTCGTGCGCGTGTCGACGGACAGCGTACCGCGCGCGGACAACATGGAATTCTTGCCCGAAGAAGCGACGCCGCCGGCGGTCGTACCGCGTATCAGTTTGGCGAGGTCGTCGACCTTGGCATAGTTGACCTGGAGGAATTCCGTGCGGACCGGCGCGAGTTCCTGCAGATCCTTGCGCGCGGACAACTCGGCCTTCTCGCGCGAGGCGAGTTCCTCGGTCGGTCCGATGATGATGACGTTGTCCTGCCGCCGCTTGTCGAGTCCCTTCGTGCGCAGAACGATGTCGAGCGCCTGATCCCAGGGTACGTTCTGCAGGCGCAGGGTCAAATTGCCCGTGACCGAGTCGCTGACGACGATGTTCTGGCCGCTCGTGTCGGCGAGCAGCTGCAGAACCGAGCGGACGTCGATGTCCTGGAAGTTCAGCGTCAGCCGCTCACCGGTGTATTCCTTCTTCTCCTCCGAGGCGATGTGCTTCAGCGAGGGCTTGATCTCGACCGTGTACTGATTGTCGGACTGATAAGCGAGCTGTTCGAAATCCCCCTGCGCGGTGATGACGAGGCGCGAGCTGCCGTCGACGCGAACCGCATCGACGGACTGCACCGGGGTCGCGAAATCCATGACGTCGTAGCGGCGCAGGAGGTTCTTCGGAATGGCCGTGTTGGCGAAATCGACGACCACCTGATTGCCTTCCTGGCGCACGTTGACCGGAGTTCTCGGATCACTCAATTGGACGATCACGCGTCCGGTGCCGTCGGAGCCGCGGCGGAAATCGATGGTGCGAATCGAACGTTCGGACGGATTGGCCTTTTCACCGGCGCTGGCCCGGGCCAGCGCGGTCTTGTTCGCCGATTCCGCGGCCTGCGTGCCCAGCGTGACGACGATGTCGTTGCCGTCGACCTTCGTGGTGTACGGCATCAGGGAGTCGACATTGACCACCAGGCGCGTGCGCCCGTTCGCTTCCGCGGCGAGCACGGTGTCCACGCCGCCGGAGCGCACGTCGATACGGCGCGACGGCAGGGCGAGCGTCGTATTCAACAAGTCGAACGCGATTCGCGCGGGCTTGTCGATCGTGAACGGCAACGGTTCGGGGGCAGGCCCGCTCAAGTGCAGCTTGAGTTGGACCTGCTGTCCCGGCAAGGTTTGGACGTCGACCGATTCCAGTTTGATGGGATCGGCGGCGAGCGCCGGGAACGTGACGCACGAGAGCACGGCCCATATCGCCGCCGCCATCGCCATCACCCGCTTCTGTGTTCTGCTCATCTTGATGATCTCCCTGTGGCGTCAGTTGGCCAATGCCAACGAAGCCGGTCGCTCTATATAGCCGCCGAGTCCGTCGGGGACGATCTCGGTGATGCTAATTTTTCCGCCCGTAATCTCGGTAATTTTCCCGTCGTTCGTCCCGATGTAGTTGCCCGGCTGCACCTTGTGAACGAGTCCGTCCTTGGACTGAACCAATCCGTAGAACGCCGGTCCGACTTTGAAAGTGCCGACCATCTTGAGAGTGTCGAGCGAGAAGTTTTCCAGGAACTCGCGGTTGCGCCGCGTGCTCGGGCGCAGGCTCGCCTGGGTCGAGGTCGGACCCTGGGGCTGGAAGGGCGAGCGCAGGCTGCTGGCCGAGTACGTGAAGGTCTCGTAGGGTTTGACCTCCGGCAGGGGGTCGATGTGGCCGCCCGGCTTCGCCTTGGTCTGTTCGATCCACTTCTGGAGATCCGATTGACCCCCGGAACAACCAGCCAGCGCCGCGCACGAGGCCAGCAGCGCCAGGGCAAGCCGCACGTGGACGTGCTCGTTCGTCATGTCGCTCCTCCCGGCTTCTTCTTGTTGACCTTGGTTTGGCCCTCTCCATCCTCGATATACCGATAGGTCTTGGCGGTGATGTCCATCGTCAGATTGTCATAGCCCGAATCCTTCGAACTGCCGGTCTGCGGCTTGATCTCGATGTCCTGCAGGGTGACGATCCGCGGCAGCGCGGCGATGCCGCTGACGAAACTTCCGAACTGGTGGTAGCTGCCGACGAGCCGGATCTTGATCGGCAGCTCGGCATAGAATCCCTTCGTGTCCTCGCTTCCGGGCTGAAACAGCTTTTCCTGCAGGCCGGCCGCGAGTCCGGTCTGGGAGATGTCGACGAGCAGATTGGGGACTTCCGTCTTGCCGGGAAGCTGGCGCAGCATCGCGCCGAACGTGCGCTCCATTTCCTGGATCTGCGATTTGTAGGCATCGAGATTCGCGGCCCGCTGTTGCTTGCTCTCGAATTGCTGGCGCAGATCCTGCTCGGTGGACTCCGCCCTCTCGAGCTGCGGCCGGTCGTCGGTCCAAATCACCATGTACCAGGCGACGCTCGCGCAAATCACGAAAATCAGCAGCACGAAGAAGCCGCGTACCAGCCACGGCCACCGGCCTGGGTCGCGCGGGTCGAGTGTTTTCAGTTCCTCTAGGAGATTCATTTCCCGGTTGCCTTCTTGGAGGTTGACGCACCAGTGTTATCGAGGTCGACGCCGACGACGCTGGCGGTCAGGCTGAAGCTCGAGCCGCCGAAAGCCGTATCTTTCGCCGCTTCCACGACCTGCAGCTGGGGATTGGACATCCAGGTCGAAGCGTCGATGTTGCGCATGAACGTGGAGACGCGCGTGCTCGATTGAGCGACGCCCTTGATCTCGAGTTTGCGCGGCTTGCCCTCGGTTTCCTTGATCGACGTCAGATACACGCCCTCGGGCACGGTGCGCGCGAGGTCGTCGAACAGATGCACGATCTCCGGTCGGCTGCGCTGCAGGGTCTCGATGATGGTCATGCGCGCGACGAGGCGCTGCTTCTGGCCTTCGAGATCCTGAATGTCGGCGATCTGCGCATCGAGCTTGCCGATCTCCTTCTTGAGCACGTCGTTCTTCTCGTTCTGCAGCGCCGTCCAGCTCGAGTAGAGCAGATGGCCGCCGAAGGCGAACACGCCGCCCGCGAACACGGCGGCCGCGGAGGCGATCAGGAATTCGCGTCGCCGGATCTTGCGTTTTTGTTCTCGCCAGGGCAGTAGGTTGATACGCGGCATGGTGTCTCTTTCAATCAAAACTGCGCAGCGCGAGGCCGCATGCGGTCAGGAGGGCGGTCGCATCGCGACCCACGGCTTGTGCCTTCGCCTTCGACGAAACCTTCATGTTGCCGAGCGGATCGCCCTTCTCGGCCGGCACGCCCACGCGGCTGCTGATGACGTCGGCGACGCCCGGAATGTTCGCGCAACCGCCGCAGATGAGCAGCTGATCGGGCTGCGAACGGCCGCTGCCCGAGGCGAGATAGAACTGCAGCGAGCGGCTGACCTGCTGGGTCATGTCGTCGATGAAGGGGTCGAGAACCTCGGGTTGGTAGTTGCTCGGCAGACCCCCTTCCTTCTTCGCGCGACCGGCCTCTTCCATGCTGAGTCCATAGGTGCGCATGATCTCCTCGGTAAGCTGTTGGCCGCCGAAGGCGAAATCGCGGGTGTAGATGACCCGAAGATTGCCGAGCACGCTGAACGTCGTGCTGCTGGCGCCGAAGTCGATGACCGCCACGGTCCGGTCCATGCCGCCATCGGGCATCTGATGACGCATCAAGGCGCAGGCATTTTCCAGGGCGAAGGCCTCGACGTCGACCAGTTGAGCGGTGAGGCCGGAGGCTTGCACCGCGGCGCGCCGCTGTTCGACGTTCTCGGTGCGCGTCGCGACGAGGAGCACGTCCATCATGTCGGGATCCTTCTCCGACGGGCCCACGACCTGGTAGTCGTAGCTGACCTCTTCCATCGGGAAGGGAATGTATTGGTCGGCCTGCATCTCGACCTGACCCTCGAGTTCGTTTTCGCCGAGGCTCTTCGGCATCTGAATCACTTTCGTGATTGCTGCGTCGCCGCTGATCGCGATCGCGGCGAGACGGCTCTTCGCGCCCGAGCGCTTGACCGCGCGGCGGATCGCTTCGCCCACCGCTTCCGCATCGACGATCGCCTTCTCGTTGATGGCGTTGTGCGGCGTCGGCTCGGCAGCGTAGGACTCCACACGGTACTGGCCCCCTGACATCGTGAGCTCGATGAGCTTCACCGATGAGGTGGTTATGTCAAGCCCCAGTAGGGGGCGATATCTTTTGACTAAGGACCACACAGATTTTTCCTTTTATCCTCAGTACCTTGGAGGCCTTAACTATTGCGCGAGATTAGCTACGTGAAGCAAACTTAGCAAGAAACTGTTAAATAGAGCGTGACCCTACTCACGGTATCGCTGAAGGGGCGTGGCCATCGAGAGCGAGGATGGAAAGCTGCCGCCGTCGGGGGGCAAGATGAGTCCGGACGTGGCGCGATTGAATCAGACGATCCACACGGGCCGGGCTCCCGGCGCTCGTGCAAGCTTAGTCTGGCAACCCCGCTGTCCTAGGCATCGAACCCGTAGACCGGAAGCTTTGCGTCCTCATCTTTCGATGAGTATGCCCCTGCAACCGGCGGTAATATGCATGCCTACCTCCACCGGTGCAATAAGTTAGAACGGTTTTTCGTGCCCAAACGTTATCTGGTTCTCATATCCCGCATTTGTGTCCTCATTGTCGGCGCGATCGCCTTGATCGTTTTCGCCAACATCTGCGCCTACGTCTACTTGAAACCGGCCCTGCCGGACGTCGATTCCCTGCGCGACGTGCAATTGCAGGTCCCCTTGCGCATTTACACGCGAGACGGCCGCCTGATCGCAGCCGTGGGTGAACAGCGCCGCATCCCGGTGCGCTACGACCAGATCCCGAAACTCATGGTCGAGGCCTTCCTGGCGGCCGAGGACGACCGCTTCTTCCAGCACCACGGCATCGATTGGCAGGGCATCCTGCGGGCCGCGTTCAAGAACCTGCTCGCCGGCGGCGTGCGCCAGGGCGGCAGCACGATCACGCAACAGGTGGCCCGCGACATGTTCTTGAATCCTCGCCAGCGCGACATGAAGCGCAAGATGAGCGAGGTCTACATCTCTTTTCTCATGGAGGCGGAGTTCACCAAGGAGGAGATCTTCTCGCTGTTCGCCAACAAGACCTTCCTCGGCGAGGGCGCCTACGGGGTCGGCGCGGCAGCCGAGGTCTACTTCGGGAAGTCCTTGGATCAACTGAGCATCGCGGAGATGGCCACGATCGCCGGCATCCCGTCGGCGCCCTCTTCGGTCAATCCCGTCGCAAACCCGGAGAGGGCCAGGAATCGCCGCGCCTACGTCTTGGGGCGCATGCTCGCGCTCGGCTACATCACGCAGGCCGAACACGACCATGCCGAGGCCAGTCCCGTCGAGTCGCATCGGCATGGACTGCTGATCGAGGCGGACGCGCCGAACGTCGCCGAGATGGTTCGGACCGACATGGTCGCGAAATACGGCGACAGCGCCACCACGGCCGGCTACAAGGTGTACACGACGATCGACTCGCGCCTCGAGCGGGATGCGACGATCGCTCTGCGCACCGGGCTTCTGCAATACGACCGGCGCCACGGCTGGCGTGGCGCGACCGCCAAGGTCGTCCTCGGCAAGAACCCGACGGCGGCGGTCTTGGATTCCGAACTGGATCAGTTTCCGGTCATCGGCGGACTGCGGCCCGCGATCGTCGAGCGCGTCGAGGCGAAGAGCGCCCTGATCTACGTGAAATCGCTGGGTGACGTGACGCTGCCCTGGGAAAAAATCTCCTGGGCCAGGCGCGAACTGCCGGAGGAGAACACGGACCGCTGGCCCGTGAGCGCGAGCGAGATCTTCTCGCGCGGCGACGTGATCTACACGGTCGGCAACAATGCACAGAACGTCCAATTCGTGCAGGTGCCCGAGGCGCAGAGCGCGATCGTCTCGATGGACCCGAAGGACGGCGCGGTCGTCGCCCTCGTCGGCGGCTTCGATTTCTTCCAGAGCAAGTACAACCGCGTGACCCAGGCGAAGCGGCAACCGGGCTCGTCGTTCAAACCCTTGCTCTACGCCGCGGCCTTCGACAAGGGCTATACGCCCGCGAGCGTGGTCCTGGATGCCCCCATCGTGCTCGGGGATCCGGAGAGCGATCAGTCCTGGCGGCCGAAGGACAACAACGGCGAGAAGTTCTTCGGCCCGATGCGCCTGCGTGACGCCCTGGTCTATTCGCGCAATCTGGTGTCGGTACGGCTCCTGCAGGCCGTGGGCCTGGAATACGTGCGCGACTACGTCACCCGCTTCGGCCTGGACAAGTCACAGATGCCGGACGATCTGACGCTCGCGATCGGCACGGCCGAGGCCAGTCCGCTGCAGATGGCCACGGCTTACGCGACCTTCGCGAACGGGGGCTTCAAAGTCTCCCCGTATTACATCGATCACATCGACGACGCCAGCGGCCAGACGATATTCCGGGCCGAACCGCAGATCGCCTGCTTCGAATGCGCGCAGCGCGCCGCGGCGCTCGCCGCCGCGGGCGCGGCAACGGGGGCCGCGGGCTCGCGCGCGCCCGGTGGCCCTGCCGCGGCGACGCTGCGACCGAAACCGCAATCCGCGCTGCTCGACACCGGCGAGTGGGACGGCAAAACCCTGGTCCCGGCGAAGGACCTCGCGCCCGAGGTGATCAAGCCGCAAGTCGCCTGGCAGCTCACCGACATGATGCGCGACGTCATCCGGCGCGGCACCGGCGTGCAGGCGCAGGCGGTCGGTCGCGACGACATCGCCGGCAAGACGGGCACGACCAACGAGGCGCACGACGCCTGGTTCTCCGGCTACAACGGTGCCTTGGTGACGACGGTCTGGGTCGGGTTCGATCAGGACCGATCGCTGGGGCCGCGCGAGGAAGGCGGTCGCACGGCGGTGCCGATCTGGACGTTTTTCATGCACGATGCCCTCGCCGGCACGCCCCGACGGCCGGTGCCGATGCCGGACGGCCTGGTGAGCGCCCGCATCAACAAAGATACCGGGCTGCTCGCCAGTTCCGACGATCCCAATGGCATCATGGAAACCTTCGTCGAGGGAAATTTGCCGCTGCCGGAAAACTACGAAACCCAGAATCCGAACGATACCGACAAGCCACTGTTCTAAGAGATCATGCCGAAGAGATTTTCGCAGCGAGCCGAAGATTTGCGCCGCGCTCTGGCCCAGGAGGCGGCTCGGATCATGGCGGAACACGGGATCGAGGATTTTCTCCAGGCCAAGCGCAAGGCGGCGGACCGGCTCGGCGTCAACGACGTCGCGGTTCTGCCGAAGAACGTCGAGATCGAGGCGGCCTTGCGCGAGCACCAGCGTCTCTTCGCCCGCGATACGCACGATCACAGTCTCAAGGATCAACGCCGGATCGCCCTCGACACGATGCGGCTGCTGGATGAATTTCAGCCCCGGTTGGTGGGATCCGTCCTGACCGGGACGGCGACCGACTACAGCGACATCAATTTGCACCTGTTCGCGGACAGCTCCGAGTCCGTCGCGTTTCGCTTGATCGAGATCGGCGTCCCGCACGAATTCTACGAGCGGCGCGTGAAGATGGACGCCGAGCGCAGCGTCAACCAGCCGGCGCTGCGTTTCGAGGCGAGCGGCCGCACCGTCGATGCGACGGTGTTTCCGATCGATGGAATCCGCCAGTCACCCTACTCGCCCGTGGACGGTCGACCCATGCGCCGGGCCGACGCACGGGAGGTTTCGGCCCTGATCGAGGGCAACCAGGGTCCCCATGCGACCGAAGGAGCGAACACACGCCCCTGAGGCTAGGGCTTGGGCGGTTTCGCCTCCCAGATGGCGAGCGTATCAGGCGAGCCCTGCGCACGAACGCCGTTGTCGTTGAGGATCTCCTCGGTCGCCGCGACCATCTCCTTGCGCGGGAACACCAGGGATTCAGCCGGGTGCTGGTCGAACTCGATCGTGACGAATTCGTCCGAGAGATCGCGCAGCAGCGTAACCAGCTGATTCAAGCTGCTCACGTGCCTGCCGTTGACGGAGGCGATCACGCTGCCGGCGGCGTTCGAATAGCCTTTGGCGAGCTTGTGCGGAAAGAACGGGGAGGACACCACGACGAGTTCCTGCAGGTCGGCGTCCGGCGGATCGAGCGCACGGACCAACAAGGGGCTCTTCATGACGCTCAGGGTGCGTGCCGCCGCACCGTTTTTCTCGATGCCGCCGACGAATTCCCAGGTCGCCTTCGAGAAGACCACCGGCCCATAAACGAAATACGACGGGTATTCGCCGTTCAGATCGCGCAGCAGGGACGGTCGGTCCGAACTCACGGGCAGCTTGATCGACAGCGGCTTGGCCTGGCGGACGATGGTCAGGGGCAGCAAGCCCTGCTTCGCGGTCTTTTGCACGAGATAGTGGAAGTCGACGCGCAGATTGGGCCCGAGCTTGACCATCCCCTGATTGTCGATCGGCGCATCGCCGATGTGAGTGATGACGTCCCACTGCTTCAAGGGATAGCCGGCGTCGGTCGAGAATGGCGCATGAACGATCACGCCCTCGACGCTCTTGTCGAGCTTCAAAAAGGCACGCATCGCCGGATTCTCGAGGGTCTGCAAATCGTCGTACATCGCGGGCTTGCCGTCGTATTTGCCATCGGCGATGTCCTGCAGGAACAGCTCGATCTCCTCGTTCGGAATGATGTAGCCGATATTGTCGTCGCCGTTCAGTTTGCGAAACGCGAGGCCGATCATCTTGTCGCCGGCGATCGCGGGACCGCCGCTGTTGCCCGGATTGATCGCCGCATCGATTTGGATGCGCAGGCCCGAGACCGGGTATTTATAGGCCACGAACTCGATCCGCGAGACGATGCCCTTGGTGATGGAGAGCGAGGATCCGCCCGTCGGATAGCCGTAGGCGAGAACCGCATCCTTGATCTCGGGCAGCTTGCTCGCGCGCCCGATCGGCGGCCGGGTATCGAAAAAGGACTCGTCCTCGAGTTTCAGCACGGCCAGATCGATGCCGGGCGCGATCGCAACGACCGTCGCGGCCATCTTGTCACCGGCCTCGTTCGCCTGCACCTGCACCTGGCTCGCATATTGCACGACGTGGGCGTTCGTGAGGATGCGCTTGCCGTCGATGATGACGCCCGACCCCGTCGCGTCCACGGGCGCCTGTTTCGACCAGGGCTTGTAGGGATCGGGATAACGCATCGTCGAAAATACTTTCACCACCGAGTTGGCGAGATTCGGAGTCTCTGCGTCCGCGGCGCTGACGAGTTGCGCGCACAACGAGAGCAGCAGGGCGCAACCGAGGAAATGGACGAGGGGACGCGAGGGGTTGGCGAATTTCATCGCCGAATGCTACTTGCCGTCGACGGAAAACGCGAGCAAGGCATCGCCGGAGTTGACGTAGAGGGTCCCGCCGACGATCGTCGGGCCGCCATGATCGAGGGCGCCGCCCGCCGCCCGGACGCCATTGACGGTGACGAAGTCCCGCGCGGTGTCGAAGTCCCAGGTGATGTGACCGTCGATCGCCGAATAGGCGCGCAAATGTCCGTCCGTGGCACCGGAGAAGGCGATGCCCGGAATCACGGTGACGGCCTGCGACTCGGTATGGGAGCAGTCTTTGGGTCCCCAGCTGCAGGGCGGAAGCGGCGCCGGCGTCGCCCAGCGCAACCGACCCGTCGCGACGTCGAGAGCGACGAGGCCGCCGGTCGGTGATGCACTCGTCGGCGGCGCGGCGTCTGCGGGGTGCGCCGCGAAGGCGGCATAGATACTCCGATGATCCGCGGCCGGTCCCCATTGCACGCCGGGCACGCCGGCGAGGTCCAGCTGGCTCTGCCAGAGAACGGCCCCGTCGCGGTCGGGGTCGAGACCATAGACGATGCCCGACTGCTGCGTGGCGAGGAGGATTTGCCGCGTCAGCGACAAGGTGCGCAGGATCGGCGAGGTTGCGAAAGCGGCGGAACCGGGTGGTCCCGCGAAGCCCGAGGGTCCGGCGAGTTTCCTGACCCAGCGGGTCCTGCCGTCCGTGAGGCCCAGAGCGACGACGGCGTCGGCCGCCGGCTCGTCGAGGCTGCCGTGCGCATCGCCGGTCGCGACGTAGAGCAGGCCCCGCCGAACGTCGATCGTCGGCGCCGATTCGATACCCAGGCCCGATGGCCCGATCATCGCGGTGCCCGTGGCGCTCTTCGCATAAGGCTTCGGTTCGTCCCCCGACATGTACGTCTTCCAGACGATGCGACCGCTGGCGATGTCGATGGCGACCACGCTGCCCCGGAAGGTGCAGCAGGCATAGGCCGGATTCGCCGCCATCGACTCCTCGCGCGAGGACACCGGTACGTACAGACGGTCGCGATAGAGCGCGGGCGAGCCGCTGATGCGGGCGAGCGGATGCTCGTCCGCCTGAGTCTTCCACAGCAAGCGTCCGGTGCGCGCGTCGAGTGCGTAGACCGCCCCGGCCTCGTCACCGAAAAAAACCGCGCTAGGCGGCTTTTCCACCTCGATGTGGGCGTTCTTCGTGATCTTGAGCTTTTTCAGTCCGAACAGCCGGGTCGGCACTCCCAATTCGCCGAGGATGATCGCCGAATGCGAGCCGGCGGCGGCGTCGTAAGTCCAGTAGGTGCAGCCGGTACGTGCGTCGAGCGAAAAGACCCGGCCCGCATCGCTCGCGGCGAAGATCCGGCCATCGACGACGCTGGGCTGCCCGTTATCGTGCGCGCCATCGTAGCCGTAGGACCACTTCAGCCGTAGCTTCGCCGCATCCGCCGCCCGCAGGGCCGGCTCGGGTTGATATCGCGTGTTCTCGAGGTCACGTCCCCAACCGTTCCATTGCGCCGTGCCGGTCGCGACCGGAGCCGAGACCTCGGGACAGACGTTGCGCTCGGGCGGTGCGGGAACCGCAGCGTAGGCCGCCGGCTGCGCAAGCGCGCCCAGCAATAGCCCGATCGACACCGGAGCGATTGCCGGCTTGCGTGGCGACGGCAAGGTTCAGCGCTGTTCGATGGACCGATAGTCCCGCTGGGAGGGCCCCGTGTAGAGCTGCCGCGGCCGACCGATGCGCATTTGCGGATCGGAGACCATCTCCTGCCAGTGAGCGACCCATCCGGCCGTTCTGGCGATCGCGAACATGACCGTGAACATGGAGCGCGGTATGCCGAGCGCGCTGTAGATGATGCCGGAGTAGAAATCGACGTTCGGATAGAGTTTGCGCGACACGAAGTAATCGTCCTTGAGGGCGATCTCCTCGAGCTTCAGTGACAACTCGAACAGCGGATTGTTCGTCTGCCCGAGCTTCTCGAGCACGCGATAACACATGCCGCGGATGATCTTGGCGCGCGGATCGAAGTTCTTGTAGACCCGGTGGCCGAAGCCCATGAGACGTACGGTGTCGTTCTTGTCCTTGACCCGGGCGAGGAACTTGTCGATGTTGGCGACCGATCCGATCCCCTCGAGCATGTCGAGCACCGCCTCGTTCGCGCCGCCATGGGCCGGACCCCACAATGCGGAGACGCCGGCGGAGATCGCCGCATACGGATTCGTGCCCGTGCTGCCGGCGAGCCGCACGGTCGAGGTGCTGGCATTCTGTTCGTGATCGGCGTGCAGAATGAACAAGAGATCCAAGGCCTCGGCCGCCACCGGATCGATGTGATAGGGCTCGCAAGGGACCGCGAAGAACATGTTCAACATGTTCGAGCAATACCGCAGGTCGTTGCGCGGATAGACGAAGGGCTGACCCAGGGTATGCTTGTACGCCGCGGCGGCGAGCGTCGGCAGCTTCGCGATGATGCGATGCGCGAAGATTTCCCGATGGCGCGGGTCGTGAATGTCGGTCGTATCGTGATAGAACGCGGCCATCGAGGCGACCATGGCCGAGACCATCGCCATCGGATGCGCGTTATGATGGAACACGTCGAAGAAACGCAGCAAGTGCTCGTTGACCATCGTGTGCCGCGTGATCGAATTCTCGAACGCCTCGAGCTGCGGCTTCGTCGGCAAGCTCCCGTAGATCAGCAGATTCGCGACTTCGAGAAAGCTCGATCTCTCGGCGAGCTGTTCGACCGGGTAACCGCGGTAGAGGAGCACCCCCGCGTCACCGTCGATATAGGTGATCTTGCTTTCCGTGCTGGCCGTGGCCATGAAGCCGGGATCGAAGGTGAACACACCCTGCTCTTTGAGCAGCGGCGCGATACTGATGACGTCGGGGCCTATCGTCCCGGAGGTCGCTTCGAGCTGGGTGGTCTTTCCGGTGACGGAATTCTTGATCTCGTACTTCGTGCTCATGCGCTCATCCGCGGGCTTGTGTAGGTGTCTTCGGGATTATGGCCCAACAACCCGGCCTGTGCGACCGGTTTGCCCGCGGTGGATTTCCGCGGGCAATGGCGCATCGAAAGAATCGACGTAAGGCCGGGCCTCAGGCGCGAGGGGCCGCCGCCGCGTATTTCTTGCGGAACTTGTCGACGCGACCGCCGGTATCGACGATCTTTTGCTTGCCGGTATAGAACGGATGGCAGGCGGAACAGACTTCGACCTGCAGGTCTTGGCCTATCGTCGAGCGGGTCTTGAATTGGTTGCCGCAGGTGCAGCTGACCGCGATTTCTTGATAATCAGGATGAATACCGGCTTTCATGGGATTAACCTCGGGTTTGTGTTACGGCAGAATCGAACCTCGACCGTCTTCGGAAGACCGTCGTACGAGGAACGCCACGCACTTGAGTTGCGATCCGTCCGGCGTTTGAACGCAAAACGGGGCAAGGAGTCTAGCGGGGGAGGCCGCCTCTCACAAGCCTTTTCGAAGGGGAATTTTCCCGGGTCCCCGGCCCTCGTCAGCGGCGGCGAATTGTCCACAAAACTTGTGGATAAGTCTGTGGATGTCATATCTCCGACATACTGGCAGAAGCATAAATTCACATAAATGTTAACTTGATCAAAAAATAGACAGGCCGTTTTATTGTTTAAAATCAACAAGTTGCTTCGATCACTTTACCTATTGTAGTTGCAATGTGCTGTAGGTACCCCTTTGTGCGAGGCGGAATCGGCCGTGTGCATAAGCTCAGGCCAGAAATCCCGCCTGCAGATCGTTTAAGAAGCGTCTGCCGAGATCGGTAGGACGCCAACCGACGTCCGATCGCTCCAATAAGGAGCGCTCCTCGGCCCGCGCCAACGGCGCCTCGAGCTCGGCCAGCGACAAACCCGTTCGGACCTCGTAGCCCGCCCGCGTAAAGCCGTCGTTGAGCCGCAAAGCACCCAACATGAACTCGAACGGCAGGTCGACCCGGGCCACATCGGTGCGCGTGCCGAGCGGACGCTGCGCATCGCGCACGCCCTCCTGGTACTCACGGGGTTGCTTCGGCTTGGTGGTGCGCAGCATCCGCGGCGGCCCGCCGATCGTGATCTTGCCGTGCGCGCCGGCGCCGATGCCGACGTAATCGCCGAACTCCCAGTAGTTCAAATTATGCCGGCAGCGAAAACCCGCCTGCGCATACGCGGACACTTCGTATTGCTGATACCCCGCCCCTGCGAGGCGCGCTTGGCATTCGACCTGCATTTCCCAGGCGAGATCATCGTCCGGGAGCGGCGGCGGTTGGGCGTGGAACACGGTTCCCGGTTCCAATGTCAGCTGGTAATGCGAGATATGACGCGGCTGCAGCGCGCAGGCCGTTTCGACGTCGGCGAGCGCCGCGGCCACCGATTGTCCCGGCAAGGCGTACATGAGGTCGAGATTGAAATGATCGAGACCTGCGGCGCGCAGTTCGTCGACCGCGCGCAGCGTGTCCTCGGGACCGTGGATTCGACCCAAGGCCTGCAGTGAGGGCGCCGCAAAGCTTTGCGCACCCAGCGACACGCGGTTGACGCCCGCGTCTCGATATCCCGAGAACCGGCCTCGCTCGATCGTGCCCGGATTCGCCTCGAGCGTGATCTCGGCATCGGCCGCGAAGGGAATCCGTTCGCGCAGGGCCGACAGCAGCCGGGCGATGTCCTCGGGGGGAAAGAGGCTCGGCGTACCGCCGCCGAAGAACACCGTGGTGATCGGGCGCCCCGCGAACAAAGCGAGCTCGCGATCGAAATCGGTGATCAGGGCGTCGATGTAAGCCGTGTCGGGTCGACCCGAGCGCAGCTGATGCGAATTGAAATCACAGTAGGGGCACTTGCGGACACACCAAGGCATGTGGACGTAGAGCGCCAACGGAGGCAATGGGAGCGCCGGGACCGGCGCACGGCGCCCGCCCTCGGGGCTGGGAACGCTCACGGCGGCGCCTGCCCATGCGCGGCGAGCAGGCTCCGCAGGCGAGCGAGCGCCTGGCCGCGATGACTGAGCCGGTTCTTCGTCTCCGCGTCGAGCTCAGCCGCGGTCATCGCGAGCGCCGGTATCAGAAAATAAGCGTCGTATCCGAAGCCCCCGTTGCCGCGCGGCGCCTCGGTGATCGATCCCTCCCAAACCCCTTCGGCGACCAGCGGTCCGGCGGACGGCTGCGCGGGGAGGAAGACCAGCACGCAGCGATAACGGGCCGTCCGCTGGGATTGCGGCACGCCGCGCAGTTCCCGCAATAACTTGGCGTTGTTTGCCGTGTCATCGGCGACGGGTCCCGCATAGCGAGCCGAATGCACGCCCGGCGCTCCGCCGAGCGCGTCCACCTCCAAACCCGAATCGTCCGCGAGCGCGGCGGCGCCCGTCGCCGCCTGCGCGTGGCGCGCTTTGAGCAGGGCATTGTCGAAGAAGCTGCTGCCGGTCTCCTCGGGCGCCGGCACACCGAACGCCGCTTGTGTCTGGATCTCGAAAGGCAGAT
>Ga0116231_10003293_pt1 | contig 33686 bp, 25 predicted proteins | sample S1TSphgellanicum_2_FD_89695 | JGI IMG/M metagenome (GOLD analysis project Ga0116231, IMG submission 89695) | Host-associated microbial communities from peat moss isolated from Minnesota, USA - S1T2_Fd - Sphagnum magellanicum MG | ecosystem: Host-associated > Plants > Peat moss > Unclassified... | reverse complement strand
TTGTGTTTTTTTAAAAAATTTAAAAAAAAAAAAAAACAAAAATAACGGATTTGGATTAGACTTACTCTGAGTTATCATGGAACGGCTCAGATAGCACCACGATTTCGTTCTTAATTTTCGTCTTTAACTACCAACGGTTTAGATGCGCGAACAATTCTCTCTGACGGTAGGTAGGAGAAAGCGACCTCGTTGGCGGCTCTCTCCGTCTTTCGGACACGGGAATTAGCGGCGCCGCTATTTTGGGGGCTCGCCACAAACATCTGGCGAGTCGTCTTCTTGTTCTTGTTCTTCTCCTTCACCAAGCGCCTTTTGTTTTCATCCTTGTTGTGCGCGCGCGTGTTTCTTCTTTGGCTATGGCGAAGAGCTGCTGTTTTCTTTCTTTCTTTCTTTCTTTGAGCAGCGGTAATATCATCGTGAAATCCCGTCGCTTCACGTATGTAATTTGGGAGTGTGCATGCATGATTCCTGAAATTTTTCCTGCTGCATTGAATCACGGGAATTTTTTGGTGTAAGAAAATATTATTATTGGTTTCGGGATTTTGGTTAGGTACAACCGAATGGAATGGTTTTGGACTTGGAGGAGTGCGTTGTTGTTTTTCCAGGTTTCGGTGATACTAGCTTTTACCGAGTTTGTTTGTGGAGATAATATGTTGTAGCAGCAGCAGCAGCAGCAGCTGTGGCATGACTTTGAGTGCTGAGTTCGTGACACGTTTGTTTCTCTAGGTCGTCGTCGTTTGTTGTTAAAGAACTTTTCTGAAGAAACGTCGTTGTTTCCAACCTCGTCGTCGGACGACCTAGGGCAGGAAGCATTTAACAGAAAGAGGTTTTCGTTGTTGTTGTTGTTGTTGTTGTAGTAACGAAATGCATTTGTAGAAGATCAAAGAAGAAGAAGAAGAAGAGTTGTTGGCCGTGAAGAAGAATTGGGGTTGCAACAGCAGTTATGCGATTGATGTTCCTCTCCCGAATCTGTGATCGGATCTGCTGCTGCTGCCATGGTCTTAGGCATTAGTCATGCGCAGTGTGTGGTGGCGACACAGCGCAGCAGTCAAAAGTTGTTTGTCTACAGCAGCGGCCATGCATCTTTAGGTATGAGGCTTATGAACAACGGGTGTAGTAGTAGTAGTTTTCTGGGGTTCAAAGCCGGCCACAATAATAGGCTGCTGCGGAAACCGTATCGATGGCGACCGAGTTTTGCTCAAATTAGGTCTTCTATTAAAACTGTCGGAGCAGCGAAGTACCGGCTGTTGTTGAAGGCTTCAGCAAGTGCAACAGAGGGTGTAGCAGCGCATACTGCCGATCCAATTGCTGCAGAATCAACTCCCACCAGCAGGCTCACATCTCTACAATCTCAGGATGAAAGTTTCCATGCAGGAGGACCAGCAGCAGCTGTGTATGAATCCTCAACTACTTCAGTGGCAGCAGCACAGTCTTCTCTACCTCTCCATCTGCGGCTTCATCAAATGACTCCTGTTGATCAAGCGTTCTTTCTTCTGGGATTCATTGCCTGCCTGGTACATACTGTGCTGTCAATTTTGCCTCTTTCTTGCTAGCCTGCATCCTGTTTAGCAGCTGCAAATTTGTTTGTCGTACATGAAGGTAATCTCTCTTTTTTTTCCTGTATCTATGGGGGATAAAGTATGTTTCAGAATGCAAAGATGGGTTGTCTGGTCTATGTAGAGCTTCATATTCTTGTTCACTGTATGCACTCTTCCAAGTGCCTTTTGCACAGTCCACAATATCTGGAAGCATCAATAGGGTGATAAGCTTGTTGGCAGAAATAAAGGGAATAGTGGAAATAGTATAAGCCTATTACTGCACTGGAATTTTGCCTGATAGGTATGTAGCTCAATGGAAGATAAACATAGTTATGGATGCTTTGCAATTGTGGTTGCAGACAACTGGTGTTCTTACTGCTTTACTCATGACAGCCATTCCAACCCTGAATGTAAGTGCCTTCTATTTGATCAATTGTGAGCAAGCAAACATGTGCTATGATCAATAGTGGTTGATCAATTTGAGTATTGGAAGGTTTTCTCACCATGAGCTGTTAATCCAGCAGTTCAGACAGTAGATGCCAAGAGTTCCATGAACTGGTCATAAGCTATAAAACCTCCAGAGTGTATTTGTTCTTATGGTTGATGACAGTCCTGAAGAAACAAGCAGAAGCTTTAGAGTTTGATTGAATTTTCAGGCAATGAGGAGAGCTGCCATTTCTATGGAAAAACTGGCTGATGTGGCTCGTGAAGAGTTGCCCAGCACCATGGCAGCCATCCGGCTTTCAGGCATGGAGATCAGTGACCTTACATTAGAACTCAATGATTTGAGGTGAGGAAAAGTCTGAAGTCTGCATGGTCAACATACAGAGTCAAGCAGAATTCATTTGTTGTTGTTTGGTGCACCATAGCCAAAAGCTGCCAGAGAGCTTTCCCAAGTCTGAGAATAGATGGGTTCTATGGGTATTGTCAGCCAAGAGATTTCAGATGGTGTGCGGAGCTCTGCCAGAGCTGTCCAAGCAGCAGAAGTTGGAATTCGACGAATGGGTGCTCTTGCTGCATCACAGACAATCTGTAAGTTTGTTCTTCCCAGCAGAAACAAGTGTGCCTCTGTATAATTGGTGCTGAAGTTGTGTGCTGCAACATTGTGTAATCTCTCAGCAACAGACATTCCTTGCAAAAGGATGTGTTTACTGGCTTACCATTTCAGAGGAAATCAGAGAAAAGATCTCACTTTTGGAATTTTCAAAATTATTATTTCTTAATCCAAAGTGGAGATGTTCTTGTCCTCAAAAAGATCAGGCTCTTGGAATTCTGTGTATTGTTTCCCGCTCTTCTCTTCTCCTTATCTTGTTTGATTTTTTCTTGTTCTTTCTCATTTTGTGTTCCTCTTTCTCATTTAAGTTTTGTTGCCCTCGCCAGCATCATGGCTGATCCTTCCTGTTACTGCTGATCTTTTGACTCGGCACATTGGTTAATGTATGACATTGAATCACACCCACTGCTTGGAGCTGATGAAGTCAGTGGAAATTTTATGGGAGCTGGTTACTACCATACATGGTGCCATTGGAGGTCTCTGAACATGTATATGTCACTGTTTTGCTCAAACTGCTTCTCAGTTTGTTCTTTTGTTTTCTCTGTTCTTTCTGGTTGGGTTTCCCCTTTTTTCCTGTTTGCTGATATGTTGTCGGATTTGAAATTTCTATAAGCCTTATTATCAGGTCATCTCTCAATTCTATTCAGGTTGACTCAGATTTTTAGTATGGAGAAGTTCCCAGTACTGAGGATGATATTAAAGGGGATATTCTTGCTTGCCATGAATCTGTATCAGCTACTCAATAGCAGGTGATGTTTACAGATTTCCATGGGTAAGCCTGCCCACTTTTTTCATGGGCTAGCAGCAAGTTACAGTGCTCATTGGTAAGTTATCGTGGTTGTGCTGTAGCAATGTTGCAGGAGCAGGCAAATGTACCAGTGAAGGTGGTCACACCAGCTGTGTTAAGTGCAGCTCAATCCACACGACAAGCTATGGAGTTCACACAAAGACTGGTTGTAACATTGATAACACATCCCCGTCTGGCTGCTTTGCTTGGTCAGCGAGTTGCAGAAGAAAAAGAAAAAGAACCTCAGCCCCCTAAAGTAGTGTAGAAAGCTCCACACCAATGAGACCTGCAACAACAGTCACATTGATGCTGATCTCTGAAGAAGCCAGACCTCAGACTGAGAATGGATTGAAATACCAAAGTTTTAAATGTGGATATGTGAAGTATTGATGACATTTTAATCTTCATGTAACTTGCATATTTTTGTTAATAGAATTTGCCCATCAGCTATGTGTACAACTTGCTTTGCATTGGCAGGATACAGAAAATGTTGATCCAAGTCAGAACAGTAGCTGTTGCTATGCTTGAGCTGCTGTAAGTTGCAAAGTAAAGCATATGGTGTCCAAGATTGGCTTCCCATGGTAAGTACTGTCAGGCTCATTCAAGTTCATTATAATGTGGCAATGCCTAGGTGTGGAACATCCTTGCTAGCTCTTCATAATGTTGTTTTGCCAAAGTCCCGTTGCTGTTTTGACTAGTACAGTAATGAGGACACCTTTCGGCAGTGGAGTTAAGATGAAACTGTTTGCACATGAACTGTGTTTTGCAATCACCAATGCATTTACCAGTCAATCTAGAAATATCAGACTCAGATGGGAAGGTATAGCAGCTGAGACTCTACCATGTCAGTAACAAAGTAGAGCATATGGTGTCCAAGATGGGCTTCCCATGATAAGTACAGGACATATGCTACTCTGCTCCTCATCTCTGAATCTAGGACCCCCTAAATATGGCTGATGCTCCACCTTTGACCTGCCATATTTGGGTAGCTTGCAAAATCTTTTGCATTCAGTTTCTTTATTAGGTGCCATGTGACCCAAGGATGTCCTTCACTTGGTTTTAGGGCAAATGGTCCAAATGAGGAATTTTGGCATACACATAAGTGATTGATGGCTTATGTATTGAAACTAGTAGCCAACTTATCTGGACTCCATCTTGCATGAAATAAATTTTCACATGTCTATTCTCAGTTTGTTCTCCCCTTCACTGTCTTGATTTGCTCTATTAACTCTTATTTGCCCAAAGCAGAATGTGCATGCTCTTGTTTGTTCCAGTTTTAATTGCAAGCATCCAGTCTCCTCAATGCAAGCACATTTCTAAGGTCAAATCTGTTGCATGCTAGTGTATTGAAGGTTCTCAAGGCATGCACTTACCTCTGCAGAAATTTGCTGAGGACATCAGTGTGATTTGGGCTGGTTGGTTTGCAAATTCACATTAGCATCACACACCAGAAGTACTCTAAACCCCCTTAGATCTCCCTTGTAATTAGGCTAATCATATTTAAACATTAACAACAAGTAAGTTGTGCTCTGAAGCCCACATCCAATGGTTGTTTTGTGCATTGGGCCCATATTTTTTTAATGTGAAATGTAAATTTTTTTGTTTTGTCCTTGCTTTCACCATAGAAGTGCTTGTGAGCATTATGGGTTAAGCAATTAAATCCAATTAATGACAAAGGAGATTGCACGGGAGATGATACTTGTGCAGCAGTACTTGTTAACTTTTTATGAAGGTGCCTATTATTGACACAAGGAAGGAATTGGTGAAATCATAGTTTAAGATGGTGTGACATCTAAGAACAATTAACTTACATAATTCTTATTTATCTCTTGTCTTAGTTTTGTGTTACTCAGCTAATTGAAGGCTTTCTTTTCTATGTTTAATCATCAGGCATAACATCCAACCACCAACCTCAACATAGATCACCAAATTTATATTAAATTTTTTTGCATCAATTGTGAGATTTCTGAAAATATGATAGTTGTTGCAACTGGTTTTCAGGATGAAGCTATCCTTGGCAGCTGAGCTCATGGAGTGAGTATATTCTCTTGCTTCTCTCCCTCTCCATCGTGTCATTATGGTGTTGATAATGGGGGTTGAATTGAAAGCATTTGGCAGCAGTGTCATCATCTGCTGCAACATAATTCAATTGGGCTGCTTGTTCCATCTTCAAAGCAGTTCAAGCAAGCTCCTATCTGAACTGATGGCCCATATTGAATGATATTTGCAGCAGTTTGAAGAAGATTTGAAACAGAGAGGACAGAGAAAGAGTGACATAGCACTCAACCTGAAACTGTTCTGCTGAACATTCCAAACAGTGCAGATAACAACACTGCTTTTTATCTCATCTAATACTCTGAAGCATGTTCTGAGGTAGATCCTTCAGAAGAAATTCCTTGGTGAAATCAACATGAAAGCAAGTACCGTTTGATAACATGAAATTGGAATCAGTCCATAATTGCAAATCCTCTTACAAGGTGTGAAGGCACAACAAAAGATTTAATCTCTAATGAGTCTGAGTGTCATACACTGTGCTTATGATAAAATAAAATAAATTTTGTTACAGTGAGACAATCTGCACAGCATAACATAATAATCCATAAAGTATACACTTTGGATAATTCTAAGGGAAGACCCACATCCCACAATAAATAATAAATTCAGCGACCAGAAACACAAAGTCACTTGTATTCCAAAGCTTTGTCAACTGCTTCGACAGAACACCTGCAAAACACACACCTCTCCAAACCATACCATACAACTATCTTGTATACACATCTGCCTAGGATTCTCTACTTCAGACCAGAGCCCTTTAAAGCTTTGGCATCCTAGTGGAGATATTCTCAAAACTGTCCTTGCATCTATATGAAAAATGAACTTATCAAGACACTAATAGTCAGGAGAATACTTCTGGCACTCCCGAGCAGTGTCTCATTGAAGCATTGACAAGTGACCTTCGTGCCCTATTTATGGTAAAAGATTTTTATGGTTCAATAGACCACCAATAGCAAGCAATGGGTTGATTAAAGAACAACATAGTATCCATGATTGAAAATATTGCACATCAAAAGTGAGAAATCATTACAATTACTCCTCTAAACCACAAGAATATTATACAAGCAATTTAGCTCCAATGGCCAGATCATCCTCAGTGGCAGAACCACAAAGTTTGAATATGAATTACCCCAGATAAGGTGACAATTTTGCAACAAGACTTTGGAGCACTGCCAGAACCATGACCTAGAGATGTTTCACTAATATGCACTATGTAATGAGGAAAGGTGCTCCTAGTCTTGAAGAGTCCATTGCATTGTAACCAAGTTCCAACCAGTTACAGTTTTGTGGGAAATTTCTGAAAGAATCCACATACATTTCAGAGAAAAGCATATATCTATGAAATTTCTTTAATCTTTAAGGAAAGCTTGCAGTGGAGGTGAAAACTTTCTGGTAATCATGTTCAGAGTAACCTGATGTCAAAATGGCCTTCTTATGCAAGACGAGCTTCTCGCTGGAGAACCTGCATGTAAGAACCGTAAGAGAGCATAAACATTGAAGCTAAGATTGGGTCTTTTAATGGGATACTTTCTGCTCTTCAGATGAACTGTCTTCAGAAGATAATGTTAACTATAGTGCACCATCCCCCAGAGGCATGACTAGTGGAGAGGTGTTATCTACTCACATGGTTGCACCCCACCATACATCATCCAAACAACCAATCACCAATCTCCTGCTCTGGGTCTTGTGGGTGCTTAGTACTCATATGCTTGGTCTATGGACAGGTGTACCTCTTCTGAAAACTTGATGAGAATGGTGGTCCGAGGACGCGGTTGGCCCTCCACTGCCACAAAATGTGCTGTCACCCTTGCTGGGAATCCTGCCCCATCCAAGACACCCTGTGCACCACAAACACAGCAAAGACAATTAAGAACTCTGAAGAGTTAACTGCGAGTCCAGAAAGTTCATGAGACCAAAACAAAACATGAAATGAATTGGACCCAGAAATATGAGGAAATGACTTCATAAAGTAGCCACTGAAACTGAAGGACAGTGGCATGGACACACAATACACAGGCACAACAGTGGATAGGAAAGGGAAAAAAAGCCCAACAACTTTCAATGATCAAACAAGTGCAAAGAAACAGTGCAGGAAAACATTAAACTCTACAATACTTACCAAAGCTGCATTGTCAACCTGAATGAGAAACTCAACAATTTCAAAACTCTATGTGCAAAAACAACAAGAGGAGGCAATTTACCTTCACAACACCAGCAACAAAGGCACCACAGTTGAATGCCCCCATGTCTTTTGGTACTGAAATATACCTGACCCAGTTAACTCCAATTTTACATAGGCATTATAGAATCAATTTCCTTTAAAAAACACTCCAAGAGTTTGAGGAACAGGAATCCATCTCCTAACTTACAAGGTTTAGAATTATCAAACCTGTTGACAAGGAGCTCCTTTTCACTTATCATGTATTCATCTTCATGCTCAGTGCCTTTCTCTAATGAATCAGCCACCTGTCCACATCCTCCACATCCCCATGACAGAATATTCTTTTGAGCAAACAGCTACACCTGACCTTGACCACAAAAGTTGAGAATTATTGGGTTCTCCAACATCTAAACACTTCACTTGTCATTCAAGCAACATGTAAAAACGCTTCAGAGGGCTCCTTACCTTCCCAAAAAGTGATTTCCACACTGTGCTGTGAACAAAGGACAGAATGTTGAGCAGTCTTGTCTCTCTCCTATTCCCCTGTGAGATGCAAAAAAAGGATTCACAGTCAAGCTTCACATATAGAAAGCTTGAGAGATTTTACAGCCTGGATGGGAAGCTAGATGTATGCTGACAACACACAAGATTAGCAAATCTTAAACCTTTTCTCGGTGACATAGAAGCTCAAGCATGCGAATGCCAACAGCATAGCCTGCATCCTCCAGTCTGTTTTTCAAATTTGCAGACAAATAACAAAGACACAAGCCTCATTAGAAAGCAACATTGAAAAATCTAATGATACAGTGCACATTCTGTGAAAATAATCATTAGATAACAAGAAGGTAGAACGAAAATGGAACAGCAGAGAGCAAGGTGACCTGCGTTCAAGTTCTGCAATATTGTCAACACGTGTTTGGTTGTACTGTACAAGCTCTGAGAACAGAAATGCAAATGCACTCAGACTGACCTGCACACACACCACCAAAACTATTTCTACTCAATGTATGATGTTGGAGGGATAAGTCTTGTGAACTGATTTCTTTCACTTGAAAAACAACAGTTGGATCCTTATGCATGAAAAGGATTTGCTTCAGAATCCATAACTGAAATGAGACATCTTCCTGAGCTTATCAGCTGTTGACCTGTGCACAGTCCTGAAGCCCATTAGAGCAAGGGATCTATTTTTATGATCGATCAATTGGTGGCTGACCACAATCTTCAACCTTAGTTTGAGACATGAAATTAGGCTACTAGGGAATTACAAATTTCTCCATAGGGATGACAGGGGAGATGATAGCTTGGACAAATGTTGTGCCTACAAAATTGGAACCTGGTATACTCAATAGAACACAAAGGGTCACCAAAGAACCCTAATCTCAAACCCTAAGTTTCTGGTTTAACAAGAGCTTCCCCCAAACACTTACATTTTTGTTAGTGGCATCCCTATCGATGTTAATATGATTGATAGAAGAAGGAATGAAAGACTGAGAGTTTCAGAGGACTTTTTTTTTTCATCTATAGAAACTATGTTGATGAAACTAACAAAGCCAGAAAACCCTGAGTCTCAAACCCTAAGTTCCTGATTTGACAAGAGCTTCCCCCAAACGCTTTCATTTTTGTTGGTGGCATCCCTATTGATGTTAATATGACTCATAGAAGAAGGAAAGAGAGACTGAGAGTTTTAGAGAAATCTTTTTAATCTGCGGAAACTATGTTTATGAAGCTAACAAAATCTGTGAGCAGAGAGAGGTCCTCAAAGCTGAGTACAAAGTGACTACAAGCTCACTCACGCCTTGCATCAGCCACTACTGTCAATTCTCATCATAGATTTGCATATTGGCAGCAGCCATCTCAGGATTGATGTTTTTGACCTAAAAAGAAATTCCAACACTCACGGATCTATCACAAACACCTTCCACCTGTTTTAGGTTCAAAGAAATTATTAGCAAATCTATGAGAGAAAAATAAAAATAAAAGACTCCTTCAAACCCCAGAAAGACGGCCTGTACAAAAAAAAAGATACCAAATTCAGTTTTTTGTTTCTTTGCAGAAAAAAAAGGAGAACTGGGAGCGAAAAGAAGAGGGGGAGGAAAAAAAAAACAGAACCTCCGTTTTGCCCTTGCCGAGGGGCCTGTCCACCACATTGAGATTTTGTTTGCTTCTCCCCACTCCTATCATCTCTCTTTCGTTTTGCCAAGAGCGATGTAAGTACTCTGATCGCAAAGCTCCTCAACGCAAAGCTCGCTCGCTCGCCCGCCCCCTCTGTGCAGCAATGCGATCGTCCTCTTACCTCTGTCGCGCGTCTAAATGCTTCCCGTCTGTCGGGAAGCATCCGGGCAGCGCAAAAGTTTGCAAGAGCTTCATTGTTTGCTCACGTTTCACGTTTACTTGTTTTTTCTTATCAATGTTTCATTCGCTTGGATGTGTTTTTTTTTCCATCCGTGTTTCACTTGGATGTGTCTTTTTTTTCTATCCATATTTGGCTTAGATGTTTTTTTTTTCCCCTTGTCCATGTTGACAAGGGTGTTTTTTTGGTATATACTAAATTCTGTAGTTTTATAATTGAATTTCGTGTCATAAAATCTGCACTTCAATCTCTACATTTCAACATAGAATTTGCATTTCAATCTCTACATTTCCAATATTACAAAAATAAACACAAACTCAATACATTTCAAATTACAATAATAAATTTATTATTTATATACACAATTATGATTAGAATATAATGTAATCATTATTATTTTTTTTCATTATTGTAGCAAAATTGAACATACATTGGTTCAAAATAGAATCAAGAGCAAAATCGAAACAAAATATAAAATAATTTTTCATCTCCAAGTTATCATTTTGCTATTTCGTTCATTTTAAAAATCTATTTGTTTTGTAGTAATAATCCTTCTCCCAAATCCTTTTCATGAACATCCTTATAACAATCCTCATGGAAGAAGAAGATTAATTCAAAGCTTTGCTTCAAAAACATAATTCAAATTTTTCTTTAGTCTTAATTAGTTAAAAATAAGAATACAAGTCTTAATCAATTCAAAACAATAGTATAATTTTAATTAACCCTTAACATTTTCCCTTGTACTTTGGATCTCATCTTCAAAACCTTGGAATTGCAAAACACAATAATGAACATGCTAAGATACTAACTACATCACATTTTGCACTTGAAGCTCCATCCATAGATATCTCTATATTGATCCTCAAACCCCTTGGTCTTCTATTGCTTGTTGAGTTTGTTGCAATTGTCCTTAAACCCTAGATTTGAGATGAAGATTCATACACAAACTTAGGGAATGTGTTTCAATATGCCTTTTAACTCTTCTTATCTAAATTTTCATCAACCTTGTGCTTAGAAAATATCTTTCCACATTTGTTTCATAACATTTTGCATCCTAGTTTTATCATGATTAAAAACATTCACAGCTTTTTCATAAGAGACCTTCACCTTTTTTATATTAGATTGTGCCTCATTTTTTGGGTTGCACAATTGGTTATAATTCCTATTTGAGTGCGAGTATCTAGTATTGTTGTTGTTTTATTACAAAATTGTCAAATTGAAAATTATCCTTGATTAGAATTTCACACATGGTTACATCCTCGTTAGCCTACTTCTTTAATTTCCCAATAATTTTCCTCCTTTTCATCCAAGTTTTTCTATAGATTCTCCTTTTTCATTTAGTCCTTTCCAAGGCCATAATCTGCATTTCCAAATTAGTGTTCCTTTGGTGAACTTGGTATAACTCCATCTACATTTTATTAAATTGTTGTTCCTTTAATGTTAGGTCTTTTGTTTACACTGGATGTGCTACGATCCGTTGCTTCAAGTTCCAAGCCTTTTGAAATGCAGGCGCCTTACACCTTGTCACTAATTATAGCCTATTAGCTTCACCTTCTTGTTATTGTAATTCCAACCTTTACATTTTCCAATAATACATTATGCATATTTTGGTTATACTAAGCCATTTGTTACAACAACTATTTTCTTTTGATCCTGCACATCATGTCCCAAAAATCTAAATGTCCCTAATATTCTAAACAATGGAATAACATTTGCAAATGTCTCTTTTGGCAATGGTCCAACATTTCTATAATTGTGAAATTGATCACCTCCTTCATAAAAACATGTTAAAAAACTAGGTCTATTCTCTTATGGTATTACATTTTCACATGTTGTATGTATTTGTGATTTTGGTTCCACTTGCATTGGATGGGGTGGTGACCATAATTATTCATCAACATCTAAAGTTACAAATCGATCATGCTCCTTCTTCACTTATATTTCCTCCTTGTGCACAGAGTGTGTCTATACTGGTGGAATCTACTTATATATGGTAAACATTATTGTATGTGGATGTAGTGGTTCCATAGCTCCGTGCATCCTTGTTTTCTTATGTTTGAACATGACAACTTCAGCCTCTTCATCATCTTTAGATTGAGTTGTTACCTTTGGTTTTGTCATTTGTCAGGTCCTCTCCATTTATGGATTTGCCTTTGGAAATTGATTGAAGGACCTAAATGACTTCTTGAACTTTTACAATTTGTCCTTTGAACTCTATTACATTCAATGGCTTAGCAAAAATGACTTCTATGATCACGAAGTTATTGTTGTAGTTAGTTTTTCAAATTGTTCCTTAAGCAACCAATGTTACATTAAAAGTTCAATGACAAATGCAAAATTGCTTATGGTTTTTTTGACATCCATCTTGTCCTTCCCTTCAATCATTTTTGCCTAAGCTTTTGTCCATTTCTCTAGTTCTTTGATCAAATTTTTAAACATTGTTTGAGCCCAATTAATTAATTAATTTTCCTCTTTTTGTTTTCATCATAGAAATAACATTCCTATTGCTGAAATAACACACTTTGTTTCGTTGGTAAATCATTTGAATAAGGGCAAAAAATTTGATGTCATAGGACGTTTTCAGCTTTTCAATGTTTCACTATTTCATGTTGACATATATGCATTAGTAGGTAGTGAAATCTTCTTCAACATACTTTTTTGTTGTGACTTTGTTTGCTTACTTTTGCTCCTTAAATCCTTAGGAATTGATCTTGAAAACTTTTTGAATTGTGTGCACAACCACCACCACAACTTTCTCCCCTAACATGAGAAAAAAAATAAAAATGTTCAACTTTGTGGTCTTTCCAAGTTTTCAAAAATTCTAATTGCAACACATGACAAGGTGTCCTCCCAGTGACCTCGCACAACTCTACTAACCCCAACTCTACTCACCATTCTCTCTCTCTTGTCCCCATCGCAATCCAAGTCACGATTCTTTTCCAATTCCAGAATATAGCTCTGTTCTAATGGAGTGAACATGTATCAATCTAGTTCTCCTAAAACAATAGATGAAAACTCCAGAACATGTGATGCTCTATTGAAACTTTGAGCCGTGGATTAATGCCATACTTGCCTTCTTCTTCCTTCAAGTTGATTTGAAAATAGAAGGATGATTTGAAACTGGAGCACTTGATTCTTGCGCTATGTTTGTGTGCATGGTTGGAGTTGTTGAAGTTGCTTTCGAAAGTTAGTGCATCTTTGTGAACTGGATCCTCTGCTCCAAAATAAAATTTTTTCTTCTTCCTAATCTGTCAACACATGGTTTTGATTGCAGGCACTGCTGGGTGTCTAGTTCTGTTGTGAAAGGTAGGCTGTAAAGCCATTCATGCAAGCTCAAGTTTAAATTCAAATTGAGAAAATCCTATTGCTCCCCCCCCCCCCCATCCCTCACCCCTCGTTCTTTTTTATTAACCTAGATTGAAACAGAATGCCTTTAAAAATTTATTTAAAATTGAAGTTTATAAAAATTATAAAATTAAAAAAATTTTAAATAAATTAAAAAGAAAAAAAAAACACCCGGCAAATCTTTCTTAATTATACGACAGTTATGCCGTTCGGTTATTGGTTGGAAATGAAGAAGCTCCGGTGGTCGGTCCCACAGACACTCCCCTCCCTCTCCGCCCCCCGCCCGCCCGCCCGCCCGCCCGCCCGCCCGCTCGCTCGCGCGCTCGCTCCCCCCCTCCTCCCCTTATCACACGCACGATTCGATTTGAATCGCCGCATAGACCGCCATCTAGGTAGTACCTACCCAGTAGTAGACCACTGAAGGGCGCCCATACGTCGTAGACCATGGCAGGTAGTACCTAGTGGGTGGGCTACGGCACCCAACAAAGCCGTCATTCGTCTCCTTATGGACCGCTTTCTTTCATTTACCTGCCTAGTGGACCAACTACCTAGTGGGCCATGGTACCTACCGGGCTTCTTCCCTCCCTCCTTGCACCTCCTGTTTGTTATTTTAATTTGTTGTTTCTTTCTATTTTTGAAGAGGAGAGAAAGCGGGAGGAGGAGGAGGAGGGGGGGGAGGAGGAGGATCAGAGCAGCAGCGAAAATGTCTTCTCTTCTGACTAAGTCATGTGTAATGTTGTGTGTATCGTGTTGAATGTTTCCGTTGCAAGGACCGCATTTCTCTCTTTTCTATTTCGGTCGTCTTCCTTCCTTTTTTTTTTTGTTTCTTTGATGTGATTCCGTGCCGTCCCCCTCCTTCCTTCCTTCCGCACGCACCCCTCTTTTTCCTCTTCTTGTTCCGATGATGATGAAGTTGATCTCAAAGCATGTGCCTGCCGCCACCACGATAGACGCACGCTGCCGCCCATTTGTGATTCTGCCGTTTTGCTGTTTGGGCGATTGTTTCATTTTCTTACATATCTTTCTTTGCTGGATCAGTTGTTGTTGTCGTTGTTGTTCGTTGCTTTATTTTGTTCCCGTGCTTTCTTTCTTTCTTTCATTCTTCACTTCAGACGCGTTGTTTTTGTGGGCTTTTATTCTCTCACCGGGTCTTCTTCTTCTTTTCTTCTTCATATTCGATGTTTCTCTTCTTTCTCGTAGATCTGGTAGTACATTCACTGTGTCTTAGTTTGTTTTTTTTTGGGGGGGTGGGTGTTCTTTAGAACACAGAATTTGTCGCTGGGGACATTTCCATTTTTTTTCGGGTTGCGAGGATTTGGGTGTCTTTGTTTTTTTGTTGCGGGAGGTTTCTCATTCTTTCTTTCTTTCTTTCCGACTGGCGTTGGCAAGCATCCTTCCTTGACAAGGTATGTGTATTATTATTCTGATTGCTGTCATTGTAACAAGAATTCTGCTGCATCTCTTTTCTAAGAATGTTGGGACTGCGTTATTTTTTCAGTGTGTCGTGTGTGTGTGTGTGTGTGTTTGCATTGTGCCTCTATTTGCGACACAATGCAGCCTGCGAATCCCAAACTACTAAAAAAAGTTTTTGGATGTTTGGGGGGTGGGGGTCTGAACTCTGGGGTCTGTTTAGGTGAAGGCCTGAATGTTCTGGAAGAGTTTGCAACAAGGAGACTGGTAGGTAGTTACGACAAACGAAATCTTGCTTTGGCTCCTCGGTAGGTTGGACGTTGTTGTTGTGGGATCATCCACTCTTTGCATCCCACAGACAGACATTCTGTGGCAAGGGAGGGAGGAGAACCCAATTCTGAAATGCGAGTAGTTGTCTTCACAGGTTCCCAAATGATTGACAGAGAGGACTTACAGCCCCTTGAAGGATTTGATGTAGTGCAAACTGCATACCTGAAAGGATGATGATGGCTAAATGGAATGGTGACACATCTTTGTCAGAGGTACAAGAAATGATGTTGCAGCCTTTGGATGTGAATAATGGAGATGTGGATGGGGAAGGTGCATTTGATGACGAGGGAGGAGTTCTTGGTGCAAGAGAGCACTGAAATAGTAGATGAGGAGCCATGTTTGTCACAGCAAGTTCAGCAGGTGGAAGCAATTTCTGAAAGAAGACAGGGTGATATCATCTCAGAGTTGGTTGGGGAAGTTGGAAAACCTAAAGCACAAGCAGCAGGTGGAAGAGAGATGGAAGGAGAGAAGTTGCATTGTGTAACAGTCAATCAGATTGTGGCATTGGAAAGTGAAAATCTGCAGCTTACAAATGAACTCAATGCTTTTCATCTTCAGCTTGAAACGCCTGCCCAAGAGAGGATAGAATTCTTCACTGAGATTGAGAACCTGAAAGCACAGACTAGAATGATGGGTGATGAGCGTGAACATCTGCTATCTGTTGTAGAAGCCTCTGAAAGCAGGGCAGATCAACTTGCCACTGAGATGGTAAAGTGCAAAAAGCAGGTACTTCAAACCAAGCTGCTTGCAAATTAGAATCTTTGTCTCAAATTGCATTTCTTATCTTGTGGAATTTGTTAGAGGCCTGTTCTGCTGCCATCTTACAAGTCTTAAAACAGCATGGAGTTTTGCTTGTCACTATGGAAGGTTGTAAATACTGAGATCTAGGCAAAGCAATTGGTCTTGTTGCCTGATTCATCTGGTCTGGACACTTGGGGGTTTTGGCTACATTTGCAGTTTGAAGTTGATAGAAATGAGGAGAGGTCGAGATTGGCAAAGCAGTTGAAGATTCATGTTCAGAGCTTGGCACTTGAGAAGCATGCATCTATTTACATGATGGAGGATATGCTGCACAAGCAAGATTCACAAAGGCTTGAGAAGGAGGAGGAGGAAGACAACAACAACAACAAGGAGTATGTTTTGAACTCTGATGAATCAAGACCATCCATGGTGGAGCTATTACAGAATGCTCAGCTTATTGCTGCTGAAGAAGCTGGAGACAGACATGAGACTGAGTGTTTGGAACAGACATCAGAGCTGCAAGCACTGCAGGGGCAGTTGCAAGTTGCTAGTGATGGTGATGACACTTTTCTGGCATTTGAGTGTAGAAAGCTTCAAGAGAAGGGTGCTGGAGAAATTACGAGTTCTCCACCACTCAAGGAGGATTCAGATCAATGTCTTCAGCAGCTGAACAGTGAGAAGAAACTGTTGGTGACCCAATTAGATGATTCTTATCAATCACAGCAGGAGGTTCTGAGGGAGAACAAACAGTTGGCTATAGAGATCAGCAAACAACAGGAAGAGAGGGAAAGACAGGAGGAAAGGATATTGCAGCATGAGAAAGAGGTTGTGATCTTGCGTATGCAATTACAAACTTCTGCAGATAAGGAAATCCATCTTGTGTCCAAACTTGCAGAGTGCACAAAGGAGAGGGCTGATGAAAAACTCATGTCAGTTTCAAAGGGGAAGGAGCTTCAGCTTCAGGTACAAAGACTCAGAGAAGAGAATGCTGAGCTTGTTGTCAAGGCCAGCCAACTAAATCAAATGCTGGAGGAGGCCAACAGTGAGAAGATAGGGTTTGTTCGTGACCTGGAGGAGACGGTGCGAAATAGACAGTTGAGGGAAAATGAGGTTGCAGAAGAGTTTGAAACATGGAGGGAACACATTCAAAGCCTGGAGACTGAGAAGATGAAAGGCTTGTCTCTGATTGAGGAATTGAACTCCCAGCTACAGAGTCTAGGTAAGGAGAATGCAGAGCTTGCAACCTTGTCTTCTGAATCTCAGCAGGCTTTGAAGGAACTTTGGGAGGAAAATGCACGCCTGGTTGCTGAGGTCAGCAATCTTGCTTGGGAGAAACAGAGACAGGAAGGTGAGAAGTTGGATCTGATGGCAGGGATTCAAACAGTCTGGGAGCAACTGAAAGCAGCTCATGAACGTGAAGCTTTCTTGTCATCTGAGCTCTCAGAACACTTAACAAACCAAGTTAAGGAGAAGGCTATGTTTGTCACTGAGGTGCAAGAGCTGCAACAGCAGCTGAAGAAAGTGGGTGATGAGAATGCCCTTGCTGTTAGCCAGTCTCATGAAACTTCTCAAGCACTGCAGGATTTGCACTTGGAAAAGGAACATTTGGTTACTGAAATTGCGAGTCTTGTGCAAGAAAATCACAGGAGGGAGGAGGCAATTGCTGAGGAGCTTATAACTTGGAAGGATCAAGTTCAAGGCTTGATAGCTGAGAATTTGAAGTCTGCATCTGTGATTGAAGATCTGAACCAACAACTTCAGAAGTCAGGTGCTGAGATCAAACAGCTCACAATCAGGGTTCTTGAATTCAGTGGTTCAGTGAATGAGCTGCACACAGAGAATGGCCGGTTAGCAAGTGAGGTTGACAAGCTAGAGGAGATAAAAGAACGGCAGGAAGGTGAGAGACTGGAACTTGCAGCAAAGCTCCAGGCTGCATGGGTCGAAATACAGGCACTGGGTGAACATAACTCTCTTCTCACATCAGATCTTAAGGCACTCAGAGAGGAGAGAGACAAGGAAAAGCTCAAAGGTTCTGCTGAGGTGCAAGAGCTTGGGCAGCAGATTCAGGGACTCTCTGAACAAAATGAACTATTGCATTCTAAAGTTAAGGACTTGACTCAAAGACTGGAGGAATTGTGCAGGGAAAAGGTATGTAGGATTGCAGTCCTTCTCCAAAAAAGGGGGGAATCTTGCTACAGTGTTCCAGCTAGAGTTGCAGTGTTTGGGTTTTTTTCCTTTCACTGCTGAGGGGATTGCTGAATCCAGTCCATGTTCAAGGGTTTGATGAAACTCTGTTGATGCTTTCAGGAACTCCAGGAAGAGAATGTGGCATTGACAGTCAAAATTGCAGAGTTGGAGCAAGACAGAACAAGGGCCAATGCAGAAGGTGTTGAGCTTCTTGCAGTGTCGAGCAAATTGAAGCTTCGGGTTCAAAGCCTGGAGCATGACAAGGCAAAATTACTCTCTGAGATTGAAGAACTAAACCGATGGTTGCAGAGGCCTGCAGCTGAGAAGAAACAGCTTGCAAGCAAGCTTGATGAAGTTTCTTGTGCAATGCAGGGGTTGCAATTGGAGAACTCACAGTTGATCAGTCAAATCAGCAAATTGGAGAAAGAGGTACACCGAAGGCAGGAAGAGAACCAGATTTTGAGTTATCGAGTCCTTAGCCTTGAGGAGGAGATAAATCGTGTTGTTTCTGAGCTCACAGCAACAAATCTTGAGCAGAAGCAAATGGAAGAGGGCAAACAGCTTGTTGACACACTGCTTGAAGATTCAAGGCTTTTGGTGCAGGAGCTTCGGCAGCAAAATGACTCTTTAAATTCTGACATTCTGATGCTCATGGAAGAGAAGGGCAACATGATGTCAGATTTGAGAGCTTTACAGCAACAGATGCAGGAAGTGAGTTATCCCTTTTTTGTCATTACTGACTTTAGTAATTCAAAGTTGTTGGGATTTCACACAGGAAAGGAAACAAGGTTTTCAAGTTGGCTGATGAAGGTTCAGTGGTACAGTCAGGTAAGTAGAAAATTGAAATCACCAAAGTTCTAGTTTTGGGTCTTTTGTTTTATGTTTTTCAAACCCTTGGAAAATCTCACCCTTCCAGCATTCTGGGATTCTTTTCAAGGTAAGGAGCAGATGAAACGTTTTTGCTATCTCTGTTATGCAATCCTAGCATCAACACAAGTCACCCATATGATGGGAGTTGCTGGAGTATTAGGTACAAACTGGGTGGTTTAGTTATGAACATAAAAAGTTTTGGGTTTAAACTTTCAAGCTCTTATGTTTGGGAACCCTCACCCTTTGCAGGTGACAAGAAACTCAGAGGAAAAATCAAAAGTGTTTACAGAAATTGGATTTGAACGTGATCAATATAGAGATTTGGTGAGGATGGTGGAGCTGCAGAAATTATGGTTGGGTATGGAGATTGAGGAGCTTAAAGAGACACTTCATCAAGTTAACCAGGAGAAAAGAGAGTTGGTCGTGAATCTCTGTCAAGAACTTAGCAAATTGTTGAGGACTGTGGCTGAGGAGAAGGACAAAGTTGCAAGAGAGCAATGCCTAAGTCATGAAAAAACTGAGATGGTGACAGTCCTTTGTCAAGAACTAGATGGGTTGCTCTGGAGAGTAGGGGAACAGAAACATAGAGTGGTGGATCAGCTGAGTAATTTGCAACAGCAGATGCTTCACTCAAGTGATGGAAAGACTGTCCATGCAAATGAGCTGGAATTTGAGCCTGAGGTCTTCAGGCAGCAGAATTTCCTGTTGGAATCCCAAAGGGAAAACTCTGAAAGAGAAGTAGAAGCCTCAAAGCCCAAGGTTGAAGCAGTTGTTGAAGAGAGGCTGGCACGAGATGATGAGGTAGGAAGGTTAACCCATACACTACAAGACAGCTATAATATGCTGAAGCTTTCCATCAATGAGAGACCTGTTGAAAGCATGGAAGAGCAAGCAGAGATAAGGGCAGGGGAAGATTCACAAATTGCACAGCAGGTATTTTCCCATGAAAGCCAGTCACAGAAAGTAGATGCAGAATCACAAGGTGTAGGTGGAGAAGTTTGGGACAGTCACTCCATTGATGACTAACCTTTGATGAATTCTGTAAGAGATACTGAATCCAGGGGTTATGTTGAGTTTATGTTGTGGCCCAATAAAGAACAGTGCATGGTGACATCTATGGAGCTTGTCTTGCAGGTGCAGGATATGGAAGAGTCCATTGGTGTATTGAAGCAAGACAGAGACACAGCAACATGCATGAAGGAAAGCTCAACTCTAGAGCTGGATGCACTGTCAATGCATCTGACTGATGCAGACAATAAGATGGCAATGTTAGGACCATTGGTGAAGCAGCTATGGGCTGATTACATGACTCTGAAACAACAGAACTGGAAGCTCACCCAGAAACTTGTGAGGGTCGCAAAGAATCTGGAGGCAGCAGATGTTAAGGCAGCTCAAAACTCCTCATTGGCAATTGAGCTTAATGATCTTCCTGACAGGTTTATAGAAAGATTGTTACAGGGGGAGAGTGATGAAGCTTCAACTGTGTTTGCCAAGACAGACTTGTTGGGAGAGTCTTTACAGAAGAGCATTCATAGCATATTTCCAGATCTTCAATTCAAGTGGGATTTAAGCACTGATTTTCTGTCTCAGTTGGGACATGCTTCAAATGTGAAAGAGAGACTTTCAGTCACTTTCAGCAAAGGCCAATCCTATGGTCAGCAACAAGATGGTCTGGACCAATTGTTGTCAGGAAAGACCAAGGAGTTTGAACATATGATTTCCACACACTCAGAAGTATGTCACTCACCCCCCATCAAGTGGCTTATTTCAAAGTTCTTCAGGCAACATGCTTTTTTGCTGTTCAAAAATGGCACTGTCACCAATCATGTTTGCATGTTTTTGCAGGCATTGAAAACCAAGGACTTGACCCTGAATGAAGCCGAGATCTCCTCATTGGGTGCAGCCATAGCTGGCAATGTGAGCTCTCTGGAGCTTGAGCTTACAACAATTCAAAGCTCATCGGCAAGTGTGGAGCAAGCATTGCATGGCAATGAGGCTGCCATTGAGGAACTCAGAGCAAGTAAAAGACAGTTAGAGCAAGAGAGAGACAATTTCGCATTTCAATTGGAAACTTTGAGTGGAAAGTATCTCATTGTAGAGGAATTAGCAGCTCAAGAAGGTCTGGAAAAATCAAAGTTGCAGTCTGAGATTTCCAAGTTGCAAGAGACTGCCTTGGAACAACTTGGAGCTCTGCAAGCTGCTGATGGTATGCACTGCAAGCTGCAGTCTGATATTGACTGTATGGTGGTGAGGGTGGTGAACACTGTGCTTGAGGTACTTTCCAATCTCTTACATGACCTGAGGTGTATATTATATGAGCCACTTTGCATGACCCAATACTATCCTGTTCAGAAGAGATTTTATGATGACATACATTTTTTTTTTCAGGTACTTCAGGGTCAGGGGATTGCAATGGAACCAACCAACATCACTGATGTTGAAGCTGCTGTTACCATGCTGGTGGAGAAGCACAAAACCTCTATTCTTGAAGTCAAAAAGCTTGCACGGCAAGTGGACACCATGGAAGAGATGCTAGCTTCAAGGGATCTGGAAATCAGTGGGTTGAGCAAGACTCTGGAAGAAGCAGTTTTGACAATGACACAACAAGATGATGAGATTGAAGGCCTGGTGCAGCAATCACATAGATTGAAGACTGAACTTGCAGGAACAGTGAAGATGTTGCAAGAGGCACATGAAAGGATTCTAGCCATGGAAAATAGCACAGCTTCCTCAGAGCTTGAGCTTGAAGATATGAAATGTGATGTGCATTTGGTTCCCAATGAACTGGTGGTTCTTCACCAAGGATCAGAATCCCTAAATCTTGAGCTGTCAGAGGAAAAGGCAGAGAATGTCCTTGTTGTGGAATATTCACAAAGTACCTCTGAGGCAGACCGCTTGAGAGGTGAGTGTCTGAAGCTGTCTACTGATCTTGCAGAATCAAGGAGAGACAAGGAGGCTCTAGAGACCAAGCTCCATCAAGTTGAACACAAACTTTTGAGTGTACGAGACAAGCTGGGTCTTGCAGTGAAGAAGGGGAAAGGGCTTGAAAAACAGCGAGATGTTTTGAGGCAATCCCTTAAGGAGAAGGCAACAGTAATGGACTTAAAAGTGGCAAAGTACAAGCAAGCTTTTGAGTCCATGGATGCAGAGGTCTGCAACATGAGGCGTAGAGAGGAGCAACTGCTGGAAGAACGCCATCTTTTTATACGTACGCTGGAAGGTGCACTAGCGCAAAGCTCTTGGCCTGGTAATGTCAAGGCCATGGAACCAACAGACATAATTGATTGGCTGGCTATGGAGTATGCACATGCAAAAGAGACAATCTCTACTTGGACGAGAAGGTGCAAAGAAGCTGAAAATCAAGCTACTTTGGACCGTATGTGCTATGAAAAGGAACTGGGTCTCCACTTGCAAGTTATCAGGGAAGCAGAAGTTCAGACAAATGTTCTATCAGAGAAAGTTGAAGAAATGGAGCAGGTGCTACAAAAACTGCAAGTCTCGACAAATAGTATGGATTCTTCAAGGACAAAGCAGTTTTCCAAGCTCACATCGACTGTCAAAAGGCTCAGTGAACTGCAGCAGCAAACTGAAGTTCAGCTACCAGAGGTCAAAGGCCATCACTGTGATAAAGAAACTCAGGACACCCAGACCCCACGGCCAGCAGAAATCTTGATGGCAGATGGGCAGAGAGAGGAGTATTCCTGGGCTATCATGAATGCTAACACTGAAATTGTTCAATTGACCGAGGAACTTGATACCATGAGCCGCAAGGTGAATACAGAAATCACAGGGTTGAGAGAAGACATGTTAGCTGTGCAGAAATCTCCGGATATAAAGAATTCTGAGCTCAATGAGATCCAAAGCAAGTTAGCAGCAATAGTGTGCAACCAAGACATTGCAAAAGGGACCTTTGCAGAAGAAGACTTTGATGAGGTACAGTTTAAATCTGAGAATCCACCATGAAAGCCCTGAATCACCAACTAGAAAGTCAGCAATGGCAGTGAAATACTGAGAGGAAAGACACTGAGTTGAACATGGCTGTAAGGAACATTGAAATGCTCAAAAGAAAGTTCTTTTGTTGCAGGTGGAGCTGCAAACTACAGAACTGCATACTGAGAAACTGCAAGCAGAGGTCAGGTCTCTAGTGCACCCATCTGGAGGTGACACTTTTTGTATCGAGGCATCTGATATTGAGGTGAGTAGTATTCCAGGATCTTTTTCCCCTGCATCTACTTGACAGAGTCTTCTTTGTGAACCCTACAACTCTTGAAAGTTTTTCTGCTAAACTATTAAAAGAATCCCAAAGCTGAAGTCATCATGTATATTACAGATGCATTCTGACCTAGAGAATCACGTTAAGAATCCAGTCACCCTGATGCCTGTAAATTTCTTGGGCTAATGTGTGCTAATTTCTTGGCTGGTAGGACACACAGCAGTAGCTGCATGCAAACTGATTGCGTCTCATCATTGATGATAGTACAGTGTACACTGACTAATAGCCAAGTTTTCCTGCAGGAGTCGGAGAAGCCAAGGGGAACATGGGTTGGCGCAGTGAGCTCTGCAGCTCCACATGTTCGGAGCTCACGTAAGCCACTGTTGGGTGATATAGCTATTGGTGTTTTGAGTGGAGAACCTAGCAATTTAATTCTGGATTTAGATGATAAAGGTAAGTATGAAGTTACACTAGCTTTATATTCGCATCTTTTTCCTTCTTATGGATTGTGCAGGTTAACACCTTGTGAGTTCTGGACTGGTTTATGAGGTCATGACTCATGACCCTGCATCCTGACCCACATGACTTAGAAAAAGCTAATGTATTTGTTCTTTGAGAGGCAATTTTGATAAAGGTTCAGAAACGAAGATGATGCATGTTTAGTTAGGTCCTTGATTTGTTCAATGGACTTCAAGTGGGTGGTCAACTGTTTTTCTCCAGGGCATGGCATTAAAACTTCAGGGAATTCCAGAGTTGTTCCAAATGCGGTACACAGTGTAGTTGACCGACTTGATACATTGTGGTACGTCAATTGCCTTCAAACCCTGCTGAGTCGATCACCATGTTTGACGAGCTACATATGTTACAGGGTGATTTCTTGATTCCTGTTAATGTTCTGAGTTGTAGTTTTATTTCTATGTGCTGTAAAATGCACAGTGCTGATACAGATCTTAGGTCTCTTCTTAGAGGGCTCTTGTGAAGCCAAAAGGTGCATGGCAGCTCTATATGAAGGTGATTGCTTACAACAGCAATTTGAATGTAGCGTAGTTTGCTTGAAACAAGATGTAAACTAATGTGCTGTGTCTTCATGTAGGGTTGGAGGTGGAAGGATGTTGATGCAACAGCCAATTGTGAGGCTTGGGCTCGGTGTTTACTGTATTCTACTTCATTTCTGGATTTTGTTGTTGCTCTCAAGGGCCTATTTCTAGCTCCCTTTTAGCAAGCAACTCTCAGTAAGTCCGGTTGAAATGCACCATGGTACCTCAATGTTGCCAAAGGGAAACAGGGTGATCCAGGTACTTTTCATTATTGTTGCTGCCTTCTTATTTAACATCTCATCTGGTAGTTTGAACCTCATCCTTAAATGTTCCTTCTCTTATACCTGATAGCTGTCGTAACTTGTAACCTGCTGACAGAGTTTTGCAGGGGGGTTCACAAGGGCTGACACTTCCACTGAGACAGAATCTCAGAATTGTTTGAGAGTGTTCTGAACTATCAGGATAATCATTGATTTTGAAGAATTCGTTACTGGAGGAGGGGGTTGAGGGATGATTTCAACTTTGTTGACACTGACCTAGTTGGGCAATTACTGAGGCATCATAGATCTGTTCTACATTTCAGTTTTGAAGACATTGCTTTGTTTGAACTGTGCAGGAGATGGCCTCAAGGTGTCTTGGTACTTACTACATTATGGTATTACCATATGGTACAGCTGAGTGCTAATAGGGTGTGCATGACAGCCCTATTTTTGGTATTGACAAATTTGAGTAATACAGTAATAGTGCTGTTGACTATTGTTGCAATGCGCCTTGAATACACTTACAGGAGTTTGGTAACCAGGTTGCCAGCTTAAATTGTCTAGATTTTGTAAGTTTAGATTTGTAAGACAATCCAAATAAGCTTGGATTCTCAGCCCAAGGAGCCACATTGGCCCGATGCACAAAGATAGGCATCATTAGTAACTCCTGAGACGAATAGCATAGTAGACAATTAGAGTTTGAGTTTTGCCAAGAGGTGAGTGCGACATTTGATTGGGGCAGTCAGAGGTAATTCTATTTAGCACTCAACTCGTGCTTCAGAGATGTTCAAATATTAACTAAAGGTCAAAATCTGTCAATGTTGCTGCCACCCAAGTTTAAGGCAACTATGTTTTTGTCAATGTTGCTGCCATTCAAGTTAAGGCAACAATGTTTTTGTAACTGAAATCAAATGTGTTTCTATTTAATGATTTATGTGATGAGGGAGGTTTGAATTTTGAACTAGTGTTGGGCAAGCAGCTTGTTTGTTGGCTAGTATGGTGATATGGGTAATGATTTTCAGGATCAGACCAGTCTAGTGTTTGGTTATGAAGTATTTTGCTCAATAATTGGACCAGGTGTGTATGAGAGAGCTCAATGGACAATAGAAAATACTGAACACCATACTCCCAACCTGTTGTTACATCAATGTGTTCCAAATCATGGCCCTATGAATTGAGAAGTTTGGGTGGACCCAACATTACTAGTGGTTAGTCTCGTCATTTTGAAGTTATTATTTGTTGTAGTTGCTTCCAAACTGAAAAGGGGAAACATTTGAAGATACAATGAATTATAAGTCTGTTTATATTCGTAATACCCCGGTGGTATGTAAAGTTCACAAGGGAGCCAGACCAACACTGTTACTTTCCTACTTTTCATCTTTTATCCTCTTTTGTTTTATTTTTCTTTTTTTGTTTTATTTTATTTTTCCCCCCCCCTTCACGTAAATTCTTTACAAATTGGATTTCCCCTTATGATTCTCTCTCCTATGATTTACAGAAAAAAAAAAAATAACAGTTCAAAGAACTTCAAATCTATCACAAAAATTATGGCCAAAATGAGAAAACAATTTTCAAATACGAAGTACAGCCAAAAAAAAGCATTGCAGAATACAGTTCATCCTCAATGGAAGAGGTGTAACTCAAACGTGTATGAAATCAAATGTCCAGCACAAAAGCATGGCAAAAAGTAGTTCAACTGAAGGGGTGCCTCTCACAAAACTAAGTAGCAAAAGCTCAAATCCAAATGGGCATAGCAGATTGGAGTCCAAAAACAAATTCAACCGCAATTGAGGGAATGCATCTCACTAAGACAACTAAGTTGAATCTCAAATACTAATGGGTATAGCAGAAAAGAGTTTAATTTTAATTGAAAAGTACATCTCCTAAATCAACAAAAATATAACTTGTTCAAAATCAAATGGCATGGCAAAGTAGTTACAGAATTCACAACCTAGACATAATCTGGGTTCAAGTAAGAAGATGAACAAAAATCAATTGGACTTATCAACTATGTCTATTGGTCCCAAAGCCTTAACAAATTTCAGATTTGGTGGTGCCATAGCAAGAATGCATTTTGGATCAATAACATAGTTGATGGTTATGTGATAGTTTTGGAAGTGGCTGAAGGCACAATTAGAAGTAGTATTGACACTCATAGTCTCAAGTGGTGGGAGTGAAGGAAAATAACATCTAATTTGTCCTTGTATTAGGGAGTCTCCTTGTTGAACAATTGATTATGAAAACTATCATCAGCATCAAGAAGATCTTGTTTGTGAACCATGTACCATGGAATTTTCTTGAACCACAAAAGTAGGAACAAGAACCCTCTTAGAACCAAGAACTTACAAACCGGTAACTCTTTCTGAAGCAAGAATACCATTGACATTAGTAGCAAAGCTCTCATGAACAAGATCGATATCAATATTCTCACCAATAAACATAGTTGCAATAAAAGATGAAGCTATATCTAGAATCTTGCTTTCTCCAAAATGAATTCCTACACAAAGCAAAAATTTTACAAACACTAAAAAAAATCTATCAAAATGTAACGATTCTATTTGCGATTATAAGCAACTATATGATGTTATTGAGTATTTTTATAACTACTTACCAAACTTTGACAATTTTGATCATTTTGTGACTATGGTACAATTGTATCGCAACTATTGGCTCATTCATCCTTCCATGTGGTTGACTTTTAGAGTTCTATTTATCCACTTTTAGTTGCAACTAATTTGTGAACCTAGCCCTTAGAGGTATACTAGGGCATATTATGAGTATGTTACAAATACATTTCTACATGTGTACATTAAGGTTATATTAAAGTCATATTGAAAGTATATTATAAAATATATTTAGGGAAGGTTAGTTGGGGTGGGTAAAACCAACAACTAGAAACAATGTAAAAACATGAAATCTAAATATCTAAAAACAACATACAAAAATTACCTTGGTCTTCTCGTATGCACTTTTCTCCTTGCTGAACATTTTTTCATGTTGTGACAAATAACCACCTTCGAACTCACCACTAATTATTTGTTGCATCACTTGATCTCTTAGATCTTTGTTGATTTGATTATACCTACATACAATACAACAAACCAAAATCACAACTAAAACCACCAAAGAAAAATAAAATGAAAGTACAAATTTGTAAAACCCCAAGCACATTAAAAAATGAAATGAAAGACAAAGGTTGAAACAAAACACAAAGCAAATCAAAATTTTGAAGATAGAAAGAGGTTACAAAATTTATTTCCCATAAGAAATTAGATCTTTGTGACTTGTTATCATCATCTCATAGTCTTAAAAGACAAGTGTTTCCTCCATACCCTTACCACTCTCTCAATTCAAAAAAAATTGTTATCAACTTGTCAACAATTGATTTCAGTTAGTTGCAACCAATTGCAAGTTTATCATAAACCATATTTCAATCGAAGCTTTCCATGTAAGTTTAATGCATAAAAATAGTGGATATGGTCTAGGTTTGTCAACATGTTGAAAAGTAAGATGACAATAAACAAAATTTTGTAAGTTCCAATCACATCAACAATCAAAAATTGATGGGAGGCTAATGTTGAATTGCAAAATAATGAGTAATATCTATTTGTCAATTTTTCAAGACTTCCTATCAAAACTCAAGAACAGCACCAAGAAATAACAAGAGTAAATTAAACTCAATAAAATCCACACTTAGGAATTTTAGAATACCTTTTAATAAAAAAATTGCATATACAAAAGTATTGGGATCTAATATTTATACTAGCTGAATATGTGGGTTTGTAAATTGATTCTGCCAACATCCATTATTCTTTTTTAATAGACAACACATCATATTTTTCACAAACTTCTCAAGACTAAGTGTTGAGGCTTGTAGAGTTGTTTCATCACCCACAATCTTGATTTGGTGGTACTTCATATCAATGAAAATGTTAAATGGGATGGTAATTACATTATTTGATTCACTAATGTGTTGCTCCTACTTTTGTCTAATTAATTTGCCAATCCCTCTTATCAATGGCTAGATGTTGCATTACAACACAAGACATTGAGAAAAAACTAAATCAATAACAAAAACAAAAAGGCTCAAAATTGCATTTAGATTATTACGTTGATGGAGGAGGGTACATGGTTCTAAACCTTAAACCCTAAGGACAACATGTTCACAAGATTCTTGACAATCATTTCACTCTCCAAGAAATCTATTATGGACTTTTCAATATCAAAACCACAAAATACTCTCCATTCATCAAATGCATTCCTTGCCCAAAGTTGAACACGTATATTTGCTTCGTGACCCCCTTGTTCACATTGTCCATTTCTTTCTCATCAATGTCAAGAAAGTGAGATTTCAAAGATGGCTCATTAACAAAAAACTTACAAATAGTCATCAACAACATTAGATGCAATGACCTTAAAATGGGGATAAACAACATCAAATGCAATGGTCTCAAAGTTAGGATCAACATCATATACAAAGGTTTCAAAGTTGGGATTACTAAGGAAATCATTATAAAAAACACCAAGAATAACATTGAAGTCTTTTAAATTTAATGAAATAATGTAAGGGTTGAAAAAATGTGCAAACAAATCAACATATTTATTTGGAAGGATGCAATTAATTATAGGAATGTTAGGAGATGCACATATATTTTCAACTTGTCATTAGACCACATCAAATCATCAACAACATTTGTTGTCATAACTAATGTAGATGGTAGCATGAAATGATCCAAAAGTCATAAGATTAATGAATTCACTAAGTATGGGCAATTTATCAACCAAGACTTTTACAACAAGATTTATAAAACTTTCATTACATATTTTTTTTGTAGTTGGTTCATCAATAGTCAACATTGCAAAAACAAAAACAAAATCACAAGAAGAAGAAATCATGATACCATAAGTTGAATTTTAGAACTATACATTGAAAACAAATGTAGTCCACCATAGCATGCCATCACCAACACATTAAAAGGAAAAAAGAAAATGATAATGAATAGGTAGGGTGAAACATTATCACAAGGCAAACATTGGTGCAAAATGAAAATTACACGATGAAATGCAAAAATGATGTCATATGATGTAATGTCAACACTTGCAAAACAAAACAAATGAAACCTAAAACATAATGTAGCATGGTCACCCTCACTTGAGATAATCAAACATATAATAAAAATAAGAGTTAAGAATTATAAAACAAAACAATGCAAAAGCACAATAAAAAAAGGTCAAGAAGTGTGAAAATAGCCAAAAAATGCAAGAAATGTGAAGAAGTGTTAAAAGCATTGTGAAACAACAAAGAAGAATTATGAGAAGCATGAGAACATCCAAAGCAAAAACCACCACATGTTAGTGAATTGAGGAAAAAAAAGACAACACCATTGAAAGAAAGAGAAACACAAAACCTCTTTATGACAAAACAAAAAAAAACGTCTTGAGAAAAAGTGAAGAAAGGTTAAAGCAAAAGAAAATGATGAATGATGAAAGCACAAGGGCTTTTCATCAAGGGCACTTTAAGGGTAGAGGGAAAAAATGCAAAAAGAAGCAAAAAGATGAAAAAAATGGCAAAAAGATGTCTCAAAAGTGTTTGAAAAAATCCCTAGTTTTTTTTACACACATGAAGCATCTACATGTAAATTTTTAAAGATTTTTTATCCTTCACTTTGACCATAGTTTAGATTTTTGATTCCTTTGTTTGGCCTATTGGCCTTAAGATGGGATCTCAAATCCAAAATGGTTTATATGCAAACTCTTTTCCTATACTTCAAATTCAAATAATGTCTAAAGTCTTATACTTTAATCTCATAGTGCACCTAAATATAGGGACCATATTGGTCCTTCCATTTCAAAGGATGTCTAATATGTCAAAAGTTTCCTACTAGTCCAACATCAGTTCAAAGTTCAAACATCCGTTTACAAATGATTATTATATTTTTTTCTTCTATTCATATATGATAAAATAAAAGATTGAAAGATGGAAATATGAAGGAGATCATTCTCACACCTCCCTTGGAGAAGGTAGTGAAGTTAAGCATAAATTAATTATAAATCTTAATCATAATATTGAATATAATTTTTAGAACTCCCTTATAGAAGGTAGGAAAATTAACACAAAACATCAAAAGAAATTTATGGTAATTTATTGAAGATAATTTTCACATGCCATTAATTATGTATCTCAATCTTATGGTTAATTCACATTTGTAGGTAACAACAATGATAGATTGTCAATTTTACAAACAACAATGGATGCTAGGAAATGTTAGTTAATCCTAAGGCATAGAATGCAACAAAGTTACAAGACAAATTGCAAAAGTCCAAGAAACCATTGAGGTCCTTTAGTCAATCTCCAAAGAAAGATCCATAAATGAAGATTAAGAGGTGGCAAAAGACAAAACCCGAGGTAACAACTCAATTTAGGGATAATGAAGAGGTTGAGGTTGTCATGTTTAAACATAAGAAAACAAGGATGCATGGAGCTATGGAACCACCACCTCCACATACAACAACATTTACCATCCATAGGCAAATTCCACAACATACAACAATAGAAAGGCCACATTCTCCACTAGTACAAACACACTGTGCATAAGGAGGAAATATAGGTGAAGAAGGAGCAAGATCAATCTCCAACTTTAGTTGTGGTCACCACCACATTCAATGCAAGTGGAACCAAAACCACATATACATACAACACCTAAGAATGTCATACCATAGGAGAACAAACCTAGTTTTCTTACATGTTTTTATGAGGGAGGTGATCGGTTTCACAATTATAGAAGTGTTGGACCATCATCAAAAGAGACATCTACAAAGGTTACACCATTGTTTGTAATATCAAGGACATTTAACTCTCTAGGACAAGATGTGGAAACCATAATAAAGTAACCAATATGTTTTAGTAGATGGTTAAGTAAAGCCAGAATATGCATAAAGTATTATTGGAGATGGATAAGTTGCCATGTGTCCAATCTACCTTACCTACAAACTTTTAAAGTGCCAACTATGAATAGTGGTAAAATACTAAGGTATATATCATCATCAAAAGGTACCAACCTTAACTTATGCCCTAATAATTTAGGTTATACTAACTTTGTCTTTTCTTTTTGTTTAGTATTTTACTCCTGAATGTGAATTGACCCATAGATAAACAAGCCAAAACATCATGTAATAACTTTACCCCTTATGGGTCTAGGATGTTCACCAACACCCATAGTGGGGCTAAGGTGAATCAACTCCTACATTGATACTTTCAACTTTTTGAATGAGTCCTCTTAATGGTTATATATAGCCATGAAAAGTTAAGCTTGGGCACCAAGACTTAATTTAGTTTAAGGATAATGTATTTATGATGTTTGCAAGCATCCAAATCAATTTGAGGTTTTACCCATGGTATGTGTGTAGGTGTTATTGGTTTACACAAAACCCCAAATTCAACCCTATGTTGGGGAGGGGGCATATCCATGAAATGTTGGTACATCCATTAGTATTGTTCTTGATATTAAAGAACTAATCAAATTGAAACAATATTGTCATAAAAATATTCTTATGATATTTTTAATTATCCCACATAGTGGTGCAATGAAACCCCGATTAATACTTGACATGCTTGATATCCCTAAATTTTGAATATGAAAGTTGAAACTTCAAACTAAGAAGAATAAAAATTAAGAAATGATCCATCAAGTTCTCCAAATATGGGACTAGATTGGAGATACAATTCATCAAACCCCTGCAAAAATTAATTTACATGCTATTGACTTGGAGAATGTATAAAGGTATTAGAATTTTTAAAAAATTTTAAAGAACATCAAGTTAACACAAACTAGATGTCAAAATCTTTCCATCTCAACAATAGATTGCCTCTAGTAGGTCAACTATGGCGATGGGGGGTGTCTCATGAAGGGATGGAGATATAAATGGTTTTTCTCCCCTTCTTCAATAGATACCATAATAACACCTTGACACTAATGATATAATTTTACAAAAAGTTGTAACCCCCCCCCCCCCAAATTTCAAAACCCCAAATTTTGTGAAGGATTATATATATAGAACAATCTAGAATATATTCATTCTAGTTTTATTTAATTACCAAATGGAATCCTCAAAATAAAAATAAAAATTATTGGAAAAAACCTAAATGGGTAAAAACATGGTAAAGTATACAAAAAAATGTGTTTCTAAATTTACCTTGTATCATGCATATAAAACTAAACAAGTAGCATAAAAATGGGTGGAAATATAACTATAAATCATCCCACACCCCTATTATTGCTATAAGAATTCAATTCTAAAAAAATAAAAACCAATCAAATTTAAAAAGTAGACCAAAAGTATCCCTATTTGCCAAGTGGTAAATTTGTAAATGGGGATACTTTTAGTCTACTTTTGAAACTTAGGTACTTTATTACTTTTGGGGATATATATACCATTATAGTTTTGAAAGGTAGCCATAATATAAAATTAAAAATCTATCTATTAAAACCTACTTACCACATACAAAAGTAGATGAAAAGTAGATTGCAAAAACTACTTATATTTTTAGAAATCTATTTTCAACCTACTTTTACAATGTGGAGTTTGAAAGTTAATGCATAATAGTGAAGAGCTCTCTTGTTTTTTATCATTTAAGTAAAAATATTCCACATACAAATGGTTTATGATGGATTTTGTTGTTATTTTCTTTCTACTTGTCAAGTAAACTACCAAGGAAATTTAGATCCACTTACCATGCTGATGCCCAAATGTTTGAACTTGCCATGATATTTAAATTAGTATTACTACCTATTTAATAAGGCCTACAATTTTTATCAAAATTTTGTCTTACATAGTGTGAAGGGGTGAAAATGCGGCCTTTGAACAATATCATCCCCAGGAAAGTAACATCAAAGGAACTAGGTCAACTCCTTATTCACAAAAAGGCTCAAGAAAAAATAAATAAATTACTGACCAAGTAAACTGACCCCTCAGGGGCAGTTTCACCCCATCCATGAAATCCCAGTTTCATCCCATGGTTTCCATCGGATCACACTGGGCCAGAGTGATTCAGCACCCGCCGACGCACCATCCATCCATTGGATGCCTGAACACTGGTTTCCATCGGATCACACTGGGCTAGAGTGATTCAGCACCCGCCGGCGCACCATCCATCCACTGGATGCCTGAACACCGGTTTCCATCGGATCACACTGGGCCAGAATGATTCACCCACCGGCACACCATCCATCCACTAGATGCCTGAACCTGAACCTCTCCCGTGCCAGGTCCATCAGCTGTCAATTGGGTAATAACTGTCACAGAGATCGAAATTCCCAAATCAAGAAATTCCTCAACTTACCCGGCCCCCCC
>Ga0116231_10003291_pt1 | contig 33704 bp, 17 predicted proteins | sample S1TSphgellanicum_2_FD_89695 | JGI IMG/M metagenome (GOLD analysis project Ga0116231, IMG submission 89695) | Host-associated microbial communities from peat moss isolated from Minnesota, USA - S1T2_Fd - Sphagnum magellanicum MG | ecosystem: Host-associated > Plants > Peat moss > Unclassified... | reverse complement strand
TAAATTAACCTTTAATTTTAAACCTTTAACCTCCTAAATTAGGTGGGTTAGTAGCTAAAACTCAACTAAATTAAACCTTTAATCTTTAACCTTTAACCTCCTAAATTAGGTGGGTTTGTAGCTAAAACTCAACTAGGTGTGCAAGTAGGCTAAAGTAGCTAGCAAACCTTCGAGGGGTTGTGTGCAATAACCCATAGTAGGTACCTTGGCAACTACGATATTAATTAGGAATATTATTTGTAGAAAATGTTGAAATTTTCAAATTCCTCCTTTTTTTTTTTCTTTTTTTTTTTCAAAAGAACAATAAAATTGTGAAGGAAAATAGGTAGTCTTTCTGAACTATTCAGGTGCAAGCTATATTTTCACATGGAATCTTCAAAACTAATTAATTAATTAATCAAAAAGCCCTTGTATTATGGTATGTATGAAATTTGTCACCTTTTGCCAAAATATTACCTTGCCCTAGGGTCAAATTCTTTATTTTATATATTTATTTATATATTTATTTATATATTTTTAATGAAAATAGGTAGCTGAGGTGTTGAAAATCATCATAATTATTGTAGGCCATGAAAACAAGGGCTCAACTTGTTGGGTAGAGTGAATTTTGAATTGTGATGAGGAAAGCAAAGTGTGCCTATTGCTCTTTAAATAAGATCTTTTCATGGACATTATTAAGTGTATATATATATTTTTTTAAATTTTATTCATTATTGATTTTTTTTTATTTTGGTATAAAAATGCCAAGTTGAATTTTTCTTAATTTAGGGTTTAGTGTTTAGGGTTGATAATTGATTTTCAAAAATAAAATAATTATTCAACATCTGATGTTCATTTAGATAAGGTACTACAACATGCACAATGACAATATCCTAGTAGCTTGTTGAAGATAATAAATAAATAAATAAATAAATAAATATTCTTTCAAAAAATCAACAAATTGATTTTTTGAAAATTAAAAATAAAAATTGTTTTGTCCAATGCCGAAGCTGACCTTAGGCTATGATAATAGTACCTAGTGTGGTTTTTTTTTTTTGGTTGATGAATTTTGATCAATTAGTGAATTTTTTTTTTTTTAAATACAAAAACATGAGTGCTTTCTTGGGGTTTGTGATTGCCATATTTTATTTTAATTTAATTTAAGATTAAAACACTAAATTATTTTTTTTAAAAGTCAATTAGATTTTTTACATTAGTTTCTAGTGGAGAAGCCAATGACCTATTGACAAGGAAAATAAATGGGCTACTATCAAGCTCAAGGTAATTTATTTAATACCTAATTTTTCCCCATTTATCATGTTTCTCATTTGAAATGAATTTTGTGTCCATAAAATTCCTTGTAAATTTTGAAAGGACAATTTGCATGAAGTGAGTGTCATTTATTTCTCAATTATTTCAAGTAAATCCAAGGCAAATAAAGAATTCATTTAAATGTTTAAATGTCCTAGGGGTAATAGATATATAAATGTATACATATACCTTAATTTATATTCTTAGGTATATTTTCTATATATTTTATTTATTTATTTATTTATTTATATTTATATTTATTTATTTTTACTTGATACCATAGCTATGACTAATGTTTGGAACAAAATAATTTGCAAAAGGCCTATTCTTTAAATAAAAAAATAAAAAATTATTGATATTTGTTGAAATTTTGATAAAATTAAATTTGAAATTGCCAAACCATATTTATAAATAAATAAATAAATAAATAAAATGTATTTCTTTATGTCAGGCTATGCTGACACCTTCACCTAATGGAGGCACATGGGAGCACACAGACTAGTAGTGATCATCATCCACAAGAGGAATTAGCCAAATTTGGCTACAGAGGGGGAAAATAAATTAAATTTTAAAAAAAATTAAGAATCCTTCAATATTTTTTGCAACTTGTGTGTAAAACCTATTGTCTAAATATGGCGATTTCAGAGTACTGTTCAGTGTTTTTTATTTTTTAATTATAAATAATTTCAGTTTCTAGATTTTATTTTTATTTTTCAATTTTGTGATGTAGTATTCCCACTCTGCCATCCACATGACCATTTTGGAAGCAATGTTTTCTTTTTGTGGGGAATTTTCACATTTTGGCAATTTCTTTTAATAAATTTTTTTTCCCCATGAAATTATGAAAAAAAAATTAAATAATTGCCAATTTTGTACCTACCTTTTGCACTAGGGAGATACCAGAAATATATATAAATAAATAAATAAATAAATAAAGATGTCTGGCAAAATGAACAGTATATGCATAATCTTCTAGGGTGGAATATTCCTCTCTTTTTCTTAGGGTTAGGGTTTCTCTTGTTCTGCTTGTTGCTTGGTCACTCATACAAACACACATTGTCAAGATCAGATCAGAAATGCCCATAATGTTCAAGCTTGCAACTCCATCCTTTTTCTGTAAGATTCTTTTGCCTCTCTAGTTTAGATGCTTGCTTGTTGTACAGGGGTTGAGCCAAAACAAAAATCTTACCCTTACAGCTTGAAAATGAGTATGATTATTCTCGACTGTTTTTTATTATATATGTCTTTTGAGCGCTAGCTGAGATCATGACTGAGTCTTCCTATTGCTTCTGGACAATGTGATAGACATTCCGGATGTAGAATTTTTTTTAGAGGACACTGGAAATCTATTGGAAGCTCTGTAGGTTGCATTTGCAGCTGCCTCCCATTGAGGTACATTCTCACTTGCTGAAACGTAGTCTCTGCTTTTTGCTTCATGTGGTTAAGGTAGTTTTAAGAGGAAGGACTGTGGCTTTTGTTCCGACTTTGCTTGATTCATTGTTTCCAGCATAAGGCTGAGACCACGAGCTCTTCTTTTCTATGCGTCGTAGTTGCTACCTAAGTGTACATTTGTCTCAGCTTAGGGTTTAGGGTTTAAGGTCTTGAGGGTTTAGGTCTTTATAATTGTAGTCTTATAAAAGATTCCTCCATACACAAATAATGCAGCAGACCCATCTGCTGACAATTTGTAGGAAAAAAATCAGTCCTGGCAAAAAAATTATAATCTCCAGCACCCAATTGTCCACCATGTGAGAGTTGCATACACCATTGCAGCCAGAAAGTGGGACATATCACACTTGGGAGTTCATGTCATGTGGGAGTGTATGTGTATGGTTATTATTTTCATGAGCAGAAGGTTGTTTTGAAACTGTCCATGATGTTACTTCAATTTGCAAATCAATTTTTCCCAAGTGTTTAGGGTTTAGGGCACAGACATGTCATGTTTTCTATTCAGATTAGGAAAATCATATGTGTGCAGAGTTTTTGATACTTTAGAATATATGTGCATACCTAACCCTATTTTGTGTGTGGTTCAGGTTATTGATCAGCACAAGCCATATGACCCCAAAATGCTGCCATGTTCAGTTTTGAAATTGTAAATTGTGTGCACACTTTTGAGAACTGCAAAGGTAACTCTTTCATTCCATTGAAAAAGATAGTTTCTTTGGAGAAGGCACAATCTGTAGTCATGGCAAAAAGATAGAACCACTGGCAGGTGTTTGAAGGATATGTTCCAGGTGCAGAATGCCCCAACCATTATCAACTCTTGTATCATGGTGATGAGATGGTCTGCACATGTTGAGACTTTCATTTTGTGGATGCAGCTTCCTGTCAGAGAAGGTAAGGAAAAGCCAAAGGATAAGAAATTGGGTCACAGCCTAGTTTCACATCTTACATGGGATCTCCAATCAGGAAACCTTATCTGAGCAGGTTTCACATCCTACATGCACATCTCTTCACTCAGTGTTCTCCCTACAGGTTTTGCATCACATGACTCTTGCCACATTTGAGGACTGGTTTATCGGATGAGAATTGCCACATTTGTGTTCTCAATTGGGCAGTGGTGACAGTGTATTTGATTCTTGCCTTAGTTACTGAGGTTTGGTAATTCACTTTTGTTATACTTACTTGTCTTCTCTCATGTTCAGAAGTAAGTGTATGTTGGGCAAACCTATACAAGACATGTCTGTACAAGAATCATGTGATCAAAGTGAGGTGCTGAAATTGACATCAAGGTGAAGACAAGAGATGACATCTTCAACCCTAAACCCCTTCCATTGGAGGTGCCTACCTAGTGTAAGTACAAAAATGACCTCCAAGACTTATGGCTTTTTTTCTCTGTTGGGTTTTGCTAACAGTATATCCATCGTGACTTGGCCAGCTGCATTTTATTGAATTTGATTTGAATTTGATTGATTCTTGTGTAGGGCCATGACTTGCTTCTGTCTTGAAGATGGAACCAAAGCTCATACATTAGAGGTAACACTACAGCATTTTCTCTGAAAAACCAAACACATTGATTTTCCAACATTGTCTTCCAGCAGCTTTTGTAATTCAGCAACATACTTGTAATTTTGGGAAAAGAGGGAATTTAGTTGAAGGTTGATCTTGCCACTGTTGCTCCTTTTATGGTTTATTTGAGTGAGCACAGATCACTTTCACATGTGTGAGCCAAAACAATATGCAGTGTTGGATCAAAACTCAATTTAGCAGTTGTGCTAGCAAACATGTATGCTTGGGGCAAATACAGGAGTCATTATGACAAAAACATGTACACTTGAGAGTGTTTGATGGAAATAGAGAGGTTGTTATGACAAACATGTAACACTTGGGTCTGTTTTATACAAATAGAAAGATCATTATGACAAAAATGTACACTAGGGTACATTTGATGCAAATAGAGTGGTCATGAACATGTGTCTTTTGTGCATTTCATTCAAGAAATGACAAAAATTTTACCTTCCTATCAACAAATAACATCACCAAATCATTCTCCATATCAAACATATAAACTATGTGTGTTTGATGCAAGTAGAAAGGTCATGAACAAGTGTCTTAGTGTCTTAATGCAATCAATTTGTTGAAGAAATGGTCAAAATCTTGAAGTCCTCCATTTGAACTATGTGGTTCAAGGTAATCAATATTATTTTTCATTCATGTGTGTGTAAGTGCAATGTTCATGGGAACTTCCAAGGCGGAGCAACTACAAACCTACTTGAATGGTAGGTATCTCTTCTTTGTCATGCTTAGGAAATTGGCAATGGATGGTGCGCTATCTTAAGTTGGATTCAAATTGCCTTTTGGATGTACCTAGCAACTACCTAGGGACCCACTCAAATGGTATCTCTCTTATCTTTCTTCCTAGGGAATTGGAGATTTGTCGGAGTTGGAATATAATTGTCTTGTGGATGGTTGTAGTGTTTTGTTATTTGGATTGACATAATGAAATCACAATAGGTTGCGGAGAAGGGGAACAAGGCTACTTGGATTCTTGTATATGAAAATTGTTGTTTTGTTGTGGGGCATGGTTTTATGCCGAGGACTTCTAAATTTTTAACTCTAAATATTATAGGATGACATCAGTGTTTTATTAAGGAATTTCTCTATGTAGCCTAAGAGGCAATCATCCATAGGAAAATATATAACTTATGGTGATCATCCTTAGGGAGATTCAACCAAATTTGGCTATAAAAAAATACAAATTAAAGTTTTTAATCTACCTTCTATATTTATGGCTACTCACTAAAAACCAAATCTAGCAATTTTTATTTCATTTTTAAACTTCTAGAGATTGAAACCTTTTTAAATCATTTCATTTTCAGGTTTTTTATGTTTTATGCTTTTTATTGAAATTTCACCACTAAAAAAAAAAGTTGATGAGTTGTGAGTTTCAATTTCATTTCATTTGGATAAGAGTTTAGTGTTGGAGGAAAGTTAAAGTCATCAAATCATCAAACTTACAAGAGGCCATTATGTTCTCACTATCGATTGGTTCCATTTTCTTTTCCCCGTTAAAGAACAAAGACATAACAACTCAAACAAATCTAAGTTACTTGAAATGTGCCCTTCAAGCTCTAAAGTAAATTGGGTTTTTAAAATGTTTAAATAAAACTAGATAAGGTTGTCAACAATGCCTTACAAATTAGCCAAACAAATTAGATGTCTTCAAGAGCATCACCATTAAGGAAATAAAATTGATCATTTTGATAATAATAATTGATCATTGTCCTCACTATTGTCATCATCTAAAACAAGCAATTTGAACCTTGAGGGTGCTAAAAGGTGTGTATAATAATAAGGAAGCCTTGAATAACATGTTCATTTTGTATCATGTTATTGGATTCATCTTGGCCGTTACTTTTGGGAAATTGATATAAATGTATACCAAATTTGTTGCCCTATTGTGTGAAATGAAATAATTCCATGCCTTGCTATGAACACAAGAAGGAAAATAAGTCTACTTTCTTAGGAAGAAGATGTGAAAGAATCTTGTGTCATTTTTTATGTGTTCATTTTAGATGCATGATTTGACTATCCATATGGAAATTTACTTCATTCGTTGTTGATAGGAATGTCCACAAAGGATTCGAAACCTTTTGACGAAGTCAAATGAACTTTGATCAAAGCTTCAATGTAGGTAGTTTTCAAACATCATCTAGAAATCTTCATGTAGATCATGAGTCAAGTGATTCAGAGAAAAGTGTGGGTGAAGTATTACGAAAAAAAACTTTCACAACACACATTTCATTCCTTTTTCAACATGACATTGTCATGCAATGCATTGTCCAATATATGTAAGGTACATTTTAAGAAAAACAAATAAAAATAATTAACATTCCCGTGAACCAAATTCCATCTTTCCTTGCACAACTACAATATTCCTTCCATTTTTATTTTATTTTTAAATTGCACTTCAAAGTTTGGAGTAAGGAAACGCAATTGAAGCACAAAAAGGATAATGTTGGCCTATACTTTGATAATAATAACTTCATGAGAAACCTCTACTACATAAACACGCCATACATCTCTAGCTATTAGCCACAATAAAATATAAATGCGAGCGCTAAATAAAGATTGCCAAGAAAAATGTAAAATGCATTGGCATGACATAACTTAACCCCATGATTGGGTACACAATGTGCATTGAAAATTGAAGATCTAACATATCTTAAACCCTAAACCGAAATACACTACAACATTTGTTACCCGTCGGTTTTGACGTCGTCCTCTTTAGATATCAGGGCGGTTCTTATGGTTCCCACACACAGTTCTCATAAAATCAAATACCAGGTTTTGACATCTAACCATGGCTCTCATTGTTTTTTTTGATAAAATCAAATAATTGCCCGGAAATTTGTTAGTTCCTTCCCAAAACCAGGCACTTCTTTGAGGTTTTCAACATAACCACAAACCAATGGTTCTTTGATTTTATTTTATTTTTAATTTTTTTTTCCAAAAAATACCTCGGAACCAAGTGTTCTTTGATTCGGAATTTTTTAATACACTCAAAACCGAAAGTTATTAACAAAATCAAAGAACCACCCAACATGGGTATCTACTTGGTATGAAAACGGGTACAAGGCTCGTATTGCCTTAGGGTAGGGTCAAAACTAGACCGGTGTTGAGAGTTGATACCAGGAGGGGGGCAGGCCTAATACCTATATGAAACCAACACTAGTCTAGAGAGGGGATTATGTTGTTCAAGGACATGGGGAACAAAGAGAACATGGAGAACCAGAGTTCTCATGCCTGAGAACAACATAAACCCCAGGCCCATGTGACCTGCCCCCAACATTTAATTTTTTTTAAATAATAATACTATTTTATTTTATTTTATTTTTAAAAAACTGACATTATTTCAACCTGCTACTACTAGCCTAATAATAAGGAGAGGCACCTTACACAATTTTTGTAGTGTAAATCAGAACCAACCCAGAGAGAGGAGAATATTGTACCTACAAAGACAAAGGGAAAAACAAATTAGGTCAGATTTTGATGATGATGAGTTGGGGGGGGGGGGAAGACAGTTGGGTTGTGTACTATGGACTTCTAACTTGCACACTTGTTGGATCTGGATGGATGGATGGATGAAAAAGAATTCTAGTTGTGAAAAAGAGAGTATGAAGTTGGATGAAAAGGGTGCCCCAGACATTTATCATCCAAACCCATCATCCAAAAGATAGTATAAGTTGGATGAAAAGGTGCCTCAGACATTTGTCATCCAAACCCATCATCCAAAAGATAGTATGAATTTGGATGAAAAGGGTGCCCCAGACATTTATCATCCAAACCCATCATCCAAAAGATAGTACGAAGTTGGATGAAAAGGGTGCCTCAGACATTTATCATCCAAACCCATCATCCAAAAGATAGTATGATTTTGGATGAAAAGGGTGCCTCAGACATTTATCATCCAAACCCATCATCCATTCCATACATATGTTTGGTTTTTTGGGGGGCTTGTTGGGCCCTACTAGTGTATAGTAGTAGTACTTGGACTGGTCTTTCCAGTCACAGATGGGATGGGGCATGGTGGGGTATTAAAAACCAACATAAGAACTGTAGTAGCAAAGACTTGGCCTTGAAGAAGCTTATGCCATTTGTAGTCTTATAGGGAATGGTTCAAAATTAAATGTACCATTCATTGTAGTCCTTGGTTAAATTGTATGATGGAGTCAACTAGTCAAACTAGATCAAGGGAAGTGCATGGTGTTGAGTTATGTGACCTACCTAGAGATACCCCAAACCCTAAACCCTAACCCCTAAACCTAGAGATACTTAGCATTCTTCACTTGTAGGGTCCAAACCCTTTAAAGGAGTCCTAAAGAGTCCTAAAAAACCATGTTACCTTTTTCTATGTTCCTTTAATTACACTTCTTTAAATTAGGTATACCATCTACCCATATATAATGAAATAGGTTTATAGCATTTTATTTTATTTTATTTTACAATTATGTTTTGTTAAACCTTGAGAATACATGTTCATGTAATATTGGATTTTATTTAGAAAACTCATTCTCAATAAGTGTACATAGGCTAGGGCATATTTCTAGATGCATGTTATTTGTTAAGTGGGTTGTACATACTTAGCACATGACCTATAAATTTGAATTTTAGGTGTAAGATGCATGGCTTTAGGGAAGATCCTAAGAACCTACCATTATCCAACCCATAACATTTTCTACATATGCAAAATATAATAATGTGTTTACTATAGCTTTAAATATGCCTATAGTTAATCATCTAAATGACCATTAAATATCAACATGCCATAGGAAAGAACATACCAATATCATATATGTGGGAGTGTGTGTGTGTGTATAATTTCAATGACAATTGTAACATCAAAGTTAGTACAAGGTAGACAACTTTAGGTTTTAATAAAGATTTCATCCTACTAACATTAACCTAGAATTGATCTTGGAATGGAATTCTTTGAAGCTCTTGTTCTTAAACTTAACCTTTTTGAAGCTCTTCGATTTTATTTTGTTTTGACATGATTTTTGGTTGTTGCTAAAACCAGTTCAAGATGCCACACAACATTTGAATCTCAAGTGAGACAATTTCAAGCTTTATTCATGTGATTTACTTTTTAAATATCAAGGTGTATGAGGTGTGGAAATCTAAAGGATAATATTTTTTTGTGTTATTGACAATTAGGTTATCATAAAAATAGGCACAAGCAACATCATCAATTGAGAGATTCTATTCATGTCATGTTGCCAAACATTTCATTATTTTTATTTTGTGACATTTCAAATGTGCATTTTTTAATACCTCTTCAAAAAAACCCTTTGAAATTGTTTGTAGTTTTGTACAACGATAATTTCATTTTCAAACTTTCAAGGTCAAATATCTTGCTAATGATTTTGCAACAAAAAAAACCCTCGTGTAATTCAGGTTTCATACCAACATGTGATAACAACCTAAAAGTTTCCAATTGTATTTTGAGAAAATATAGCTTAAGTACTTTGCCTTGGTTTCAATTGTTATGAAATTAAAATTTTTTGTCTAAAAGTATCTATAAGATGGAGACTTCAACATAATTTTTTCCTCTTTGTGTTGTTTAAATACTCTTTCGGCATTGATGTGAATGTTCCATTTTAACATATAGTGTTGTAATTAATATGCTTATGTTGATAACTGGAGTTTAAAACCATGTCCATTTTATACAAATCAAATTGATTTTTTTGTTTTTTAAACTTTTTTTTTGTGTGATTGGATGTGCTATAGTTTAAAATATTTGGTTCATCAAAATGAATGATGATGGGTAACAAGAAATCAAAGACATCATTAAACATGGAAAATTTTAATAAAAACAAAAAGGTTGGCAATTTGATTTGCCATTTCTTTAAAAGGCACAATTTTGTGTTGTGAATATAAGTTTAAATTTATTGCAAAGCTTTGTCTCCTTCTTGTTAATCTAAGCACTATATATATGTTTCATGTTTCAAATGATCAAATATTCTAACTTCAACATTTTGAGTTATGATATTTTTCATTTGAGATCCAACATTAAATGTTGCAATTTAGTAAATTGTGTCATAATTCTTTTGGTGTATCATTTCTCTAATTAACATGCCTAAATAAATACATTATTTTCTAGAAAATTGGTGCAAAAGGGATGCAATATGAGAATTTTTGGATTAAGCAATGCAACATCTTTGTGGTTTGTGATGGCTAAAACACACTTTCATTACAATCAAACCAAATGGTGTGAATTCAACACGGTCAAATATGTTGTTAACTATCTTCATTATTTAAATATAATATTTGACAAATTGCAAAATTTGGGCACCACTGCACTATTACCAATTTAAATGTGTGTGGATATCACATCAATATTTCTACTAATTATTAAATAATTGATAATTATTGGCTTTTGTTTTGTCTTACAAATCCCAAAAATCATTGGTAGATTTAAATGCAAGTGATACAAGTTGGTGATGATCAAGTTTATGACTCCTACAAAAGAATTTGTTGTTCAACATTATGACGACTTAAATGAGCATCCCTTCTTTGATAGCTTGTGCAACTTTCTCAACTTTGGTCCTACACAATTGCCATGGTGAATGTTCATGGTCTTCTTTTTTTGAAATGTGAATATTTTAATTATTGAGCCACAATGGTGGAATATGCATTTTCGTTGAAGTTTTTTAAGTTGGAAATGATCCACTATCTACAAATTATATGGAAATTACAAAAAATAACTAAAACACACATATTTCCAACCCCTTGAAACCTTAAGTATTGAGAAGAGATGTCAACATTTAACTCATCGTTTCCATAAACACATCCTTCCATTCTAAACTATATTCATACATTTTGAATGTTTCCAAATTGGCTATATTAAAAAATAAATCCATCTTTCTTTTTAGCTTGAATGGTCAAGTATATTTCAATCCTAAAGGATTTTTAAAAGGCTAAAAACTTTTTTTAGAGTTCTAATTAATTTTAAACATTGAATTTACTAATTTGAAAATTTTAATAAATCCTATGTAACTCCAATTGCCTTAAGCATTCTTTCAAGCATGACCATGTAACTACGACTACTTTAGGCATTCTTTCAAGAATTAGTGTAATCTAACTATTTTTTAGCTCAGTATCAAATCTACAAACTATTTTCAAAGATTTGTTGATGATAGTTCATCCAATTCATTGTGAAGATATGATTCTCTTTGTTGAACCCTTTCAAATTAATTGGAAGTTGTTGCCATTTTCTTGAAATATGCAATGATTGACATTTACATAAATATTTTTTTAACAAATGTCTTCAACCCAAATATGAGCTATTGTTAATAAGAGTTGCATGCCATGTATTTTAATATTGAAATTTGAGTTTTTTACTATCAATTTTCATATTTTTTCTTAATGTTGTAGTTCTTAGGATGTCTTCATCATCATTGTTCAATTTAAATTTTTTTTCAAATCTTAACTAAAATGAACAAACCAATTGTCCAACAAAATAAAATTTGTCTTTGGATTTTGAGTAGTTTGCATTTCCAAATCAATTCCTTCATTGGCTTTTCCATTTTAAGCGGGGAGGATTTTCAAGTCATTTAATTGTAAATCAATTCTTTTTTTTCTCTTTTCTTGTTTTTTTTTTCTTTTCCTTCTTCTTCTTCATTTCTTATTTTTAATTTTTTGTTGCATTTTTTTGTGTGTTCAACAATCCGATGGCCAAATTTTCCATAGTTTACATATTTGTTACATGCATTTGTTATAAGTTGTTCAAATGCAAAATATGCAGGGTTATTGATATGTATTGGATGTATATGTTTAATATTTGTATAGTTTGAAACTATATATTCTTGATAGATTCAATGAAAAAACACTCTAATAATTCAAACTATTAAAACAAAACTCTTTAAATCCAACACCAATTCTATGCCTCTAATGATTTGTTGATTGTTGTTCACATTATGAACATTTTTCCAATGTGATGCCAAAGTTCAAAGGAAGTGTTTGAGTTTGATCAACACAAATGGTCCTTCCATGACATGACTTATGTAGGTTTAATCAACCACGGAGGCCTATGGCATGCACAATTAATCTTAAAGTCCTAAAATAAGTTGCATACCTTACCCAACCAAACATTACCAATATGACTTTACACAACCAAATATTACTAGTATAACATTACCTAGTTTAACCAAATGTACAAGCATACCCAACTAGCATAATTGTACATTGCTAGCCCAACCTAACCAATGTAACCCTACTTAGCTAAATATTATTGTGTAACAAAACACTACAAGTATAACCTTACTTCATTATACAACTTCATGCTTAAACATAAAACAATATATTTTGTTCTTCATTCAAGATGCGAAAAACCATAACCATGGTGGTTATTGTATTGCTTAATTAATGTCACTAGATTATTCAACTTCCATGATCTCTTTTGCAAACATCCCTCTTCTTTTTTTTCTTTCAAACACAACTTCATTTTGGCTACTAAAGACTTGCATCTTTTTGATTCTCAAACATGTGTACAAAAAAAAATCATTTGAATGCGTTTGATGTGCACAAAATGTTCAAATATCCAAATTTGCATGATTTATGCAATAAGCATAAGTTGCTATGATTATTTCCAACAATTATAGACATAAATTGTATCCCAAAAAAATGCAAAACATCAGACATTAATATTATAATCACAATAACACCCATAGACAACATGCATCATAAAAACATTTATATTGATTGATTTTCTTACAAAGCCCAATAATAACACTTGTGAACATAACAATACATATTTTTGGTTTGGTTATAAATTGAAGTAAAAAATCTATTTGTTAGAATCTATTTTGTTGGTATTTTATCCATGTTATAGGGTAAAACTAAAGACACTCACCTTATGTGAACTTGTTTTATCTTGATTAGACCCGGAAATACTTGTCACAAAATAATGATTCAAGCTTGATCCAACCTTAGAATTACTTCTTCAATGATCATGTTGCATTTAGAAGTCAAATTCGTTAACTACTATATTTTTCAATTACATGATGTACAACTTTTGCATCATTAGAAAAACATAACATTGCCACCCAAATATCATCAAAACTGTTGCTTCCACATTGACATATAAAGGCTTTTGAATAAACTTGTTGTTACCAATAATTGAATGAGCATAAATAGTGAGAGATGTTGTGAAAAAATTATGATGCCTATGCAAATTACAAGCAAAATAAAGAAGTTTCAAATCTTTGAAAACTTATCAGCCCACAAAAAATGATTTCAACAATCAATGTGATGAAAGGGTCCATTTTGGTGTTAATAATTTTTTTTAAAATTAATGATTTTTTTTGAGAAATTTTTATTTCAAAAAATTTAATCTTCGAGGGAATGTCCAATGGTCACATGGTTTTTGTTGTGAAATTAGTAGGTGGGATGAAATTTCAATCACCCATTTCAAAAGCAAACTCAACAAATATAATAAATAAAAAATATTTATGATACATATTGTGTTTTGTAATGTAACCCAAATTCGTTCCAAATTGTATATATATATAGCCATGTTCATCTTGTGTCATTATGGGTCCATGCATTGAAGACCTTATCCTTACACACAAAAACCTTGTATAAAAGCACGTGACTTCTTGTAAATGAAATATTAATTTTAATTATAAGGTGTGCAATGAAGTGGGCAATCATAGGATAAATGGAAAATGATAAACTCAAATCATACAAGTAATTAAATAAGATACCATAAAACTTCACACATATTTCCTATATTCACATTTTGAAATTTGGGTTCATGTGTTTTTGCCCATGTTCATTTGGTCTCAAACATGTGAAACTCCACGTCATAAGGTGCTTAGGCCTTACCTTATTATGTAATAGCAAAAAGGCCATAGACCATGGTATAGGATATTCAAAGACCTTTGGTCTTTTTATTCTAGCCATGAAAATATTATATATGCTACATATTTGCCTAATTTGTGTTTGTTGTTTTTTTAGGACGTGTAAAAATTAGGTCATCAATTAATATTTTCTTTTAATTTCTCAAAGTTTTCCTATTGTGTCTACTCCACATCCTTTCTTTTATATCATTTGGCCCAAAACCCATTAGTGCACCATCCATTGGAAACTACTTATGAATCAATTATGGATAACTAACCTCAATTGTAAACCCTCATCCTTCTCCCTCATATTTCCTATGTAAGAGGATAAGCATGATAAGTAAGTAAGCAAGGAATGTAAATGGTTACTATGCACTAGGTAAGTAAGAAAAACATTTAGTGACAACTACTAGGTAGATAGATGCATGTGGACATTTGATACATAGGTAACCCCCATGGTTATATATGGGACAAGAATACAATGAAAAAATGTTTTGTGTCCACACTCCATACTACATCCATCTTGCACAGTGGGTTGGTGAGTGTTGGTTCACAAGCTAGCCATCATGTGATTTACTCAAAATGCAAGATGTGTTTGTATATTACATGTAAATACATAAAATAAATAAATTTTATTGTAAATGTAATACGGGGCAAAAGGATTTGTATTATGTTGGTTTCATGAAGAGGGCGCATGCTCTAAATATGTGCATAATGAAACTATTTTTTTTTGTCTATCAAATTATACAAATGGACTTTGAAATTCTAGAATCTTGTGTTCATGACATACAAACGGATATACAAATATTGTACATATCCATTTTGATAGATAAAAATGTATATTATAGCCAATGGACATTGGATATGTTGAATATGGTGTTGTACCTAGCTTGAAATATATGTATACAACAAAAAATACATACAAAGATTATTTTTTTGTGTTAGCATAATGGACTAATAGTTAACACACACAAAAATGGATTTTACTATGCAATTGAACAAAATTTCATTCAATCAAGATCATAACCAAAGTCCACACAACAAAATTGACATAAACGATGTTTGTGCAAACTAAATTTCACATTATAATTGATAAAAATATGTGAGACATTGGTTTTTTATTTAGTAATTTTTATAATGTAATGCCTACAATAAGGTCATGTGGAAATAATTTAGATTTTAATTGAAAAATTTCAAATTATTTATAATCTATGATCTACTTTGACTAATGGAATGGAACAATGTTTTTTTATAGTTATTTTCTTTATCAACATTGTAATCATGGATGATGAAAATGACAAGCATATTTTCAATACCTTATGCACCACATTTTTCTTCAATTGAATTTGAAGCTAAACTCAATTGAAATGGAAATCAATTCAAGTTGCATGCGGTGTCATTCAATATTTTCATATAAATGCCACAAAATAAACTCATATTTTCATCATTTCATTGTCACTCACTAGTAGTGTAAAACAATGTAGAAGACAAGTAAATATTGACCATAACACAATTTTGTATGCATGAAAGTTGCAAATCTTGTTAAAGAAAAACTTGGGAAACTTCATTTTTCAATTTGCAAAAAAACATTTCAACACAAATTCTCCTCTTTTGAGAAATTAAAAAATTGGAATAATATCACCAATATTGATTGCCAAAAACCCACTCTTTTAAAGAAGTATTGTTATTCTTTACCAATAGTTACATTGATATTATTGCATTATTGAAAATGTTATATCACTACGAACAATTGTGTTCACTAAAACCACACCGCCCTGCAACTAAAGCTAAAAGAAAACTAATATACAACTTTTGTGCAACTACCCCTTAGGTATTAGGGTTTAGGGTTTAGGTTTAGGGTTTTATTTAACTTGACACATGACACTATGAAATTTTTTGGATTTAAGAGGTTTAGGGTTTAGGGTTTAGTTCAAAAGATCATAATACCATTGAAATTTTGTGACAAAAATAACAAACTTATTCATGGTGTTCTAGTGGTGTGATATATAGACTTAATATGCATACATTGTTACAAAAAAAATTGAGACAATTAATTTCCAAGTGACATGGGTTGTTTTTAGAATTAGTTGTAATCAAAAAATTACATGAAGCTAAAATAATAAAAGACAATTGTAGTTCTCGTAGGTTCATCATATAAACTAATTAATAATATACTACTATGTTAAAATGAAATGTTAAAGTAAATGTTAGGGTTATCATTATATATCCATCATAAAACATTTATCCATAGAATATAAAGCATATCATATGAATTCTGATATTTCAAACATCACAATTTGAAACATATTTTACACCATTCACTTATCAAAAAAGCACCCCCAAAAATGTGATATAATCATTCAAATTGAAATTATATAATAATTCAGAAAAAACCAAAAGAAAATAACATGGTCTATACATATATATTATAAATGACCAAAAAATCAATAAAATGCTAAAAATTAATAATGAAACATATATGATAAATAATTTTTAAATAGGCAAATAGGTCATTAAAACACATAATTTTATAAATTTCTCCAAAGGTTTGTAGTAAAATAAATGATCAATATGACAATATTGATATTCAACAATTTTATTTTTTTTGTAGAGTTTTTGAATGGGAAAATGAAACAACATAATGATAGTGGCTACAAGTATTAAAGTAGTTAATACTTTCACACCACAATTAAAAAATGAAAATGACATGTAATTTCTTAAACAATTCAATAATTTCATGAAAAATGTCGTGTATTTGAGTTTAATTATTTTTGTGTAATTTGTAATGAGAGAAAATTTATGAAAAAATTAAACATATGTGATATATCAAATTTAGAAACAAAATTGGAAGATATGGAAATTTTACTTAAACTGGATTGCAAACATCATATACCAAATGACAAAATGACTATTCCATAAGAATTAGCAATAGACACCATGGATGTGTATCCAAAACTTGATGGATCGTTATTTACAAATCAATGTATTTCAAATATTGAACCAAAATTTTCCATATGTACATGAACTTGTTAGACTTCTTTGAAATATAATAAAATGCCAAAACTTGCATTAACCAATGGTCTATAGATTGGCACTACACCAATTATGTTCCCAAAATTTAGCAATGGTGGAAAAAAGTTTAATTGCAAAACATCATTGTAAACTTGTTAGATATATTATTTAAATTAAAATATAAAAACAAAGGTGGTATAATAAGTCAACACACATGGTTTGAACACACTACCAAATGACAACATATTAGATCTTATAATTGGGGTCAATATTCAAATCAACAAATATAGAACTAACAAATGTAAAACACCATACAAACATTAGCAATTTACACAAATATGTGAATAATTGCAAAACAAATCAAACAAACAAAATGGACATTGAAAAAAATAGGAACATCACATCTACTAAATGTTAGAGGGGCAGACGTAAATCAATAAGAACATATGAACCATGCAATATACTATATAAATAATCATCAATAAAAAATATACAACATATACAACAACCCAACCTTAATATAAAGCATGATTCCCATTTTGGTTCCTTTTGGAACCAATTTTCCTAAAATGGCAAATATACAAATCAAGGTATTTGGACATATGCATATAAAACACCTCATGAATTTATATGAAGCCCATTATAGTTTATCAAAGCACCATTTACAAATCAAAAAGGGTAGTAGAAAAAATAGGATTCTTCTTAATTTTTTCTTTGTGTTATTTTAAAAATATGGCAAGCTAATTTTTTTTCCCTTGTCATATAGCAACTTGGGCTCATTTTCTCCAAAAAAACACTTTGTATCATTTTTTTGTTGCCTTGATGTGAACATTTAGGGGGAAAAACAAAATTGAAAATTGAGGACCACTACCTATGTTATAGTTTTCAACATATTTTTTCAAGTTTTTATTTCCAACTTCAAAGAACCCCTTTGATTTTACACTAAAGTCTAATCATTCATAATAGATTGAAAAGATATGAAAGAAGAAGATAGCCTTATTGATGTGCATGTAGTAAATAACTTGTTTATTCATAATCTTTTCTAAGCTATTTCCATGGAAATGCTTCGATGCAATTATATATTCACTTCCCCATGCTCTCACCAAACATTGATTAACATTCGTCATCATCTTGCTCATTTATATCAATTAATATAAGATAAATGTCCTTTCCATTTTGTGTGCACACACATTTCATAAGACAAATAAAATGGTAACCAATTTCATATAATTGACAATTGATTATTCAACTATGACCCACTATTTGGCTTTCCTTTGCCAAGGGTTTAAATATGTCAAATTGGGTTGTTAAAATAAGTACTTTATTTTACATAATTAGGTATAATTTATTTCTAAATTTCTAAATTACATTCAAACTCAAAATTTGATTAAGATTCGAGTCATGCCCATGCTAAGGTCAACTTAAATTTTATCTACATATTAAAAAGTTCAAAATAATCATAGGATGATTTTTTTTGATAACTAATCCCCATCATATTTACATGTTAACCTAAATACCTAATCATTAGTTCATAAATATCTTCCCAAGTAACCACAATTTTCCACCCCATTTCATATAACAATTCAAACTTTGGATGCTCATTTCCAAACTTCCCACATTATGTTTTACCCCATAGTTTTCATATGTTTTTACATTCACACAAATCCACAACCTTAAAATTTCACATGTCTTACAGAACATTGTGTGGTGACCATGATAATTCATGATTCAATCATGCAAAACAAATTAACATGTAAGTATAGCTAGAGGTTATTTGATCTAAAAAATTTCAAAAACACCAAAACAAGTGAAAGATCTTTGTTCTAATTTTGGGGAAAAAACTATAATTGATTTTTTTTTCTTAAATACCAAATTTGAAGGTTATTAACAAATTCAAACATACTACCAACATTAGTTGACACTTGACACCATTAAATTAGGATGGATTACAAATACATAATTAACACATATCCAAGTTAGGTGTTCATGAAAGTTTTTCGGACATAACAATCATGGATTTAATTCTCAATTTGATTGTCTTTAACTTAGTGGCAAAAGGCAACAACTAACAATGCACTATGAGGGATGGATGGTGAGTAATCAAGAAACACTTTTTCATTTGGTTCCAAATTTTTAGCTAACCATAATGGTTAGTGTAACTTTTGTTTTCATCAAATACATGCTAACAACCCATCAACCTTTAATTACATATTAACCTTTTACATCCATCTACTTTATATGTTTTTAGTAACCATTTATTAGCATGATAATATTAAATAATCAAGAGTAAAATAATTCAAGAAATTTGAAATTTTATTAAAGTGTACTATCAAATACATATGTAATTAGAGTTTTAAATAGTTAGATGCCCTTGAAATTAAGTAGATATAATCAATGAGATTGTTATGTTTCTTTATTGAATCATGAATTGAAGGGTAGAGGGAAGTCCAACGAACTAATTAAATTCATCAATGTGTGAGACCCATAAGATTTTTCTTACTACTTTATCATGTCTTCATCTTGTTCCTCCATAACAACCAAAAAAAAAAGAATTATCTATTTTTGAAGACACCCCATTGGACATATTGAGGATTGTCAAAAACACTAATGTTTCCCCCAAAAAATCACCAATTTTTTAGTATATTAATTTTTTAATGATTTTGTCAATATATGAAAAGAAAATTTATTAAATATTAAATGTTGCTAAACCTACTACATTATTATGGTGGTGGCAATTTGTTTGTTATAATAACTGTTACATAAATTGTATTATTCCCCACCCTCTCATATTGTAATATCTAAACAAAAAATCAATGTTGAATAAATAGTGGGCATTACAAGTATTATATTAATAAATATTGGTGATTGATAAATTATTTTCATTATGTTTAACAAACTAAGAGCATCTCCACTTGACAACCCTATTGAACCCCTCAACAACAATTGGACAAAGAAATTGTTAATGACCTCCCCACATTGACCTTTATATTAACAATTTTTAGCCAAGTTTGGCCTTTGTGGCTTCTCATTCTAGTAACAACATGTTTTTTTATCATTGTCACCAAAAGCCCTAGTATGGAAAATGTTTTGTGTGTGCCTTCCTTGCTTTGATTAATTTTTCCTATTGTCATTTTCTTTAGGCATGGTGCCATCATCATCCTTTTTTGCATTTTTTGTGTAGTAATGGTAGCCAGTGTTGCCCAATTCAAGTACAAATATGATAATGTTTCAAATCATTTGTTGTAATTCATTCTAGTAATCAAAGTCCAAGACATAGTTTATCAAAATATTTTAACAATATCTCATAAAAGATGTATTGTGAAGGATTGTTACATCAATCCTATTTGCAATAATTTCTTAACATCATGATAGATTAAGATGTGAACAACCTTTAATTGCACATTTGACTAAACCTTTTCCAATTATGTCCCCAAATCATTATTTTTGCTTATAGTGATAATTGCAACATCATGGTATTTTTTCTAACACTCCATTTTAGGAGATTTCCAACCAAAGAATGAAAATTGGGTGGAAACTTGGAAGTGACCAAGCAACCACCTAGGAACAAAAAACAAATGAACGACAAAAAAACTTTAAAAAACTACCTACTATTTTCTTTCTCGCAAATGTGGGTCCTTTCAAAAGCTATGTAGTTCCAAGAAACTTGTATTTTTCAAAAGAACATCTAAGAATCCTTGTAGTGCCATTGTTTCCACATTTTTTGGTAGATCAATAGGTTTGATCTAAAAGTTCGTTGGAAAAAGAGATAGAGACAAACTTGTGAGACAACTTTTTAACATGTGGTTGCTTGTAATAGAAATATTATTTTAACAAATAGATTAAGAAATATTTCTTTTGGTTAGAATTTGTCAATGAAATTTTACACATCAATATATAAATGTACAAAAAACAATCTTCCATCAAATTGTTTTTCAATTTGTTTTGAAATCATGAAGTTTATATTTGAATTATATTTGAACCTTTGGTGGTACATTATGTTATAATATTGGTGATGATTATGAGGTTTGTAGGTTGTAAAATGTTTTTTCATTGAAGATGTAAATGCTTTAGGTGTTGATTTTATTTATTCACAAAATTGTCGTAGAGTTTTTTTAATAAAAAAAGGTATATTATTGTCAAATATGGTGTTTTAAACAAATTTTATAATGCAATTATTGTACATTTACTCAAAGAAAAATAAATGAAAAAAATTAATCTTCATGATTGTCTCAATTTATTTTACTTTAAATGTCCAAGTCAACTAAATATAATATTAAAAAATTCAAAATAAATGAATTTAAATTTGCAATACTTTTAAAAGTTTATGTACATCTAGTTTTTTTTAGTTTTTTTTTTTTTGGTGTACACCATAGCATGAAACACCCAATTGCCTTTCAAGTCAACAACCTTCACTTCAATTTACTTTATGATTCAAGGTTTGACTTTTAAATGTAAGATGATGTAATGAACTATGTCATGATGATGGTATCACAATGTGCACAAGGTTGTGCTAATGTGGGATTACCATATGTTGTCCATTAAATTTGATTAGGACATGTGTCTTGGTGTGGTTCATCACAATTTTAACACTAATCTTTCACACCTTGTACAATAGAAAATGAAAGAGAAAGGTGTACTTTGATTGATTGTTGAACCCTACTTGGCCTTGGTTTGTGAATGTTGATTATTTTTCATTAATTCAATATTCAATCGCTTGTTGTGTTGTGCTTTGTAATTGTTGTAACTTGTTTTTGTATGAGGTTGTTACAACACAAATATTGGCCACATTGAATTTGTTATGTGAATCAAAAGATTGAAAAATGTCAGTTCATTTATTAAACAATGTGACAAGTTTTGCTTGTTCCAACTTCCAACTCCTTATATCTAGGACATTGTATTGAAATTTATTACCTAAAACCATTTGGTAGGGTCTTTTAAAATCAAGGTATTCCCAAGGCTTGACAAAAGGCAAGGATAGTGACAAGATCACCTTTAAAAAGGCCAAAAATGTGAGAAGTTAATTTTTAATATGAGAAAGATAATCCTATGATTCCCAAGATGAATCCACTATTTTAAGTCTTGAGATTCCCCAAATATGATAATCAAAAATTGGGAGGAGAAAGTTGTGTTTGAATTCAATATTATTTGTCATCAAAAATATTTCATGAAGGTTTATAATGTACTAGGCTTATTTGGCCTAATTCAATTGAACTTTTACTATAACAAAATTTGAAAAAATATTATGCCAATTTTGAAGGTTCCTCCAATTGCATAAATCTCATCCAAGGCCATCATTAATTACATGTATTTGTGTCATGTACATAGTTTAACATAATAGTCATAGTTTATTATTAAGCATCATAATTTAACATAATTTTTTCCTTTTAAAAAAATGTAATCGTCTTAATAAAAAAGGTGAGGTAAAATCTTTTATGTAAGAGAATGGTTGTGCATCAATGATTCATTTTGTTAGGTGTGCACTTACAAGCTTGCTCTAGCAAGTTTATCTACAAATTGATTTGACACAATGGTCAGGGGTTCAAACCCATTTTTTCATATGTTACATTCTTTCAAAATTTTGAAATGCATAATGGCCTATATCACTAGTAGAAATTGGCCAAATGTAACCACTTTATTTGTGACTACATGCGACTATTAGTTATTTACGATTACATTTGGACATTTTTGCAACTATTTTTTGTGTTGGTCAATCTTGTGATTACATTGCAACTAATTTGTGACTATTTTGGTGTTCATCCTTCCATGTGAACAACATTTAGTTTAATTTTCATCCAAGAAAAATAATTTTTGTCCCATTAGTTGCAAATGTGACCAATTTAGTTGCAACCTTATAAATATACAAAGGTGTATTTTGTGAATTTTAAGGAATATAGTTGGGTGCATTAGGATTTACAAATGTATATTTTGAATGTATATGAACAATCATATTACATGTGTATTCAAGTATTATTATTAGCATAAATGGTCTCAGTATTATGGTTACACTAATTAGTGTATATTTAGAGTCTATTAAAATTTCATGTAAGATATTTGCTAAATATATTATGCCCATATTACAAGTTTATCCAAACCATCTTATTATACTTCTTAAAATTATTACAAATGACATTTTTAATTATTAATATTAATATTATATTGTATTTTACATTAATTACACATGTAATAAAAAATTAAATTTCAATATAATCTTTTACTACAATTTTAAAATATTAATATTTTATTACATAATGATCATAATGATGATGATATTAAGATGATGATAGGAAAATAATTATATAATTACTTAAATAATTACTAAAAACCTAATGTAATATAATATTATAATTAAATATTTTTCAAATGACTAATGTATTTATTAAGAATTAAATTTTTTAGTAAAAAATCAAAAATTAATTATACTAAATCATAATAGCTCTAACAAATGACATAATAATATATAATAATAATACAAATAGCTAACCTAGGCTAGCTACAAATTACATTAATTATTATTATTATTATTATTATTATTGTTATTATAAATAATCAATTATGAAGTATTAATATATTATAATAATTACCAAGAAATATTAATATATACTTTTAAGTTGTTATATTTCAAATTTATAATTAATGTAGTAGTTACAATGGAATTATAATAAATTATTATACAAATGCAGAAATTATTTTCAAAGGAAAAACATACTTATTAGAAATATAAAATATTTATTGTAATAGTTCATAAATAACTATAATGAATGAAGTACTAATATGAATAATAAAAATAAAATAATTAACTATGGCTATGAACTAGCTACAATAATGATTGAATTAATGTTATTGTTACTATTAAATATTTACATTTACATTTATTATTAAATATAAAAATGAAAATATATGGGAATAATTACAATAAAATAGTTAGCTTAAGCTAGGTTTTAATTATATTATTAGATTAAAAAAACTAGTGCTCAATATTTATAATTATTAATTATTAATTACTGAATATCTCAGTTATTATATTAATTTATTTGGTTATAAAATAGTTATCTATTAATTATTAATAACTAGTTAACTATTTCAATATTAGTTAATTAAATGATATATCATTATAGTTAATATATAATTATAATATAATAATATTAATATTAAGCTAATAAATTAAGGAAATTTTAATAATAACTACTAATATAATTAATTTAGTAATCATAAAATATTGATGATTATTACTATAAATAATTTAGTTAGTTGGATAGCTTATAAAGTGAATTAGTTAATTTCTAGTTTAGTTGCTAATTAATTAATTAGCTAGTTAGTTATCACTTACTTATTTAATTATATACTTTTCAAGATGAGAATGAAAGCCAAAACATATGGGATAAACCCTGTATGGAGTTGGGAGCAAATTTGGAAGCATAGTGTACAAAAACAAATCATGTTCAAATGGTAATGCATACAACATTGGAAAATTTTTTAAATGATTATATAGTAGTTGGTTTAATGCTTCATCCATTGTATTACACAAGAGTTATATCTATATTACAACTTAAAAACATCAAAGGCTTCATCTTGGAAAAAAATGTTTATAATTTTTGAGGAAAATTGGAATTACCATGTTTCAACAAAATCCCCACATGAAAACCTTTTAAACTTAAATATGTAGGAGAATGATGCATCTTTTAAGCTTTGGCTGATTGTGTTCAATTGTGATAAATCCTATATTTGACTTAAGCTTAATTTAATATTTAAAAGAAACTTGATGTAGGTGTCATAGGCATAAAAATTATGATGATTTCAAATAATTAACAATGGTGCATGAAGGCTATAGTAAAATTTAAAAGAACTCACATAAACAATTCCAAGCACACACCAAAATCTACATGAACAAGGATTGTGTGGAGTGTGTATTAAAGAAACACCCAAATGATATCTTAATTCATAAAATGAAAGATTGAAAATGTGGAATAAAATCAATAAAATTATGGTGTAAAGTTGTATGTCCAGTTAATGTTAATTAGGCTAAAGATGATAGGTTGTGCAACTATCCCTATTTAAACTTGCCTATAGGAAATGGATCATGTAGTTAAACTTTAAAAATGCCCACCATCCCACCAACCTTTTTTAATCAATTGTAAGAATATTTATATTGAAAAATGGACAATGGTGAATGAATTTCATCAGTTGTGGTTGAAAATGATGATGATGATGAATTTTCATCCATAAACAACAAGTTAAAAGCTAGAAGAATTAAATATAATATGACACATATTATTTTATAATCAATTAGTGTAATGCCCTTGCCAAGGTCCAAACTAAGAAAAATCCCTTTTCCCCCCTCCTCCCCCCATTTTGTATGTTTCCATATGGTTTTTAATAATTCATCATTATTTATATCAAATCTTTCATGTCCTTGTAGATGCACATGGGAAATGGTTTAAATAGATAGGTTTGAAGGAGGTAAATTATTAAATTGTTTTAAAATACATAACATGGACATGAAAACACATGTGTTAATTTGCCTTCTCATATCCTTGTAGGTAGGTAGGAGAAAGGAATGAGGTTGTTAAGCTTGGAAGAGGTAAATATGAATGGCACAAATAGACAAACAACAATATTTTTATAGTATAAACTAGTCGGGATCCATGTGGGAATCACATATGTTATAATTCAAAAAGGGAAAAAGACATTTTCATCCATTGTAGATGACACTCACATCATAAGTCCCCTTTCTATTCTATCATATGCATATGAACATTTCTAGATCGAACTTTATGCGATAGGTCTTTCTATCCAACCTCATAAATGTGTAACATGGTCACCCTTTGCCCTACCACTTGATTTTGACACCCCATCTTAGTTTACCACCCCATCAAAATGAATTAGAGTTTTGGGAATTCCATTGGGCAATTCATCAATCACATCATCCTTCATCAAAGATGCCATGTTAAAGGATGTTCGACATGTGGATTTTTTCCTTAAAATGGGCAATGTTCAGGTAGCCTTTGAAATTTTAACTCATTGTTTCGTGCAATGGCCTTCATATTTTTTATGATGTACACCTCCCTCTTCCACCTTCATAGAGTCCCTCATTTCTTTTGACTTTTCCCTCTTTCAAATGTTTGGGTGCCTATTGGGTTTAGGATCCTTTGACAACCCAAAATGACTTTTAACACGTAAACAAACCTTTTTCCCAATAACTTTCAGTGGCATCGGGTTCATACCAATGGCTAGCATCGCCCCGGTAGCCTATTTATGGAGTTGGGTCCTTGTAGCTTCAATCATAGCTGCTAGGTTTATGGTTATTTAATGTCCCTTCCTTCTTGAAGCTTAAACGCGAGTTGACAATAACACTTTCCTTTTCCAGCAACACCTCAAGGTGGCATGTGATATCCTACCGCCCTTAGCTCGTGCGTGTTTTCCTTTGTTTGAACAACTCATTGGGCAACAAATGGTTTGACTTCAAAGTTCCATCTCAAAGCACTTGCACCATCATACCCTTTCTAACATGCTCCCTGATGGGATGTTTGAAGCCCATCATGCCCAAATTCTATCATGTTCTGGCCCAAGGGCAAATGTTTGGTTTATAGTTCAACCAATCTTCCCAAGCTTTCAACTAGCTTCCCCAGTCTTTTCCATAGCACTTTGAATATGACTTGGACTGCTCCATCCCTCAATTGCAGGTATCCTTTGATGCGTGTGCACACATCCCATTGATTTTATGGGTATCCACCTTTTACGTTGTGTTCATGGCAATGAATGCAAATGAACCCATGATGTAATTCATGACACTTTTGTTGCAATTGTGCGGGATGATGGTTTCCATGTGGGGCGAGAATAATTACATGTGCTTCTTTTCAAACACGTTCAACTCCTTTTGTTGACGAGTCGACATTGTGTTCACCAAAAATGGCATTCGCATTATAGTTGACATTATCATTGTTGACCCAACACAAGTGGATTTACTTCCCCAATCTTGCACCACCCAAGGATTTGTTGCTTCCAATGTGGTTTAAGCCAAAAAATGGAATTATTGCGATTGACACCCTATTAATCAATTCCTCCCCTTAACAGTGGAGGTATTTGGATGTCTACATAAGCAAACAAATGTGTTTTTCCACAATTGTGTCAATGCCATTTGGAGTTTGAAAGGACCAAAGGGCCCTCTCTTTGTCTTGGTTACTTTTATTTGGCAAAAAATTTCAATCACATTGCAAAGGCTGCAACTATCCTCCATCTTAAGTTGGGTGGTAGTCGTAGGCTTAGTTACTTCCCAACTTCCACCCCTTCAGGACACATCTCCCATTTCCATAATTGACTTATTACAAGCAGTCGGTTTTTGATATGGAAAAATATGACCAACCTATTACAAGTGGTCAATTTTTGACATGATAGGTTTTGACATCTAGTTTGAGCTAATTTGATGTCATGTAAATTCTCCCCCCCCGCCCTTTTTTTTAATCCCTTTATACATTTTCTTAATCTATAGTGTATCTATCACTAAGTTTTGCAGGGTTGCACACAAAAAAACATTGTCATGTGCATGATGATTCTAGGTGTTTGATCAAGTTTATATCCTTTTTTTTTGTTGTTTCATTTTTTTTCATCACCATGTTGACTTGTTTCAATTTGTTATGATCATATTGAATTGTTGTTTCAATTTTTTTATTGAATTGCTTAAGTTGCAATTTGTTATGATCATATTGAATTGTTGTTTCAGTTTTGACATAGAAAACACAAACACAATTCAAAAACTTCATAACATAAATACCATGGACATGAAAAAACACATGTTCTAATATGGACAATGTTTTATCTTCATAATTGAAGCCTTATTCACATTACACTAATTTTTTTAATATTATAAATATTATTTGTTAGACATCTTGCTTATAATATGAAAGGTCCATGTAAACATGACTAGATTAACAATTATATAATGTAATTTCTATACCCATTGTCATGACTACACTATGACTACATCCCCATAACTAAGCAATTCAAGTTTAACTATGTGGTATGTGAGCTAATCATATAAATATGATTGAAAGACCTAACCTAAATTATCATAATTTAGAAGTGTTACCCTTCAATTACCTATTATGGATTTTAACATACCTTCAATCAAATTCCATAATAATTTAGTTGAGGGTGTGGGATAGGTTTTGACCAATGTTGGCTTGGTATCAACTTTTGAACATATAGATATACCAACTTATTATTAGTATTGGTAATTAAAAAAAATCATGCCAACCTAGTCCTAATACTTGCTATTGAGATTGGTATAAAATTCATACGAGGTTAACATTACTTTAGGTCCCTATTCCCTACCAAGTTCATATAAATAAATGGTTAGTATTACGTTTGGTCATATTGGCTTGTTAAGGTCCTTGCTACTAGTGTCAATACCAATTGTAAGCTTACATATTAGATTAACATTGATATTCACCCACAATCAAGAAGGCCGCAAACTTTACCATGCATAAAAACCCATTGGATTTTTATTAATTTTTTTTCCAATTATACCTTGTTGATACCAAGCATCATGAGAAAAATAAAAGAGGAAAGTGGGTGTGTAACTAGAAAAGGAGCTTAATAACATACACAAATTTCACATTGCAAAACAAAGAAGCTCAAGTTATTAATTCATTTAATGCTAGTCCTTGCTGTAAGTACTTGTGGCAAACCCATGCAATATATCAAATTGTCGCACATCTCCAATCATATTGATTCATGTTTGGATCAGATCATTTTGGATTTGCTTTCTAGAACTATTTTGGTCTCCTTCATGGCATTTCAACCCAAACATTTTAATCACATTTTCCACCATCCAATCAAAATCACGTATCCTGCAATATGACACTATTGATTTCCCACATCTCGAAAGCTTTGACAAGTGAAATAATTCCCTTGGAAACCCTAGTAGGCTACATTCAATGGTTTTGCAAGATTTACCCCAAAAACCCACCCATGATGTCCATAAGAAAAAAGAAACCCACTTGGAATGCCTATGTAGATAGGTACTCACTTCCATCAATAACTATCCCTCTGTAACCCATAAAACTACCCAAAATTCCTCAAATATATTAAACTTGAAAAAAGAGAATGCCATCACAAACCAACTTTTTCAAATGCCCTAATGATCATCATGACCTCCATATGAACCTTTATTGCTAGGCATATGAAAATCTAGTTTTGCACTTTCTTTTGATTCTCCATGTGCAACAGAGATTTTTGGAGAATTCAAACACAATGATAGTCAATTGTTAATGAACATTCATCTCATTTGAATTCTTACACATCATCAACACCAAGTCTACACAAAAGAAAAAAATCACTTAGCTTCATGATTCTCCTCCGAAAACAACCAACACATCTCTTCCATCCAAAGTCCTCCAATATATTCCTTCGTGCAATGCTAGCAACTCCCCACATACACCAATCTTCATAAAAGCCAAGTAATTCACAAGATTCTCAAGTCCAATTAGGTAGAACATGTTCCACAAGCTCCATTAGCCCCATTTCGCAGTGCTTCCTCATTAATCACAATAATCGTAATCAACAACACAAAATCACACCACCATCAGCAAAATGGATAATGAAACAAAACAACCACACACCACCACTAGCCTATTGGCTCTTTACACCACCATCCTTCATATACAAAGGCCAAAAAAAACTCGAACAGTTAACATAAAAAGAAACAAAAACCCTAACCCTAAATTGTTTGTTAGCAAGACTTACTTTGTTGTCAAAAGTGTTTTGACAAATAAAATGACAATGGCTGTTTTGAGTCTATTGCAGGCATTTTGTTTTTTGAAATGCCCACCTTTTGTGGACAAAAAAGTTACAGTGAGAAACATGGCCTCCAACTACACTAAAAAAAGTTCTTATGAGGTCGTTACAATTGCAAACAAATTTGTGGGTTTTGGGTCTCTCAAAGTTACCTCTATTCTCAAATCCCCAAACAAATTACAGAGCTTTGCAACTGTACATTACACATGAAGCACAAGTAGTAGTTACTACTTTCTTGGTATACAAGCTGGTGCCTGAGGGGATAGAGGAGTTGTCACAGAGTACACAGCAGCAGCAGCAGCTGCTGCAGCAACTGATCAGTTGTAAACTCCACTGGAGTACCTAAGTATTTGAGTACTGACTGCATGCAAGTGAGAAATCCCAATACTTCCAAAACCAATTATCTAGTGTTCACAATCTTTGACCAAATCCAAGGAAGTTGGTAGGACACTTTGAACCAAAAAAAAAATAAATTCAATCCAAAGGCTGCTACTCACAGATTTTTGCAGTCATGAAATTAGTTGAGAAAAGTTGGCATTTTGATTCAAAGCTGCTATTTTACAGATACTTGCAGTTGTGAGAAATTCTTGAGAAAATTGGGCATTAAGTAGCTTTCAAAAGTTGCAACAGATTTTGTAGTAGTCATGAGATTATTAGGTAGCTAAGAAAATTGGACATTTGATTCAAAGCTGCTACAGATTGCAGTTATGGGATTAATGGGGGGGGGAGAAATTGGCTTTGCTTCTTGTACAGCATTGCACATGCACACTCTTATTAGAGCATCCCCTGCAAAAATATTTCTCACATCCAAGTTTAGATAATTTACTTTTGTGCAACCTCACCCATGAAACTAAACTGGGTTTGCAAATAGGTGGGAGACTACTAATAACAAACCAGCTGGACCAATCATCATGATTGACCAATCAGTTACCACAGTCAGATCATATTTATTGCACTCTTCTCTTGCCGGTGTATAGCTTTGCTGTGCCACTCACCAGCCCTCATTAAAGTGTGCAAAAATAATAGGCCAAAACCATATTTGGTAAGCCCGCTTATTTCGACTTTTCTTCATCCAATTTTAATATGCAGGGTCACATACTCAGCACCCCTGGGGCCCCTCTTGGGGACTGTTTGTGTAGGGTAAAGCCGTAGGGTGGGGGCATTCTCAAAATAAGGGGCCTAGGATGAGGTGATAACCGAGTCCAGCCTTGCATTTTGGGAATGCCCCCGACCCATGGGCTTTACCTATCATAAAGCATGAGATGAAATTTATAATGAACAAAACCTATGTAGATCATGAGGCATATAAATGGGAGGGATATTATGCATACTCCTCAATAGTGGGAGGATTCTTACACCTACAAGTAGGCATAATTTCCCTCCCATCCTTGAGGAGTAGGCATCATATCCCTCCCAATTTTCTAGGAGGGAAATTGATGGATATAAGGTGCCCTCCACATACACTACAAATTTTCTCCAACTGCTTTACGCACTTGAGTGGTTGGGCATTGGCCCATAGAAACCATAGAAACCATGTCAATTGGCTCATGATTCTTTGGGCTCTAGGTTTGGGTTTACATTAGGGTAATTTGAGGCCACAACCCTTGAGAGAATGGCTTTGGATGAAAAAAACACATGGAATCATACATGGACACAATGGATAATGTTGGCGAGGAATTTAGGAGAGTTTTTTGAGGCCAACCTTTTTGAGGTGGGCGGATGAAAATAACAAAACTCCATGGAAACCAAAGGCACTTGAGCCACAGCCCACATGATTTTCCATGCTCTCATCCAAAAAGCAAGATACCATAAAGTTTTATGGTATCCACGCCTAGTTTCTCAAAGTGTAAACCATCCCTTCAAGCATTTCCATGGGCGGTGAATTATATAATGACTTGGTCACAATAGCTTGGATGAAGTACAATCTTCAAATAGTGAGAAATTTAGTTTAGACTTGTAAATATCCATAGGATAAGTGTTTAAATATTTTTGGTGAATTTTTGAGTCTTGACCATAAATAAATAAAAATCAGTGTGACTCATACAAAGTCACCACATTCAAGGATTTTTTATATATTTTTTCCCCTGAAATTTTCACATGTAGACAAAAGGTTCCAATGGGTTGCAAAAATATAGCAGGATTCTTAAAATTATTTTTCTACTTTCCTCTTTGACATGTAGCCAAATATGGCTAATTCCTCTTGTGAATGATGGCCAATGTCGTTACATTACAAAATTCAAGGAATTTTTTTTACTGCAATATTAAAAAATGCCAATGAAAAAAAAATGACTGCTTTTGGTTTTGATCCATAATGATTATTAGCCCATTGTGGTGGTGGCATTTAAACGATTTGAAATTTTTATATTGTTCATATTTCATGTTTGGGTGGGGAGAGAATTAGCATTCTATGTTAGATGCACTAAACAAGATGGGCTTGAACTTGACACAATGCGTGAGTGACATTTTGAAATACAATATGTGTGCATATGATGGATGAACATTTCCATAAAAGTGGATGAGAAGTTCTCGATTCAAGAATGGGAAAATTTTACTTTGAAGTTTAAACCTGCCATAAAGGAGAGAGAGAGAGAGAGAGAGAGAGAGAGAGAGAGTCATTATATGATGAGCTGCTTGTTGTTACATAAGTTGTACTCCTTTGGGGATCTTTGGTAACCAAGTAGGCTATTCAAATAAAATAAATAAATAAATAAATAGTTTTCAAAGAGGGGAAAAAGGGTTGCCAGCACTTTAGAAGTCATGCTGGGAGAGGGGCCCCTGCATAGGAGGTTTTGGATGAAGAACATGAAATATCATTCCAATTTGGGTAATACCTAAAATGAACTTTGGGTTAGCATTTGTGCACAGGATGCTTCTTCTGCTGGCAAAAAGGCAATGCATAGTTTGACACTTGTTATTGATTGATTAGAGTATTGATTGGTACATGGGGTTTGCTATAAGTAGTCTCTTTCCTTTGGTACATGTGGTTTGCTATTAGTAGTTTCTTACCTACCTTTGGTACATGTGGTTTGCTATTAGTAGTTTCTTACATACCTTTGGTGCATGTGGTTTGCTATTAGTAATCTCTTACCTACCTTTGGTACATGTGGTTTGCTATTAGTAGTCTCTTACCTTTTATAGTTATAATTTCGTGTTCATGGATGGAAAATGATAAATAAAACCATTCACCAGGGATACGAGATTTATTGAATTGTCGAGTGTAGGCAGATAATACAACTGGAACACTTGCTTGAAACTCGACATCATGATTGACAGATGCATTGTCTGCAAATGTGGGACATACTCAATATGCAATTTGATTTACTTTTTTTTTTTTTTGGTGGGTGTGGATGAGTGTTGGGCGGTAATTAGAAACAGGAACAGACAACAGACCCTGGTAACTGATGATGGTGTTTCTAGAAAAAATCAAGGACCTGGTTACAATTCTCCAAATGCTCTTTGAAAAAAAAATTCAAATAATCAGCTACAAAAACTGCCAGTTTCATTGCTCGGGTTCTTTCATGAGAATTGCCAGTTCTTTTAAGGTTTTTGAAAATAATTCGGATCAAGGGTCTGTTGATTTTGATTTTTTCAACAAACTGGCAGTTTAATTGAGAATATTATTCCCCACTATAGGTCCAACGATTATTTATTTATTTATTTAATTTTTTTTTTTCCTGGGTGGGGGGGGGGGGCAAAAAAGGAAAAAAAATTCCTTTCGAGTCCAGGGAAAAAAAATTTGATCATTTAATTTTTTTAAAAAAAAAT
>Ga0116231_10003290_pt1 | contig 33709 bp, 25 predicted proteins | sample S1TSphgellanicum_2_FD_89695 | JGI IMG/M metagenome (GOLD analysis project Ga0116231, IMG submission 89695) | Host-associated microbial communities from peat moss isolated from Minnesota, USA - S1T2_Fd - Sphagnum magellanicum MG | ecosystem: Host-associated > Plants > Peat moss > Unclassified... | reverse complement strand
GTGTTGATGGTTTGGTTCTCTTTTCTTCATTACACAAGTTTGTGTATTTCATGTGACAAGAACCTTGAGGAGTTCTTGATGTTATGTTTCGTGTTGTGAACATCATGTTGTAGTTTCCTTTCAATAAAGATTTATGTTTGCACTTGAATAGATCTCCTATTTGTTAATAACCAAGGGGATCATAAAGGCCAAGTTATTTTGTTTTGGTATGGGATCTTGAAAAGGATATGAGGTGACAAGTGCAAGACATAGTTCTTAGCTAACCTACCCAACCCACGCTGGCATCAGTTTTCCAAGTATTTAAACACATTGAGTTCAACATGGTGGAAGAGAAGGTTTTTGACCTTAGGGTTTAGTAAAGAAACCTAAAAACCTTCTCCTACCTCATCGACTCAATAATCACATGGTCAAGCATCGAGGATTACACCACAAAAAGGCAAGGGCCCAAACAAAAATTTGGTGGGGGTTCTTCATCCTACTCAACAAAACAACACAGAAAAGACAATTGTTGGAGGTGTGGTGGGTCACATTAGAAGAAGAATTGCCCTAATCCTCCTCAAGTGACCACCCCCAACCCAAATCCTAGTCAACCGTACTCCCATTGTAAGGCCTGTGGACATGATGGAAACCATTGTTTGATGCTTCATTTAAAGCTACGACAAGGTCAATCCCAAATGAAAAATGTAAGGAAATCCTTAGGTTTTGGCAAGGGCCAAAAGGCAAAAAGTGCAGCTAGTAAAGGGCCGACCACCAAGTCAACTCCAAACCAACCCAATGCCATGGAGGCATGGTTTGCACGTTTGGAGGTGTTGGTGACGAATATGGCATCCAACATGGTGACATTAGTGAAACCCACAACACTTGCGCTAAATTATTTTTCAACTCAGGGTTTTGACCTTGGATTATTCTGTGGGGCTGGATTCTCAAGGCCATTAAGTCCAAATGAGATCGAATTGGGTATTTCCAATGATTATGTTTTAAGGGCAACCAATGACAAAACCATGGTTAGGGTTTTGACAATTACACTAATTACTAGGGCAAGTGCTTGAATGCAGGAACCAATGACGTGTTGATGAAAGATTGGATCCTCAACATGGGGATGCCCAATGTTAGGTTCATCTACCACAATCTTTCGTGTTGACGGACATAGTCCATACTTTAATGGACGCATCCAACCTCAATAAGGGATCAGTTACAACCATTAAATGGTTTAGTTCCACTTTAAGAACCCATGCACCCAATAGTGTGTTGGGGGCGGCCAAATTGGTGTGTTAGACACCATTGTTTTCCATTATGATTTTGGCAATGCATGATTTTTGACCGGTTGTAATATTTCAAATGGCAGCCACATTATGTGATGGCATGGATACACCAAGGATGGTGGTTACACTTGTTAAGGATTCCTAGGAAGTCTTATTCAGCCAACCACTAATCGGTTAGATACATGTTCACGACATATTTATCAATCACTTACCTATTAACCTACCTATTGGTCCACTTGTCGATGGACTACTAGTTGGTAGGATACTTGTTGGCCAACACCGATTACGGTGGTACCACCTTGGCATGTTGCAACAACCAAACTCTAAAAACTTCCAACATGCCCACCCATTACTGGAATAGGGGTTCTACCCAACGTAGTGGTGGTGCAGAATTAGGAAGGTGTTTTTCAAATGAAGGGGGTTTTGAGACAATATTATCAACCCTAAAGGATATTACTAGATTTAAAAGCTTAACCTTTGATGTTGGGCAAAGTAGTAGTGGAAGGTTTAAGGTTGACTAATGTTGTTTTAGAACCATGTTCATACTAGATTTTGACATTGATGGGCAGGTCAGAGAGAGCTTAAGGGATAACCAACCATGAGGTCATCATTTGGGTTAATCCCGTCAAACCTACAAATTATACCACAGTTCATGTGAAAACAATGGTTACTCAAACTACATCATATAATGTGTTAATTGGAGGGGCAATTTTGTACCCCTTAAGAATCACCCTAATTTTTTGGGAGGAGACTACTTATTATCAACCAAGATGGCAAACAGGAAATAACCGTAAGGTTTTTCTGCCAATTACCTTCATTAGGGGACATGCAAGAAAATCCAACAATTCGATGATGTTCATAAGATTTTCAAGGCTTCCCCATGGTTTTGATTTGTTGGAAGGCAATGTCCATGCTATGGATGCCCCCCTATTGATGAATTGGAAATGTTAAGTGCGCAAGTTGGGTCATTTATACAAAGCTCACCACATGATTTTCCACCATCATGGGGAACATTGTCGACGCTTCAAGCATCAACAAAACATTATATTCATCAAGCTTGACATACTCAGCTATCACCAAGCCCACAAGTACCTGTAGATACATGCCATGGACCACATGGTTTAGGATTTTAAGGTTATTTGGTGGCATATTCCCAAGGATGGGATTTGTTTGGTAGAGTTTTTTGGAGGCATTAGTTTCGGCCTTGCAATAGTCATTCAATTCGACATCAAGGTTCATTGATACTATTATGTGAAAAAGGATCCTCAAGCCCAGCAAGCCTCCATGCACCATATTATGATATTGTGACAATAACATCTAAGTTGTTGTTTGCATTGGCAATCTAGGGTTACCAACATGCCTTACCGAACAACATCACATTGTTGGGTGCGCAAGATTTGGATAGGATTGGACTAATGGACCTGGTCATATTAGGATGGCCACGGTATGGTTTATCATTAGTTAGCAAGGTCAGGGTCTTTTAGACCCCAAATCAAGATTTTTTTGGGAGTTGATTCGGGTGTTACAATATTTGCAAACCTTTTTAACTACATTCATGTGCATGTGTTAAAGAATGTCCCACCTTTGGGGGATTCTCATCCAGTTGTATCAGCAACTTGGAAACAAATTAGGGCTTGGATTGAAGAGCCAATGCATGTGGATGCTGCAATAATCGATTCACATGCCCACCACTTTCAGTGGCTATGGACTAACCTAGCTCCACAAGAGGTGTTTCATAGTGCATTTCGAAGTCACCCACATGCCTAGTAAATGACATTTTGAATCCAAGGTGACATTCTTATGCCGTTCAACATGATGATCAACCACCCTTGGATGTGGTCATCAAGGTTGGCCTACCTCGAGTAGCACTACTTATTCTTATGAATTTTCCATGTTCTCACACATTTTGGGATGGTGGTCTAGGCATGATTTGGGATGCCAATGCATCCAAGATGGAAAAACCCATGTTGATGAGCGAGAGTGAGCTATGGGATTTCACACAAACACTGTAACCAGGCAAGGGATTTCTGAAGGTGTTCATAAACAGATATTGGGATAAGTTACGGATCATATATGTCTCACATGGATCTTTAGCCTTTGTTGGGTTAAGCAAGTCCAATTTGCATAGTCTTTCCCACCCACCCACCTTTCCTCTACTTTTGTTGCACCTACATCTGGGTCAGTTATGTTGGTGCAAGGGGGGGGGACATCCTTGGTATTTATGGGATCACGAATTTACAGGTAATGGGAAAGAGGTTTTTGATGTGGGGGCGCCAAGGCATTTTGGTGTTACACCACCTTCTACATAATAATCAAAAGTTTCGTCTTCAACCTCGAGTGCTAGGGATGTTCCATCATCTCAGCCCAAGGTATATGTGACTATAGAGACATGGGAACTACATATTAGTCTCACGGTAACAAAAGATGAGGTGCAAAAAATACAATGGCTATTGCAAGATTATATAAATTGTTTTGGCTTCAGTTTGAAGGAATTGGGACAGTTGTAAGGACATGAGGTTTGAATTATATTGGAGGATGATAATCCTATTTTCAAATGACCTTATAGGTTGAGTGAAATGGAAAGGGCCTTGGTTTAGGCTCGAACAATAGAGTTCTTGGATGCAAGTTTGATGGAACTATCAAAAGGTGAATATGCCTTAGCCACAACAATGTTAGCCAAGAAATATATTTGTAGCAATTGGAAAAAACGTCGCATGTGTGGGGATTATTGCCCAATCAACAAGTGCATCATTCAGACAAATATGCCATGCCCCTACCAAAGGAAATCTTTGATGCCCTTGGTCAAGCCTAGGTTTTCAGTACCTTGGACTTGAAATCTGGTTACCATCACTTGCCATTAAGGGAGGGTGACAAGGTCAAGACGACATTTTGGGGAATTAATTTTCATGGGAAGGATTGTTTATAACAATGGCGGTTTTTGCCATTTGGTTTGAAAAATGTCCCCACAAAATTTCAAAAGGTGATGGATCGGATGTTGGCTGGACTTGGTTTTATTAAGTGCTACATTGATGACATTATCATCTTTAATTCGACATCGGAAGATCAAATGCATCATTTGCAGGAAGTATTTGGAAAACTTAAAAATCATAACTTTATGTGTCATCCAAACAAGTGTTAGTTTTTTTAGACACAGGTGGAATACTTAGGTCACATGATTTATCCATGTAGAGTGGGGATATAGAAGGACAAGGTGGAAGCCATTTCACAGGTGCCCCTATTAATAGATGTTAACCAATTACGAGCCTTCCTAGGTTTGTGTAATTATTAGTGGAGATTTGTTAAAGGATTTAATAGCATTGTTAAACCTTTAACTAGGTTGATGCAAATTGACCAAGAGTATGTTTAGGGTGAGGAACAAGAACATGCATTTCAAAAGTTGAAGGCATGACTATCTTCAGCCCCCATCTTAAGGTGACCCATTCAAGGACGTCCTTTTCAGTTACATACTTATTGGAGTACTTTAAGGCTGGGAGCCATGCTTATCTAATTGGATGATGATGGTCGGGAATTTTTGATGGCATATGCTAATTGGTCTATGAGGAATTCTTGCACACCTTCACCATTAAGATATGCACTCACAAAAAAAAACCGGTTGGAAGTGGAACTACTATGTAGTTGTAATCTAACAAGTAGGGTGGTTCAAGGTAAGTAATGAAATTCACTAAAAATCTAATGCGTTGTGTCCAATTTGAAGATACAAAAACATTGTGAGATAATCATAACTCACCACGATGGAATATGAAGGAGCCGTATGTTGATGTTCAATCCAATGTCACGCTTGATGGTTGGAACCCTTCCGTTCCATTTGTCATAGCATCTACATATAACCTCTTAATCTAACATGCATTGAATTTTTGGAAAACTAATATAAAAGGAGCCATTTTACAAAATCTCATAAGTTTTTATTTTTATTTTTATTTTTATTTTTTTGATCAAGAGTTAAGCTTTGAACTATAAACCACTTTGCTTAGATAGAAGGAAAAAACACACAATTCGACCCCCTCTACTTCCAACAAGTGTAGCTCCCTTACGTAACTCCGATGATGCTGAAATTTGAGGAGAACCTTTTACACCTCTCAAACTAAGACTGGTTTAAATTTGACACAAATCCAACGGTGGATTTGAGAGGAACAATTAATTGAAATAAAAATCCAAAGGTTTTGTCATGGAAATCCTTCCATGAACTCCACTACAACACCCTCTACTTCCAACCAGTGTAGCTCCCTGACAACTAACCCGATGATGCTGAAATTTGGGGAAAACCTTCTACACCTTCCAAACTAAAATTAATTTCATTTTATCACAAATCCAACGGTGGATTTGAGAGGAACAACTAATTGAACCAAAAATCCAAAGGTTTTGCTACAAGTACTTGTTACATACAACTTCCTTTCATATTTGATTCTTGCACACACTTTTTCCATGAACACCTCTCCACACATAAAAACTAAAAATTCTCCCTCACACTTCCTCCTCCTCTTTTTTTCCTTCCCACATACACACAATAACCTCTCCCTTGGTAAGTTTCCATGACCTTCCTTGAGTTTGTTCCCCTTGTCCAATGAAAGCTTTGAAATCCTTTGCTCTAATAAATGGCCTCTTCATCCTTCTAGAGCCAATGAGAATTGAGAATAAATTGCCATCCAATTGAGTTTAGGATGATAATTCTTGGGCCCAATGAAACACAAAAAATATTCCATCCTCCAATCAAATAGGGTGACAATCCTCATGACTAATGGGATTGGAGGATTCATCCCTTCCCTTATCTTGGATATCTTGATGAGGTCTCTTGAACTTGATCTTTATCCTTTCCGTCTGTTGACCTTCACATCCTATTTCTTCATCCTAATTACTTCAAGTAACTAACTACTAGGATAGTTTATCAGTAGTAACAAGTAACGTCCTTGAATTCTTACTTGATTAATTCAATGGTTGAACTAACATCCCCGTGTATCATTTACTCTTTTGATATCCCCTACCTATTTATTTTACCATGCACTAGTTAATTATGTAGTACATAGTAAATTGGAAGTAAAATTTGCATCACAAAAAACCCCCACATACTTCTAGATCCGCTATCGAAATTAGGGTTTGATGAATCCATTAGATCTAGGATGTTCGATTTTTCATGAGGTTCCGCCATCACTCCCACACCTTACACCTAACCTAATTTGTTAAATAAAAAGGCCCCAACCCCTTCTAAATGCAAGTACCACATTATTTGTACTATTTTCTTGGTTTTTGTCGATGCAGGTGAGAACTAATCATGGTGGATGATGTCGCTACGCCTTCGAATCCTCCAATTGCATTAGTAGAATAGGAAGAGTTTGAAGAAGCACTGCTCGACATGATTGTTTCTCAATGGCCGCGCGAAGAAGAACCACCCAGGCGAGTGGTGTGCACTTGAGTCGATTGTTCGGCATGGGATCATCGATTGTCTCCTAACCCACATGCTTTAGCAATTTATTTAGAATTTATTCCTGCTCGTGGAGCCGCGCCAGAAAGGTTTGAAGAGTGTCAATGCGAAGATGATGATGTCTGTCTCCATTGTCGAACGTGGGTTCCTGGTGATGGCCATTATCGTTGGCTACGAGGGCCAATCAACCCCCTTCCCATGGAGCACCAAGCTAAGTACCTCGCTTGCACCATTCGTCACATTCTAAATTTTTTACAATTGTGATCTATCCTTTAAGTTGGTTATAAAGTTGTAATTCACCTGAGGCTATTCAGGCGGAAATGTTAATACTTAAATTTGAATTGATTCTATTTAAAAGTCTGATAGAAATGAAACTAAATAAAGATGTATTAGGACTACATCCAAAAAATCTTACAAGTACATCATTAGTGCTTGAAGCTTCTTCTACAAAGTAACTTAACCTTGTCATGGCGAAATGCTATTGTTAATTATGGGCTTGTATTCCCTATATATCAATAAATCACATCTAATTCTACATCCCCTTTCCCTTCCCTACAACATAAAAGGGATATTGTACTTTAAAAGGTTTACTAGGTGCTTAACTGATTAAGCGCTACATCAACTAAAATAAAGAAGTACTATATGCCTAGAAATATCACAAAAGCTGATTCAACTATTAATAATCATTACTTGGAGGCTTATAAGCATTCAAATCATTAGTACTAAAGAAAATTACGGAACTAAAGCTTAACTAATTGTTGAGCTATAATCCATGTCTCACACGGTCCAACAACAAAACAAAAGCCAAATATAACTTGTATGAAGGGGAATGCATCCTTGTCATTTGGGCAATTTATTATTTTCAATGTTATCTTTATGGTAGCCCATTTATTTTGGTTACCGATCATCAACCCTTGAAGTTTTTAATGGAATTAGATTGATTCACTGGAAAGTTGGCTAGATGGGCACTCATCTTTTAAAAGTACGATTTTGATATTATTCACAAGGTTAGTAAGGTTAATCAAGACACCGATGGGTTGAGTTGGAACCCAAGTTCTAGTGAAGAGGATGCCATAGGTGCTAACTGGCATGGAAAGGTGGATTTGGAGTGCTAGGATGGTTTACTTCTACATACATGTGTATTTTGTTGGGGTGTTATTGGGATGTACCTTAGGCCAACACGAGTAGTGGGGATTCCCACAGTGATGATGATGAGCTAAAGGGCAATGGTGCCTTGGACGTCCATCTATAACTACTTGTTATGGCATATCTATAGGCAGGTGAAGTTATGATGGGATTGACACCCAAGGAGTGGGATTGTATTGTCTATAGGGTGAAACAATTCTGATGGGAAGGTAATTATTTATTACGAGTATGGATAGATGGGCAAGTATGTGTAGTACCACACCTAAAACAATGTGAGGGCCTTATACACCATGCTCATGAAGAGTCGGGCTATTTTGGGGTCCAATGGACCTATAGTTTGCTCCAAGCACAATATTAGTGGCATGGGATGCAACTACAAGTTCAGTAGTTTGTTTCTTGGTGCATGGTGTATGATCGAGTATGAAAATCATTCAACACACCAACACCCAAACTATAGCCCTTACTGATTATGGGACTAGGTTATCTATGAAGCTTGGATTTTGCTGGTCCATTGAGTTTGACGCCTCAACATAACTGATATGTTATAGTTATGATTGAGCATTTCTCCAAATGGTTGGAATTGGTGCCATTGCCAAATCGCAATAGTGAGGGAGATGCATATGCATTTATGAATAAAGTGCTTAGCAAGTTTGGTGCTCCAACCAAGGTTTTTACTAACCAAGGTACAAAATTTCGAAAGGATTTCCAAGATTTGGGTGAAAATGCATTAATAGATCATCGGACTATTTCATGAGATCATCTTGAGGTCGATGGGTTGGCTAAACGAATGGTGCAGATGGTGAAGTGAGGACTGCAAAAATATGGCATTCAAAAATGCCACACTTAATACTAGGACTTATAGTTACCATGGTTGGCCACGAGATATAAGTTTAGTTAGCAGGCTTCATTAACATCTTTTTCACCATGTTTTTTGTTATTTGGTCGAGACCCCAAGCTACCAACCTCCATTTGACGCAATGTTATGACTATGATTAGTCTCAATGATCCTTTAATATGGATTCAGGCATGTGAGAGGCAAGTTACTTTGTTCAAGCATGTGTCAATTAATGATTTTTTTCCCCATGTGTGTTTTGCATGTAAATGACACAATGAAAATAGGTTGTGCAACCTCATAGCTTTTTAGGTCAGATTTGGAGGATTATGAATTTCTTGCACCAACTCGATAATAACTTCATCTAGGTTTACAATCTTTTTGGATGTTCTTTTATCACAATAGGGCCTTGAGGCATGTCTACATGGTAGCATTGGTCAATTTTAAACCTATTGTAAGGATGGTTTTCATGTGTTGTATGATGGACTATACTTTCAACTATATGGAAAAATTCCACAATAGTAGATTCCTCCCCCATTGTTGACCTTGATTGCGATCAATTTCTTCATCTGATGTGTATTCCTCTTCATTTCCATGGTTGTTGATGATTGTTACAATGTAAATTTTAAAAGTTGAGTATTGTTGTTCATTGCTTTAAAGGTGAAAGGCCAAATACCTATAGTCTTGAACCCATACTTCGTGTTTTTATTTATGAGATATTGATATGTGGCATAATCTACCCATCCAACCATAGTGATATTATTTAGTTCCATGTGATTGGTTTTAAACATAGTTGCATCCTGAACCTTTCTAAATGTTATTTTAAATGGCTTGAAATAAGAGGCATAAAATGGTTGTAGAACATGTCACGTATGGGATGATAAAGTAATCATGTTTAATTCAATTTTTTGTACCTCTTTCATTGTTTTTAGGGTAACATGACTACCATGCCCATCCAAAACTAACAATGTCAATTTCTATGAGACATTCCACTTGGAACAAATTCCTTAAAAAAAACTAATAACTCCTTGAACAAAAAAGAAGTCATCCAAGTTTTTTTTTGCATTGCCATGTAGGTTTTTAGTTTGCAAAGTTTGATGTAATCATCTCATAGTCTTTCACCTTTGAAAATGTAAAACCATGGTAAAACATTTCCTACAATGTTTATTACACAATTTATAGTTAACCATTCCTAAAACTTGGGGGGATAGTATAGTAAATTGCATTTGATCCTTTTTAAGCTAAAACCTTTGCTCCCGATTATCTTATAGCTAAAATGCATATTTCTTCTAAATTCCATATGTGAAATGCAATGTAATTGTGTTGGTTGTATAATGATTGTAGGTTGCACTATGAAATATTGGGTCTGCGAAAACCTCATTACCCTGTAACTAGAGCTTTGAAACAATTAATTTGCAACTACATTGTAATTATCCCATGGAAAAATGGGGAATTAAAACATAAAATGCCATGTTAAAATTTCATGGAATTCTATTATAATTATATATAATTCCCAAGATTGCCATGTATACATATGAATGTACGCATCATATAAACGAATTTGGTCAATTATGTTTGACTTTGTTAACAAGTTACACAAGAGCCACATGTGATAATAATAGGCAACTAAAATAAATTAAACAATTATTAGCATATTCTTTGCAATTACTTTACCACTACGATATTGAATATTTGTGCAACTACCCAACTATTAGTTACAATAACAATAATAACATTATTATTATTACTTATTAATAATAATAACAATACTTATTATTGTTGTTATTATTATACATTAGTATCTAGATTCCCAAATTCATAGTTAATATTATTGCTTATCAACTATTTTGAACTCTAATAATTAGTATACCTAGTAGATAGACTATGTTATGGTAGACCATCCAATATCACCTATTGTTGGTTGGTGATTAAACAATTTTGAATCTTTATCATTTCTTGTTTATTTTGTGGAATGTAAAATAGAATACAACGTTTGGACTAAATTATGCTTCATGATTTTGCCTACATAAGTAGCATATATATTTTTGTTCACTTGAACTACTTCCATGGGAATGTCAAGTTAAACTTTACATTATATGTTTCAACTCCAAAGGCAAAGGAACAACATAAAAGAAGCACAAAACACATCGAAATCACTTAATGTATTTTTTTTAAGTGACGTTTTATTTCTAAACTTCATATCTTCCTTGTTTCTTGTCCATTTTAACAATTTTAAGTGCTATGGGTTCACCAAGTTAAGATCTACATTAACTATTTGAACTTCAAAGGTATCAGAACAACATAAAAGAGCAATGAAAAATATGAATGTGTTGAATTTTAAAGTGTGAATTAGGTTGCTGACCAAACATTGTCCCCGTTTCATTTTGACAACCATACCTTCCTCATTTTGTGTCTTTTTTGAAGAAAGTAAATGGTTTAAAGTGCACCAAGTCAAGGTCTATAAAAACCTTTTGCATTTGAGAAGCAAATAAATAATGTATTAAAATCTGAAACTTTCTATGAATTCAAACATTTGCTTAATAATTGTCTTGTAGTGGTTGCAAATGAGTTGCAGGTGAATTGCAACTAAGATGCAATTTTTGTTTTATCCATATTGTTTGTCTTGCCTAAAAAATTACTTTCTTAAAAATGAAATTTCAAAAAAACTAATAAAAAAAGGTTTGGCTTTAAAGGTTAAACCCAAATAAAATAAGATTATCTCAAATGACCTACCTATTTAATCGAAGCTTACTTACCTACCTACCAAGCCTAGGAAATGTAAGTAATAATGCCTACCTATCTATTTGACCTAACCATGTATCAACATATTATCAACTTTAAATTGAATGGTTTAAATCAAATTAATAAAAAAAAATCAAATATCAAAAAAAATTTAGAATTACCACATGTCCATTGAAGATTTGTCAATGTAGTTTGCCACATCAACACATTGTTGCCTATGTAGTTGCATATTAGTTACAACATAGTGGCACAATAGTTGCAATGACCTAGTTGCAACATAGTTGCATGAATTGCATTTGTATACAATTTCATACAATGATTTGTGCCATTACAAATTGTCTGATAGCATTTAAATTGTAAAAATATTTTGAATTGCAAGTGGTCATTATAACTCAAAATTGCAACTAGAACTTGGTTGCAAGCCTAGTTGCAAATCATTTATTTTTTCATAGTGTTGGTGTAGAATGAATTAGTAGGAAGTGGGTGTTAGTTCTTGTGTTCTACAAACTTCCAATCCTTTTACTTGTCAAATGTTGATTTTGAGGTGTTTCTATTTGAACAAATACCACCAACTATTACTTAATATTCCATCTCAAAAGGGTGTATCCCTTGTTTGTGTCAACTTTACAATCTTCATCTTTAACTATTGTAATACCTAAACAATTTCAACAACAAACTATCAAGTGATTAATTAAATTTTAAATCTTAATTTTGGCAATTGGTTTTTTAATTCTAAATTTTTTGATAGGTAGTGGTTATACAAAATAATAATAAAAATCTCTTTGAGGTTATGAAATAGTATAATGTGTTTAAACTATCTTAGTGATAAGTTTATGTACTTAAACGTTTGTGGCTCAAACCTAACTATTGAATGTTGAATTGTTCATTTTATTAAAATTTCAGCACAAATAATAAATAAAATTTCAAAAATTCAACAAATAAAATAAAGTTTAATTTATGTTGAAATCATTTAGGTACTACAATATTGTAGGCTTATGGACAATCCGCTTTCTTGCATATTTTTGGCCCACTTGACCATTGTAACATCTTTTTATTTTGTAAATGTATTTATAGGCCCCATCTTCCTAGACCTTGTTTTTTCGTTTATGCGGTCAAAAAATGAGTTCAAAGGAATGTTCCATGAGCTATTGGCCTTCCTTAAAGAACATGTGCCTCTTTCAATAACATCCATTGATGATTTTGCTTCATTTATCCACATGCCTTATAGGGATTTAATTATGGTGGTTTTCTTCCTATTTGTGATTCATGAATAGGGGGCATATTTTCCTTGTCCATTGGTTGTTAGTCCCACATGCCACTTTGTCACCTTTAAGGCACATTCATGATTGTTGTTGTCTTCAGGATCCCAACCTTTAAGAACTTGGCAGTATACATTTTGGCCCAATTAATAATATGTTTTTTTCTTTCCTATACCCAACAATCCAAAAAGTGTAATAAGTTTGGAAATTTATCTATTGCATGTTCAAGTAGTGTTATATGAAATTAGATGAAAATATATAAGTATGCAAAGTCTTCCCACACTAAATCAACGTCTTATGTTGGTGTGCAAACTATGGAAAAAAATTAGTACGAGCAATTAATATGACCTAGTTGATCTTTTGTTTTCTTGAATCTCCTTGAACCAACATTTCAAACTATGGATTATTGAATCTAACAATAATCCAAATACTTCTTCAACCTTTGGTTTTAAACATGATTTATGATTTTTGTCCCAAACTTTAATGGTGATATCTTTTCTACATGTTTTTGTTAAAGGGGTAGGATGATTACATGATTTGGATAAATAGGGCATTTAGGATAGGGATTGCTCATGGAGCATTGTAGTTTTGAATTTTGAACTCTTGTTGGTTTTTGGAATCATGATGATGTGACTTGGGACTGCCCAAAGAAGGAAGATTTGGGGAAGAGGAAAAGACATTTTTAGAAACACAATTTTGGGAAAAGTAGAAGAAGTTGTAAGTACTTGTAGTAGAAAACCACAAATTCTGTTTTGATATATCACATATTTTAATTGTTGTTTTGATTTTTTCAACAAAACATGGGATTATGCTATAATTTTTATTCATGTTTTCAGTAATATAGAAAAACACATATTTTTACTATGAAGTTTATGTTTATATCGTTGGGTGAATTTTTTGTAGTATTAGAATATGATGAAATGAATTGTAATCTTGTTTCTGGAGTTTTTTACAATGTATTTTGAAGTGCAAATTCTAGTTATATGAAATAACCATGAATATAATGTTTTAATGAATGGCAAGTGCGTTGAGAATCAAGGCAAAAATAATGAATGTATGCATGTGAAGTGCAAATTTATTGTTACAATAGTGTGGAATAATTTTGCAAGGATTAAATTTCATTTCTACTAGTTTTATTTTGAAATGTCTTTGTTGCAAATCTATGCAAATTCGCTACTACAAAATGTGGGTGTAGTTCACTAATCTCCGTTCATTAGATTGGTGAATTCATTGTTTCACCACTATGAGTTATTCACTGTGACCAATGAATTCACACAAAATCTAGTGAAATCACTTGGCGTACAAAGACACCTTTTGTTGTAGTGACTATAGAAACTTAGTATGAATCTTGAAGGTTAAACCTTTGGAAGGTTAATAATGAGTATTTTTGGAAGATTCAAAATATGATGTCTTTGGTAATCTTGATGCGTTATATTCTTGTTAATGGGCTTATTTATGAATAGTCACATGCCCATTAATATGACAAAAAAACTCGCATAACCAAACATTCTCTTTGTTTGTCTTGGTGTTGTTTTGTGAAAATGAATCCAACCCACCCCTAAACCAAACAATACTTTAAAAAACATCTAAATTTTTTTGTTAAATCAATCCTAAACACACCCATAACCAAACAAAAAAAATTGACACTAATCATTTTCATCTTATTTACTTTCAATTATGCACATGAAAATGTGCTTATATTTTCCCCTCATTGAACATGTGTGAACATAACAAGTCAAAATTTATTATACCCATAATTACACACAAAAGCAACATTATGTGTGGGTCACCCAAATTCGCTAAACATCATTTCAAAAACTGGGCATTTGGTGATAGGAATTTTTGAAAACATACATAAAACCCCTTGATTGTTAACTAAGGTTAATTTATACTAGATCATTATTCAGTTATCAAGGGATGTTCAATGCAGGGTGTGTTTACCCTAGTCCATTTTGAAAGTGGTGATAAACTATTTTGGAAATAAAAAAGGTTCAAAGGGGTTTAAGTTCTTTTTTTTTTTTTTGGGTTTGAGGGGGTGAGGGGGGTGGATTTGTGTTCCCATTGTATTCCCAATACATTCTCATTAGGTTTGCAAAATGTTCCCTAAAATATTCCCAAAGCATCTCATTTTATTTCCCATCTTGTTTGGCCATGGTTCGACTTCCATGTATACACCTCAATTATGTATATTTAGATGTTAACCATCTTGCACATTTTTCATTATTCATATCTGTATGTTATGGCTAGTTGGGGTCTAGATATGAATGTTCATGTTATTCATATCCAGTAGATGAAATTATAATTGTCGAATATGCATATGCAAAGTATATGTATCGATATTAAGGTCTAAGGGGCTTGATATGAAGCACCATGTTAGGGTTTGGGTTTAGGGTAGTTTGGATGTCTCTTTGTTTCTTTCATCTTTTTGCACATATGGCAAAACTTGAATTGCTTTTCTTTTTGTCACAAGGATGAACACTTTTGTTTTAGCAGAATGTGGGTGGTGAGCACCTTTGCAACTATTTCTTCAACAATGGGTACATTGCATTTTGTTTACTTCCCCAAGGTTTTTGGTTTTTTTTCTTGATTGAATTGTTTTGGTTAAAGAAGCTTAAATATTGCATAAGTTTTGGCTTGACGCATAGTTTCAGCTTTTTGCACAAATTTAAGCTTCAATAGGTTCCAAATTTGAGCAAATTTCACTTACCTTTGCATTCGTGTGTTTACAAATTTGGTGCTTGCATTATTTTTTGCCTTCTTTGCATAGTTCATGGTGTCTTTCATGTTTTGGAATTTGAATTCTTGATAACGTTGTTGAACATGTCTTCCATCTTATGGAGTTTGGATTCTTGCTGATGTTGCTAAGCATGTATTTCACACTTTGGAGTTTAGATTCTTACTAATGTTGTTGAATGTGTCTTTTGCACTCAAAAATTTAGATTCTTGCTAATGTTGTTGAACACGTCTTTCACGTCATAGTGTCTAGATTCTTGCTCTAAATTCACATTTTGAAATCTAGATTTGAGCTAATGTTATTGATGTTGTTATTATAGCTCTTATGGGTAGTTGATGATGTTGTTGTAACTCTTGTGGGTAATTGATGGTGTTGTTGTAGTTTTTCTTAGAAGTTGATGTTGTTGCAACTCTTATGGGTAACTAATGATGTTGTTACAACTCTTTTGGGAAGTTGATGGTGTTGTTGATAATGCTAAACATAAAAGCTCCATCTCATTTGCCTTTGGATACACTTATTGCTGACAACAATTATAAATTCATTATGGCTTATAAGTTTTCGGGTGTGAGCAAATCACACTTACCTTTATACGTTTTGGCTTCAAAAGTCTCCAGGTTTAAGCAAATAAATTTGCACTCTAGTTTTTCATCAATTTTCTATCATGGTCTTCAATTTGTATTTTGGATTTCGGTCAATTTTCTATCATGGTCTTCAATTTGTATTTTGGTTGATTTTGAACATACCAACAATGATGATTGACGATGACATGTGCCTACTTGAATTTGTTGGTGAGGTTGAAGAGGATTGACACATTAATCTAACTTTTAATGTTCCTACATAAAATGTTGCACTTTAATAAGCTTGTTAAATGTTGAAAACATACATCTACACATTATGACTAACTTTGTTTCTATTGATGTTGAGGTTATGTAACTTGCAAATATACAAGTTCAAGCTACAACTTGGAAGCCACATAGCTAGAACTTTATTTGTTAGGGTTTCTTTGAGCTATCAATGACAACTTACCTGTGGATCTTGTGAATTTGTAGATGTTACAATGTATAATCTATAAAATAGAACAAGTAGATGGTAATTTTTAATTCCAAACATCTACCTTAAAGAAAGGTCTAATCAAATATAACAAGACTGATGGGATCACACCCATTATAACTCATGTTGCTTCTACACATCCCAAGTTGGTTACTTAAAAGAAAATACAAATTTCTACTAAAAAAATTGTTGTGGAAACAAGTCACAATCGATAAACAAGCAAGAGGAGGTGTGGCTTTCTGATTGTACAACCATTGCATTTTTTTTAGCAACCAATCCCTACAAGAAAATTGATGGGGCACAACAACAATTTTTTTGAATATTTTGTTCTATACATTTACAAAGGGTACAAGGCCCTTTCAAGTTGTGAAAATGTTTGGCTATGAAAGTTAGTATTACGATAATGTCATTGTGTGATTTTTCCTTCTCACTTTAATTTAGTTGAAGAAGTCTTACTTGGAATGGTTAAAAAACCAATGAACTTGCATGTGTTTCCTAACCTCAAATTTGGAGGAACTGTCTATTAGTTTTGATCTTTGCATGTCTAGAGGTGATGCAGATACATTTGCTTTGGTTATTAACCACTTAAATGATTCTTGGACTTTTATGCATGTTATAATTGGATCATTTGAGGTGCATGATAGCACTTGGGTTTCCATGGCTAGGTAGTTGGAATCTTTGCTTGGAAAGTATGATTTGACGCATTGTGTGATCGCTTTTGTGAAAGATGAAGGTAGCAACTTGACATCAATGGTAGCAACATTACATTCTATTGTTGATTGTTAGCCTTTGAAACTTCAAAGGGTTTATGAAGGTATGTGTTTTAGTCACATTATGTTTAAGGCGCGCCAATATGTTATATATGATGAAAAAATGACTAATGATTTGAAACATGTTAGTGTGAAGGCTACCCAAGGTAGTTTTTAAAAGACGATCACATGGACAAAAAAATCAAGTAAAAAAACGTAGGGATGAGATAAGGCATGTGTGGAGAGTGGCGCCTTCGTAAATTCTAAACACCAATGAAGATGATATTTGCAAGTAAAATGATTATGTTTGAAGAAGCATTAAAGTTCAAGAATGCCATAATTTTGTGTTATGGGTAGCAACAGGTAATGGCATTACAATAGAGGGTTCCTAAAATTGAAGTATGGGCAATTGTAGAAAGACTCACTTGAATTTTGAATAATGTTCACTACCTATGTGATAAACCAATCTCGAGGTCACTGGTTCATGTCTAATGCTTTGACTACATGTATTAACTTGACACAAGCTATGGAAATTAAGATGGGATGGGTTGTTGATGTGACTAATGTTTTTGACCCATTTGATCATGAGGTGTTCCTCTTTCAAAAAATGTGGTCCCAAGTTGTTAAAGTGATCAAACCATGTTTCCGTTTTTAAATAACTTATGATTCATTTCAAATTCACAACATGATTACCCTTATGTTTGATCCTTGATTCAAGTCTTTGCAAGTTTTGGAAAATAATGTGGGATGAGGGAATGTTATCTGTGTTATTGAATATGATGCAAAAGTAGTAATTCTTCTATTGATGATCACTTTTGATGTATTGAACCCTATTGTCCAAACATATGCAACCCAAGTTGATGGATCATATGTTGAAGCTATTGTTGTTGAAGAAAAAAACAATAACATCTTTGGTGTTGGTGCTTTTATTGAAGAGTTTTCTTGTGCTCTTGTTGTAAGGGAGTTATCTCTATTTAAGAGGCTATTTGTAGTTTTAGTTGCATGTGCTAATCCCCTTGCTTGGTGGCACATTCATGAAACTCAGTTCCCAAATGTTGGCTTCCTTGCCGAGTATATCCTTGAAATTCTAGGGTCGCATATTGAAATTAAACATGTGTTTAGTCTTGTTGGTGTGTAGACAACTTTCTAACATTGTTGGTTACAAGTGGAAAACTTAGATTATATGATCACTGTTGTGAAGAATTGGCCAGACAATCCGCAAATCAATTGAATGTGACATAAAAATATGAAAGATTGATGACAATTTTAACTTCACTAATTGAAGACAATTATGACTTGATTGCTTGAAAGTAGATTTTTTTGAACAATTGGAACCAGATGGTGATTAGGTTTTACAAGGTAAGATCTAAGATCTCTTACTTACATTATTATCTTTTTTTTTTGTTCTTCTAAAAGTTTGCTGAAGATTTTAATCTTTGTGCCATTGTGAATTTGCAAGTTACTATTGGAACTCACCAATGATAATGATGGTGTCTTGGTTGTGTTTTGTGGGGTTGAGGTGTTTATGTGTTTTCATGGGGTGTATGTGGGGTGTGGTTGGGACAGGCACTTGTGCTACATTGGGTAGAATCATGTAAAGGATTGGGGTTCAACTCCCCCACAAGTTATTAATGTGTTCAAATTTGTGTGATTGCAAACAAATTTCAACCATAAAAAATTTATGTGTCTTTGTTATACATATCCTTTTGTTAGTTTGATTTTGATAACCAACAAATCCATATCCAGTCAAGGAAGAAAGATGAACATGAATTCAATCTGTCTTGACACATATATGTGAAAATAATTCGATGCATATTCTTATGTTATTTTTTTATAAAAAATATGTTATATTGGTATCTTGCAATAAGCCTCAAAACTAAATATCCGGACAACACTGTTCTGGACCACCTTGGTGACTTGTGAATGGAGACCACCAAGATTCACGAGTGGGAATTTATAGCGTTCCCCACCTTGTAGCCTTGTAAGTTGTTGTATAGTAGTAGGCAAAGACTTTGCACAATTCTTAGGCCCATCTTAAACTAGGAGTCAGGGCCAATGTTCAACCCAAATCCAGCATTCCTATTGGTGCAAAGCAGCCTTACCAACTAGTAACAATTACATATTTACAAGGAACATGCAGTAAATGTTCCCAAGTTTCCTGGTCTTGATAATTCTTATAAAAATGGAACTTGCCTTTCTAGTGAAGGTAGAAGAAGACATACTTCAGTATTTCAACCATCCCTTCCCTTTTTGCTTGTGTTTTCCCATGTGCATAAAGCACTTGGAGACAATTTGTAGTGTATGTGGAGGATACCTTATATCCATGAATTTCCTTCCTAGAAATTGGGAGGGAAATTATGCCTACTTATAGGTGTAAGAACCCTCCCACAATTGAGGAGTAGGCATATAAACCCTCCCATTCATATGCCTTGTGATCCACGTAGGTTTGGTTCATGATAAAATTTGCCCATGGGTGGGGGCAGATTCCCAAAATGCAGGGCTGGGCTATCACCTCGTCCAAGGCCGCTTATTTTGAGAATGCCCCAACCCTAGGGCTTTACCCTACACTTATTGTTGTGCAACTGCCCCAGGTTGATGTGTTCCTGAAATAATGGGCCCCCGGATCCCCGTTCCTGGCTTGGGGAGCTGTTATTTCAGGATCACCCCAGCCCTGAGGTGTTACCTTACACACAAAAACCTGCCCTTATTTTTTTAGTGTATCTAGATGACCATTGTCAGGCACAAGAACTTAGCCAGTATCTTCTGAAACGGAAGAAATCTTACACAGTAGAAGCTCACACCCTCTGAAAATTAGGGCAGATATTTACAATAAGGAATGGCCATACCCTTCTCCTGTACATAACTGGTTTGGCTGTCTTGTTCAGGCACATTTTGATGTTTCTTGTTTCTTCCTGGGTGGGAGAGGTGGTCATCTGCTGGTTCCACTTTCAGTTTTGTCAGTTCCACTGGCGATGTGAATAGATATGGAGGGAAAACTAGTTATGTTCTGGAACCGGCCCTCTTAGAATCCATGTCACATGGCGGGAGAGCATCTCACCCGACCAAGCTTTATTCGTTCATAGTAAGTAATTTGGGTTCCAAGGTTGGCTTTGCCTGTATTGCACTATGATCCTCAAGCTCTGATGCGAGCGTCATAATAGCCCTCAAATGTGCCCTAAAACAAGAGACAATGATTCTCCACGAGGCTCTGGGCGCTCATGGCTTCTGCGATTCGGCGCTTGATTTTCTCCCCTATTAACCAGGACCCTCCGGAGTCGGAACATCGAAGTTTGGCGCTTTACACGTTATTTTGATGTTCCCAAGCTTCACTAGGACCATAGCAATGATAGGATACAGACTCCACGCATGGAACATTTGAAAACTAAAAGTCAGGGGGATTAGAACTGATGTCAAACACATGCTTTAATTTCTACGTAAGCTTTCCTGACACATAGATCTCGTCGGCTGTGGCTTTAATTGTTGAAATCCTTTTGTATTTCTTCTAGTAAATTTTAGAAGAGAGGCTGCACATTCAATCTAATGAACTAAAATGATATCATCAACTGGATTACCTGGGCAAGTTGCAACCCCTCTGTAGCTTAATGGCAACAATATTCAGGCTATTTTTGTTCTATCAAATGACAAAAGGTAATGCATTTATCATCCCACTAGACGGATTGTGGTGATGACACCTACGGATTCATGTTGGCATCTCTTCACTCCACACAACTTGATTCAACAGTTATTGAAAGCACACCACTAAGGGCATCTTTCCATTGAGTAGCTGCAACTCCAACTTTGGAAAGGCCAGTTGCTTTCCATTGGCATGGAATTCAGAAGCTGAAGGTGCAGCTAGGGGTGCAGCTTGCCCATCTTGGAAAACTGAAATGCAAAACTGGAACAGCGGAAGTCAACAGCTGGAGGTCTAACTTCCTAAGCTGAAGGTGCAGCCTTTCAAAGGAAAGATGCCCTAAGCCCTGATACACTTTACTTGAGGTAGACAACTCTGTTCTTTCTGTTTTTAACCCTGTGTGTATAGAGACAAGGGTTAGAGTATTAGTGTTCTAATTTGCAGAGGTGTTGTGTGCAGGTGTGCAGAAAAAATGTTATGATCAATGAAATTGTTGGATTTGGTAATCTGATTTTTTTCAGTCCTCTTGAGTGAACTAAGAGTTAAATGTGTAACAGGGTTTGGTAGGTTTGTTATAGTATTAAAGTACCAATGTAAATGCTAAAAACATACTATTATTTTCAATGTTCAGCAAAATAGCATTGTATACAGGCCTGAAGATTTTTTTTTGCAGCCCAATGGGATTGTTGGATTTGGTGATTTGAATTTGTTTTCTTAATTATTTTGACTGAACTAACAGTCAATGTGTAATAGCTATATACGCATTACTTGTGAATTTTATTGGTCTTGCCTACCAAGGCAAGGAGATTGTGTTTAGATTCATTATAGAGTATAGTAACTTAAGGGATTTTGGCCCCTAGGTAATAGGCCTATTTTTATATGAGGATTTTTGAATGATGATATTTTGGCTTGAGTTGAAACTTGAGATTAGTTATAGAGTTATAAAATCTTGAAGGATTTTCATTTCTTTTAAAGGATTTTTTGAGGATTATATTTTTGCATGGTGAAACATTTGAGTTTCCATAATTCTTCTTTTGCCTGAAGATACTTTTTAATGTAAATGGCAAGGCTACAGTGTGACACACCCCTTATTTCAATCTTGTGATGTAGCCAAAGTGGCAATCATCCATAAGAAGATTTAAGGCCACACCACACTGTAGGCAGTTGTATTCAAGAGATATGGAGGCCTCCGCCTGTCAAAGCTAAAACCTTCCTAGGTCCACCTATTCACCTAGATGTTGGAACTTGGCACAATTCTTCCATCACACAACCAGCAGACAACTGCAGGAAGAGAATCGTGAAGTGGTGTAAAACTATTGTCAGCATTAATTAAGAAACTTGTGGTTTTAAATGCCTCATGGCAAAAGACGTGAAGCTGATGGCAAAATTGGCGTGATGACAAAAAAGAAAGCCAAGATTTGTGCATTTCGAGGGGGCCTCGCCTGGAAATCCTCCAAATAGCGGTGTCCTTCACCTCAGCTTCCCTCTTAGCAAACCTCTCACACCGGGCCGTAGCGTGGCGGCTGTGTGGTAGCCACATAGAGGCAGGGAAGACGCCATATACCCTGGTTATGCTAAAAAATACCTTCTACAGAGCTTTGTTTGGGACATTTCTTGGTTGACAATGATCAACCCTTGTGCAAAGACTTGTGATTCTACCACAGGTTTCGACTAGTTTGACCCTACTTTTAGGGTAAATAAAAATTTTACATTATTATTACCTTTTTAATGCAAAAAATTATGTTGATGGTAAGTATCCTCACTTTTTCTTGGGAGGTGCTAGGTTTGAAATCAGTGTGAAATCATTGAACAGGCAAAAGAAGAAAAAAAAACTTTTGCAGAACATGAAAATCAAGTGAAACCATGTTGCCTGCTCTTTACACAACACCATGCAATGCAAAACAACGATGAAAATAAACAAGCTCAAAAATGCACTGGACAAAGCTCATTACGAGTTGTTTAGCATCTCATTGCAAGCAAGTCATGTTCTTCCCTATGCACCTTTACAAGATTCTACCTATGGCATGGCTGTAAGTCAAATTTGGGTACAAATGAGATAGGAATGTAAAACAATTTAAGCATCTTTCTGTATTTTGGGCATTACCCACTTGAGAAGTCTGGATATTTCTATTCGCTTAATTGGAAACACTCAAAACCAGCGATGAACCACAACTTAGTAAACTCTCCTACTCCCCCCTTGATCCCCTACCTAGGTAACAACCTATGTAAGTACCTAACTCCCATAGGTAAGTAGGTAAGGATTGTGAGTGGTTACTAGGTAGGAAGATAGGTAAGTCACTTGGTGGTTACTAGGTATATAGATGCTTGTGGATGGTTAGATAGGTAACCACCGATTGTGGTTAGCTATGACACAGGAATACAACCCAAAAAAAAAAAAGTGTTTCCAATCCACACACTGTTTGTATTGCATGGTGGGCTGGTGGGTGGTGGTTCACTAATACTCTAATACCCTTTGTCCTACTCATATGAACTTAATACTTTTCACTATTTATAGCTTACTTTGTCATATCCAAGTATCTGTGTTTGCTTTCTGTTGTCAATAAAGTTCGTCGAGGGCGGCTCCTTTTTAAATACAAAATTCAAGATGCCTTCTCTTGGAATATTAAGTGACACCGGACTAGAAATTATTATCAAAGTATTGTCTGCTTCTTTTTTACCTGACTGCCCAATTGCCCAGACACAAAATTGGGGTACTGTTATTCACACTTTAGGTGTGTAATGGACACTAGGAAACACGATGCATTCTAATATGCCTCCTAGTGCCCATTACACACCAAAAGCATCCGTAAAAGGACCCACATTTTTGTCTCTGGGCATCATCCATCTTTTTCTCAGATCGGGGCAGACAAGGGAAATAAGGACCTATTGCCGATTTAAGATCCTCTGGATGTCATGGTGCGACTGTACTTTTGTCTTCATGCTTCTATCAATTAGTGAGGGGTGTGCCCTCAGTTTTTATTTATTTATTTATTTTTTCATGAGGCATTTGATTGGCCCATCACCAATATTTTTGGAATGCGGTGGACTCACTAATGTACAAGCCTAAACATGCTTCCCTCCCCAAAATAAAAGCATGCTTTGTCATACTCTGGCTGAAAGAGCATCCACCCAATGTCCATAACACAGGAAAAAAAAAAGCGACACAATTTCAGGATATGTCTACATCAATATCCAGCAACTATTCGGATTCATGTTTGCACATATCCGGACAATACTGGTCCAGACTCCAGAATCCACACAAATGGTTCTTCTGATTACCCAGATTCTACAATTATGATGTTGATAATTTGCTAGTGTTCTGGACTTACAGTGTATTGTTAACATCTGGCCAAGCTAATTCATCTACATTGACTTCAATCCAATTGCAAAATGTAGGAAATACCTTCTAGATCAAAATCCACCCCGGTATCCAATTCATAATTCCAAAGCCAGTGCTTTTATTTTTGGCAAATTATCAGCAAATTTCCCCATTTGAACAAGGCCAGCCACTTTAACAAAGGAAAAAATAATGAAAATTTTGGAAAATTCGTCAAAAATCTTACTTGCCATGATGAGATGCAGCGAATAGCATATTTGCTTTTTTGCTTTTCATCTTTAACTTCTATTTCATAATTATACATGATGCCAAAAAGGTCCCTTCCTAGCCATAAAATCACCTTTAAAATACATCCCATCAATCCAAGTTGCCATATGGTTCCATTAGTGGAAAAGTCCTTTTGTAACTATGTCTCTAACTACATTTCAACTACAAAACATAATTGAAAGGAACAAGTGTAGTTGCAAAGTATTTTTTGTAACTAGGAAATATATATTACAACTACAAACCAAAAAAATCGAAAATTACAAGTCAAAATGACATTCCAATTGAAAATGTTAGTCATGTGTCAATATCACAACAATAGTCACTACTTACCATTTTAGTTGCAAATTGCATACCATATAGTTTAAAATTGTTGTCAATTACTCTCAATTGGTGGATGAACTTCATTCGCTGATGTGGCATGACATTAACCAAAAATCCAATTGCAATTTTGATTAGGTTGCAATTTTGTAAATTGAAATTTTGACATGTGGTTTCATGACATGTGGCACACCCACAATGTTGACACACGACACATTCACAAAGTTAAGGTTAACGAATAGTTAAATGACATGTGGCATGCTCCTAAAATTTGGGGTCCATGAATAATCAAATGACTATGGCATGTTCACAAAGTTTGGGGTCCACAAATAGTTAAATGACATGTGTGGCACATCCACATCCATAGGTTAAGCAATGTGATGTTTAAACATGGGCCACCTAGCCTAAACATAGGTTCAATCTAAACCTAAACACCTATGTTAGGCCTAGACTTAGGCCATGTGGCACTTAACAAATGAATATCCTATTTCATTTGGTTTAACTTTTAGGGTTGAACCTTTTTAATTGGTTCATCCCAAATGGCTACTACATTTTCATGTTTATTGTGTTTCTCCAATAAATCCTAGTGCACTTTTTTATACAACTTGAATTTTTAAATTGAAAACCAAACAATATGGGAGAAACATTTTAACTATAATTTAGTTATCATCCAATTGTAATTTATTTGCAACTCAAATAATTGTAATCTCGTTCCAATTAAATTACAAATTAATCTAAGCTTAATTAGGCCTAAACGTAAACCAATTTTATAACTAGCCCAGCCCTAGTTAATTATGTTGATTATTTGTAATAATTTCCATCAACCATTTTTTATTTTATAATTAAACATATTATTATCATTTACTAAATAATATGAATTTTTTATTAAAAAAACTTTTGAACGAATAACTATAATTATATATTATATTAAAAAAGAATGAATATTAAAAGTCAACAAAATGAATAATACTTTATAATGTCTTATTAAAATTTCATAAAACAAAAAATTAACCTGAATTTTTTTTAATCAGTAATAATTTTTTAAGATATTTTAAAATTACAGTACTTATTATAATACATTGCTAATTAATAATTGGTTATAATTGCAACAACAACATTAATGATAATATTGTAGCTAATAGAAATAATTTATTATGCATGTAGTGAACATACACATTATTATGTTGACTTATATTTCAGCATTTTAAAAAAATTATTTGAAATTAAATTTTAATATTTATATGCACAAAAAAAATCAATCATAAATAACCATTCAATTACACAAATATAATTTACATGTAGTTTAATGTTAAATAAAATATTATTAAAATTTAAAGCAAATATTAAAATATCATGTGTATAAAAATGAATAAACATTCAAATTCCACAAAAATAATTAATTATGTGTCATTACTTGATATGTTGTAAACTAGAAATTTGATCTACATAGAAATAACAAAGTACATATACTAAAACATACACTATTACAAACTTATATTTCTCAATTTCCTTAAATTTTATTTTTAAATTAAAATTTACTATTTATATGCACACAAAAAATATTTACATCATACATAACCATTCATTTTATACAAATACAATTTACATGTAATTTAATTTATTTATGATGGTAAGTATATTATTTTGTTTTGTCATGTTGAGATTTCCCAAACCAAAGCACATGCAATGTTATTATATCTTTGAAAACCTATCAATGAGTAAAGATGCACTGACTTGTGTTGGGAATTTTTGGAGTTATAATGCAAAGGTTATTGGTTATTGACCCATTTTCTCAATAAACATTAATAAAATCATAAATTAAAATGACATTGGAATCCAAAATTGTACTTGGTGTTTGTTATAAAATAGTTGCTAAATCAAAATTTAATGAAGTTTATTTCATAAATGTCCAAACTTGAGGTGTGGAAAATATTGAATTTTCAGTGAATTTTGTTGTTGAAAATTCAAATAGATTACATAAAACTAAGTTTGGAAGGGAAAATGAGTTGAGTGTGTTCACACTTGGGGCCAACAACATAGGCTATGTTATCTATCCATGAAGGAAGGTAGTTTGTTTTGTTTTGTCATAATGAGACCTCCCAAACATTCACGGTATTTTAAACTATGTTATGGGACTTATCATCAAAAAGCTCTCAATGAACAAAGGTGCAACGACTCAGTGTAGAACATTTGGAGTTATGGTGTGGAATTTATTGACTATTGAACCATTTTTTCATTGAAAATTAAATAAAACCAAGATTGAAAACTATATTGGAATTTGGGGGTGTTCTTCCTATTGTTGGAAAACCTTCACCAAGTTTGATTTAACATAGTTGATTTCATAATTTTGAAACCTAAAATATGAACAATATTATTGAATTTTTATTAGGTATTATTGTTGGAAATTTAAACAAATTGCCAAAAGGGTTTGGAAGGAAAATCCAATTGAATGCATTCACACTTAGCCCAATGACACATGGTAGATTAATATTTAATATTTTTTTATCATAATTTTAAACACATATTAAAATATCATGTGTATAAAAATGAATAAACATTATCATTAACATATATTTCCAAAAAGAAACTTTATTTTGAAGTTTAATATTTATGTGTACAAAAAAAAACCATTCATTTATAGAAATAAAGTTTGTATGTAGTTTGATTTTATCATAACTTAAATTATATATTATATATTATATGTATAAAATTAAAGTTGCTAACTAATTGTTTAACCTAGTTGAGAGAAATAGACGCAACAAAGTTTTAAACAAGACTACCTTTCATCCATCTTCTAATATATTTTATCACGTATATATACATGTGTGTTGGTGTCACCAAAATAGTTGAACACTAATCAATGTCTTGACACTATGCCAATTGGAGAACTTTAGATGCCAAGAATATTTTGAAAATGGCCCCTTAATTGAAACATGTTTCACATTGTTTACCAACATAATTGGGCGTTCAACTTGAAAACATTGTTAATGTCAAGAATATTTAGCAAATGACCACCTAGTTGAAAAATGCTTTCAACTATATAACAATATAGTAGATGTTAATGTCAATTATTTTCATAAACCTCAACTTAATTGTTAATTGCCATAATTTTATTTTAAAATAAAAAAAATTTAGTTGTAAAATAATTGCAAATATCATGTAGTTGAAAACTTTTTGTTAAAAAAGTGGGGTTTGCTATTAATATTCTACACTAAAGGGGGAGGTTTGGTCATCAATAACTACTTCACACACTTGAAGTTCGCCAACCCATGCTCCCCTCACCTTTTAACATTAATAATTGGCTCCTCCCTGCCTTTTACATTAATTGCCTTAACCCTTTTTCTCTGATCTCCTAATTAAAAAATTATGTTAATATCAATTATTTTCATAAACCATGACGAATAGTAACTAACTATTCATATTAAATTTTGAATCCAAAATCGAGAAAGATGGTGTCAGGCATTTGTTGAGAATTCAAAATTCGAACATTACAACTTGTAATTGCGAATAACTTATGTGTTGTAGATTGCCATTTGAACTTTGATGGAGTCTAAATTTTAGAATCAAGAGAGTTTTACTAGTAGAAATTAACCAAAATGTAACCACTCCATTTATGACTACATGCGATTTGTAATTGTTTGTGACTAAATTTGGGAATATTTGCAACTACAAGACCAACTTTCAATTATTTTGATCATTTTCACAACTATGATGCGACTATTAGAAAATTTCATCTTATTGATTACATCAATTTTACATTTATTTTCATCCATTAATAGATTGATATGTCCCATTAGTTACAATAGTCACCAATTTAGTTACATCCTAAAGGTATTATATAATGACATAGGGGCGTATTTTAATGTATGTACTAAAATTATATATATAATATGCATACATATGTATATTATTCATATAATGAATCTCAATATTAATATTTGAACTTTGAATTCTTTTATTCAAATCTGAAAATTAATATTTCATTATGAAAATTGTTATTTTAATTTTAAAAAAACTATATTAGAATTTGAAACTTGATATTTGAATCTGAAAATTATTATTTCAATTGTTTAAAACATTATTTGAATTTGAAATTTTTAATTTGAATATGATATTTTCAATTTAAATTCAAAAAGACTTATTTGATCTAAAAATTAATTTTGAATTCTAAATTAACATTTTCAAATCCAAAAATTAGTATTTCAATTCACAAAAATCATTAATTGATCATAAAATGGAATTTTTAATTTTTAATATTTTTATATGAATATGAAAATTTATATTTCACCTCTGAAAATTTTTCATTTAAATTTTAAATAATCATTTGATTCAAACCTGAAATTTCAATTAAAAATTATTATTTTGGATTCTCAAAATGAATACTTGAAGTCTAAAAATGGACATTTTGGTTTTGAATATTGTTATTTGAATATGAAAATTGACATTTCAATTTTGAAATTTTTATTTAAATTCAAAAAACTTCTTTGATCTAAAAATTGATATTTTAATTCTAAATTATTTTCGAATCTAAAAATTATTATTTCAATTTCAAAAACTTTATTGAGTTTAAAAATCAGCAACTTGATTTTAAATATTTTTATTTGAACTTGAAATTTGATATTTGAATTATGAAGTTTTAAATTGAAATTATTTGACTTGAAAGTTGAAATTTGAATTCCAAACTATTATTTTGGACTCTCAAAATTAGTATTTCAACTCAGAAAATTATTAATTGAATCTTAAAATGGACATTTTACTTTTGAATACTATTATTTGAATCTGAAATTGACATTTCAATTCTGAAATTTGTTATTTAACTTCAAAAAATTATTTGATCTAAAAATTGATATTTGAATTCTGAATTATTACTTTGGAATCTTAAATTTATATTTTAATTCAAAAAATTATTGATTGAGTTTCAAGGTTTTTTTCTACTAGTGTTATCCATAATAAATCACTTTTATAAATAATTATGAATGATTATGTTTATTAAATCTAAGTGACACTAAATAATTATTGTTATAACATAGATTTGTATATTATATAATTTATATTCTTATATTAGAAGAAACTAATTAATTAAATTAATGTGACATTACTTTAAAATCATTGTAATTACTTCAGATAATAATTAATTATTATGTGCATATTTATTTTCTAATTGAAGATAATTATTCACACTCTTTAATTTGTAACTTCAAACCTGAATTAAAAATTTGGAAAAACTATAGTGTAATTAAAATAAGTATTTTACTGATTTTAATTTCACGAATTATTATATAATAATATTATCTTAAATGTTTTGTGATTAATCATCTAAGATAAATATTTTATAGTAATTTATAGTAATTATGAAAATTAATGTTATGTTTAACAAATTATTGTATTTATAGTTAATAATTACCGAGAGAGGAAATTTACTTGACCTATAATAATTTTTACAACAATAAATGTAATTATACGGGAAATAATTTAATTATTTGAATTATATATATATAATTCGTGTAAGAATTTAATTTTTAATAAATTTTTTAAATTCATTCTTTATTATTTTAAATAAATATTTTAAAATTAAAAATATAGTAATTAAATTAGTTTTACATTAATATATATAATATAATTTGATCAAATTCTTAAAAGTAATAAAATATTTTTAAATATTTTATTTATTTAATTATTTATGAGTTATGTATTAATAACTTGTGAGTAATTATATAGCTAGTTTGTTAAATATTAAGAAGTTATTGCTTATTTAAGTAATTGATAATGAATACTGAATATTTGTAGTATATAGTTCATAATTTAAATATATGTAAATTTAATCATTATTAATTAAATGATTATCTAATTATCTAGTACTTGAATTGTTTGAAAATCCAAAAATAAAAAAAAGTAAAACGTGAAGAAAATTTTAAAATGACAACTTAGTTTGTAAGGAAGTTGCAACTTCAAAACTTATCTCATATTGTTTGTTCTTCATTCCTATTTTGAACATTATATAAATAAGGAAGGTGTGGCCATCCAATTTCACATTAAGAAATTTGTGCGATTGGGATGAGCTAATCAAAAGGCTCAACCCAAAACAAAAAAAATAAAATGCACAATTCTAAAGTACTTACCTCCCCAACCTACTTATCTATCTAGGTAGGTAGGTATTTAATTTAACCTACCCATCTAAGTCGGCCTATATACCTACCTACTTAAATACCTACCTATATGAGTAGGTATTTAGCCTAAAAAGGTAAAACCTACCTACTTTTTTTAAAAACCTAAATAGGTAAGTATGTAGGTAGGTAAGGATTGTAAACACCTATTTATGTACCTATTTAGGTACTTACCAACCTAATATTAATATTTTTATTAAATTAAAATTTTTTAATGCCATGTGACATATTTACATTGGGCCACGTGTCATAATATAAGATCATCCAAGTTTTTGAATTGAACGTCTTAGATTATCTCAAAATAATAATAATAATATTTAAAATAATCAAATATCAAGACATGTGGCAACACATGATTTGCCTTCAATTGTGACCAAAATAGTTGCATTTTAGTCGCATGTGACAGTGTAACCAGAAAGGGAGTGGCCGAACAAGGATTCTGTGATTGTGCATTGTGTGTGAATGCCAGGTTCGATGATCAGGGTTCTAGAGTTGATTCCGCCGTCACATTCATTGATGAAGGTGGCGGATTTGATCATTTTTGGAAGGGGTTAGTACTGATCGTGCATGGAGTGCATGGAAGTGTAGCTCTCTGGCTGTGTGGGATGGGAGGTGCAGGAGCAAGGCGGCGCATTTGATGAAGCAAGACGGCACCGCATTGATGAATAGAGGAAATGCCAGCGGAAAAAGTAAGGAAGGACAGAGGCTTGAAAAAGAAGCCAGATTTTTGGAGAAGAAGCTCAGTGGTTGAGGAGAAAGGAGGCATTCTTCTGATAGACGGTGTGAGACTGGGAGTATGGAGAGAGGAAGAGAGTGTTAGACACATAAGTGTTGTTTTTGGATTCTAGAGAAACGTTGCTGATTGAAGAGAACTTGGCTGAGTTGTTTTAATTCTCCGCTGCGCCAGTGACTTAGCTAAGTAGGATTGGTAGATGCCCGATGAATACTCTAGAGTGAGGGAAGCTTGTGTTGTCAGGGAACTTTGTAAATTTTAAGCCAATGAATTTGATCATCTAAGATTTTTGCTTGCTGATTTGTCTGAATAATCGTTGAGTCTGTGGAGGTTCATAAAGAGGAGTCTGCACTGGTAATGGGTGCCTCTCATTGGGGGGTTTAGCAGAGTCAGAGAACAAAAGTTTAGGACTCAGATTGATGCCGTTGTCATGCTGCCGGTTTAACAGGTAGACCTTCGTTTACTTCTTGTCCGAACAAGTTCCACAGAGGGCTCGCGTTGTTTTTGACCCTTCCTTTTTGGTATCAGAGCATGGTTCCGTGTTTGTAGTCGTTGTCGAACCTGTAGATGCTTGGGAAGAATGATTATTGAAGACCATGTCTTCGTTTAGAGGACAGGAAGTTCTTACGGAGGTACTGACTCAGGAAACTAATGAACTACAGCTTGTCAACAGATTTGATTTCTTTACTGGTCGAAATGGACCACAAAGGGGAGCAGTAATTCTACATTTCTAGGTTTTGGAGTAGTGAGGCTTGTAGGAATAGATCCAGACAAAGCTCGAGTTGGAGATATCGCAGTAGAAGTAGCTCATAGTGGGTTTTATACTCGTGCTCAAGTTTGGTTGAAGGTGACAGATGGAGCAAGGGGGTGGGTGTCAACCTCAGAATTATAGACCCAATTCTACTTCACCTCCTATTTTGCGTAGGGTAACTCCTTTGTTTGCTGAGAGACGGCGTGGTGTACCAAGGCTAAGAGACATTTGGATACCTAAGATTGTTGTGTCGCCTAATCATTTTGTTAGGTTGTACATTCATGGTGTGGAAGATCTGTTTCAGGAGGGCGATCATCTACTCAGGGTGGAGCATGGCGGATCTAGATCTCGCCTTATGAGTTGGAGGATATGGTGAAATCAGGAGGGAGAATGGCAATTCCAATAGGAATCGATAGATGAGCAAAAAATTTCCACTGTTGATTCTAATTTCGCACCTCTGACACCAGTCGCGGAGGGAGTTCAGTCTGAGTTTGATCAGTGGCTCAGATAAAGTTTTGTTTTTTTTCAAGAATCAGAGCTGAGTTGGAGAGACTGAGAAGCTAGTTGCTTCTGTTGACACTTGATTGTGATCGGAAGACTGTGTTCTATAGACAGTGTTGCAATTTTGATTTGTTGCTAAATACTTGCAAGATAACTAGTCCCCAAGGAATGCATGAGTTGTTTTGGGGACGAGATCATGAAGATGTCAATGACTGGGCGGAGCGGCTCACGATGGCGGTCGAAGTGCGCGATTTCAACATTGACAAACTTTTCAAGATCACTAAGTTGAATTTGCGAGGTCGAGCCAAGGAGTGGTTCAAAAGGCTGCAACCGGCACCAGTCGATTGGGCTGAATTGAGGACCCTGATCGTGCAAAAATATGGTAATATCAATACTGATGACATCCGGATGAAGTTGGATGCCATCAAGCAAGAACCAAAGGAGCGAGTGCAGAAGTATTTCAAACTCCTCGACATGTTTCAGAGAGGCAGGATACCAGATGTTGAACAACGAAGGAGGTTTTTGGCCAAGCTGAGGCCTAAGATTCGGAAATTATGTGTATTAAGAACATTTACTGACATTGAATAGCTGGTGGGTGCAACCACTGAGCTCAAGAGGGTTTTAGGAGAAATAGGAGAGACTCCATTCGAGCCTCTAAAGGAGGAGCAAGACGAGGGAGTCGAGGAAACGTTGATGGAGAAGCAGGTGACTGCTTTGAATGACACATTGGTTAACCTTATCAAGAGGAATGTGCCGAATTCTATTGCATCATCCTCTTCCACAATGTCCAGCGGGT
>Ga0116231_10003289_pt1 | contig 33709 bp, 23 predicted proteins | sample S1TSphgellanicum_2_FD_89695 | JGI IMG/M metagenome (GOLD analysis project Ga0116231, IMG submission 89695) | Host-associated microbial communities from peat moss isolated from Minnesota, USA - S1T2_Fd - Sphagnum magellanicum MG | ecosystem: Host-associated > Plants > Peat moss > Unclassified... | reverse complement strand
TTAATTTCGAAAATCCTAATTAATAATTTGGAATTCAAATTTCAACTTTCAAGTCAAATAATTTCTTAAAATTTAAATTTAAAACTTCAAAATTCAAATAACAAAGGGTGGGGCCATTTAGAAAATATAATACTTGCTCTTATGGGTGTTTCTTTTTTTGAAATTCTCAATTCCATTTATAATTTTTCCCATGATACCCAACAAACAAAACACCTCCAACGGTATCATGGGAAAAAAATTAAATAAAAATCTGCCCAATGCTTTACCGCTTGATAGAGCCTTTGGCCATATGCTTTACCCAAATCAGGCCCGCACTTGACTCCACCTTGTATGGGCCCTTATGGTGAAGATGCCATGGATACCCATTGCCAACTTAGGAAATACTTGGCACCTTTCTAGAGTCCATTAGTGTTGGAGGTTCAACCTAGGAATATAAGATGGGCCAGACTGGTTTCATATGTCCTAACCTTCTTAATATTTCTTTAGGGTTGAACCCCTAGACATAGAACTTATTTTAAGCACTATGGAATGCACTATGGAAAGATGCTGTTAGGGTGAGCTTGGTGATGCACCTTACATAATGAGCAAGGCCAAGACCATTCCATTACATTAAGGTCAGGGCTGGTAGATTCAACAATTCTTACAAAATTCATGTTCAACATAGATTTCTATTTATGTGAAGGGTAAAGCTGTAGTCTGGGGGCTTTCTCAAAATAAGGGGCCTAGGGTGAGGTGATAGTTGAGTCTGGCCCCACATTTTGGCAATGTCGCCCACCCATGGGCTTTACCTATTATAAAGCACATAGCCAAATTGATCATGAACCAAACCTATGTAGATCATGATATGTGTAAATTGAAAGGTTCTTATGCCTACTCCTCAATAGTGGGAGGGTTCTTACACCTACAAAAGGCATTATTTCCCTCCCACCCTTGAGGAGGAGGCATAATATCCCTCCCAATTTATAGGAGGGCAATTCATGGATATAAGGTGCTCTCAACATACAATATGAATTTTCATTGAGTGCTTTACGATATGAGTGTATGTTTGTCATTGGAAGATTCTCATATAATGTGGTCAAGAAATTAACATAATCTGCCATCCCAAACCTTAATGTCTTGTAAGAAGGCAAGGCTTGGGCCTGGGGGAATTGGCCTTCATACCATAGTACTTGACATCCTAAGAAATGAGGACTTCAAAGCCTATCACTTGAAGCTTGTACAAATCAAAGACATAGCGCCTTGCACATGAAGGCTTGAGGGCTTATGACTTGAGGGTTGAGAGACATTTACATGGAGCCTTATATCAATTGATGAAATGCTTTTTGGATAGCTCATGGGGTATTGATTCCAAAGGTTGCTAGCATACATGTTAGTTAACTCATACTACCTTTGAAAACCTATTTGTGGACTTATTTTCTGCACATTTTGTCCCAAGTTATTTCATGTCCCTTATAGATTTTGGTTTATGCAGGCTAATAATGTGAATAAAACTTGAGAGGAAAGCACATTGGCTATTTATGCATGCACAAGTTAGATGGTTTTTGATGGAGTGTGTGTGAAGTTCCCTCAATTTGTACACAAACACTTGACATGGAATATGTTAGTAACATTACTTCTGTGTGCTTTGGTACTATGGTGTGTATCCCTCTTTTTGCACCCCACTCTTATGTAGACATTGTGCACTATGTATGCCTACTTGAATGATGAGCACTAAATATCTGATTGTTATTACCATGGACCTTTAGGTTTGGATTTCATGCGTGCTAATGAACATGTGTGCTAAAGATTGTTGAAGTCACCAGTGACTTTTTCTATGTCATTAGCTAGGATGTGGAAATTACTACATCATTGGGTTTCTATTTGGGTTGCTCTTTTCTGCGATTTGGTGACCTTGACATGGTGAAGAGATTGTGCCTTAGTGAGTTGAGCAGCTCTGAAACCTTTTTTACAATTACCTTCTTTAATTTTATCAAAGTTGGCCAGGCAACAAACAAACTTGTTGTGCCAAGGTCTTCTAAGAGGACCTAGAACCATCCAATCTTGTCACATGGCACCTCCCCATTTGCACATCATTGTTATGATTTATACATCCTTGTAGTTTTCATGTGATTTTTTGTTGATTCATCACCCAGTTCTCTTTCCTGGTCTAAGGTCAAAGAAATGAGTACTAATTTTTTTAAATCTTGCAAACAATTAGATTCTGACATTATCGATCTGTATCAGATGTAGTTACAATGCAAGTTTCATGTATTTAGCAATGTCTTCATGGACTTGAACTTGGCATTGCACTGGGGTATCTTGTTCTTCCCACCTTATGTCACAAAATATGAACCAACGCTGGAGGGTATAATTCTTTGGTGCCATGAGCTGTAGTGTTTTGCATGGAATTTTCAGTTCATACTTTCCTTCTTTGTTAGTTCATTGTGTTTTCACCCTTGTTCCAGTTTATAGAAGGCAAGAGGATAGGAGACAAGTGATATTTAATCAAATTCTACAATGCACTTTTTGTGCACTACACTAAGGCATCCTTGCTGCACATTGGCACAAAATGGTGACTTGTGCTACACCTACTTCAAGCAACAATCATGGTTTAGATGAAGCAATCGATCCTAGCAGTAACTGAATTTTGGCCTTTCTGATGGTTTTGAGGGATTGTTCACATGATTCATTAGGCATAGAATGTCAGTGTATACTTATTATGCACATGATGGAGTAAGGCCATTCCACATTTTGGACTTGCATGCTTTCCTATGAATGTTCATTAATCTGCTTTGCTGATGTCATTGGATTGATATAGACTAAAGCATGGGATATTCTAACTTCTTTGTGATAGTGTTTTTGAGCAAGTGGTGCACTTGGCAAGGTCAGTATGATTGTAGTAGGATGGACGCATTGTAGCTAGATCTATGCTCCAGGGAGGTTGGATCTTTAGTGAGTGTTGTTGGTTTACTTCCAGAGCAATGGAAATAATAGCAAAATTCTAAATGACCTAAAATTGTTTCCAACCTTGTTGTCAATTGGGGGATGGTACTGTCATATGTTCCTTCCTGGTACCATCTTCTTCTAATTGTAGGACTAGACAATTGTGGGGTGCAAGTGAGGTGCCTAGTGCCTACCTCTACAGGACACCTGACATTTCCAATGCTTCTAAACATGTCTCTGAAAAATGTATCAGCAATGCTCACTGTGTTCGTTTCAACACTTCAAGCTCTCAAGGTGTATACATTGTTATCCAGGTGAATAATTTGTGGCTGTGGGGTTGGTTGCCATATTGATTTTTCTTGTAACAGTTTGTTCCAGACCTATACAATCAGTCACATGCTCCTTTTTTACATTCTGTATTTGTTTGCTGCCTGCATATAACAGTAGGAATTTATTCCAATACTTGACTGTGCAATGAGGTGATTCCTTACATTTGCATGAATTCCAGTGGTAGGACTGATCTGAGGATTATATTGCATGTTGACTCTCTAACATTGCCACATGGACGAGAGTGTGTGCGCAAATCAAAGCCTTTGAAAAGACTTGATAGCCATCAACAATCAACTGAAGAAAAGGTCTGGTTTTGGAATTAAACAAAGCATGAGTGGCTATGACAAAGGGTCTTAGACTTCAGTATTTGATTCCCTCATTGCCTTGAATTTTCTTTTTGGTTTGGTACTTCCAGAAGCACTATCTGGTTTTAATGAAAGTACTTGGGTTGTTGATTCAGCAGGTGCCTTGGGAGACTGGATTTGAGTGAGACAACCTTGGTAATGGGCTCCAAGAATGGTGATCCAAGTAAAAAAATCCAACACCATGTACACCACAAGATCCAGATGTCAGTGTACTGGAGTGCAGAAGAAGAACCTTGAGAGCATTACACATGCCAATAGACTGTACAGATTTTAACCTTTGATGAAGGGAGGGGGGAGGGGAACAAACTCAACATGATACATTTTTGCAAACCAACACACCAAAAAAAGAGTCCAGGTCACAAAAAACTACCATCATCTGAAGTCATGCAATGCTAAACAATTCACATAGAGCATTGTGGGGATGGATTGAAGGTTAAGGTTTTACCCTGGGCACAGTCAAGATAAGGTAGTCTGCGCATATGATGCAACAGTCTTGGCTCCATAGACTTAACACTTTTGTCTTTATGTACTATATATCCTTACCAAGGAGCTAGTTTAGTCACACCTATGTAAAACACAAAGGCTCCAGACAAATGACCTGTCTTACTTTCCATATTGATGTCTTGGGGGAGATGGTAAACACACCCCAACGAACTTTGTCTGGGCTTGTTGTTTTGTACCTTGCCTGGGTCTGTCACATAGAACAAAAACAATTCTAGTTTGTTGGTCTTCCATGTTTTAACATAGGATAAAACTGCTGTGCAACTGGAAGCATCTTGGGGAAAACATAGAGAACTTGGAAAACACTTTGGGAACTTGATGGGAACTCAATGGAAACACATTGGGAACAACAGAAAGTCCGCTGCTGCCTCCCATTGATGTGAATCAATTGCTTTAACATAGGCACTAAGAGGTAACATTCAATAAGAAGGTGAAGGTACCAATGTAGATGCTGGTTCACCCTGGTTATGATATACCAGATTCTCCCTTCATCAGCATTTTGAAGGAGAAGGATCGCAGCTAGAAGCTTCATGGGTGAGCTGGCAGTTGTCATGAGTTCAAACTCATTACCATATTTCATTTGAAATATCAGGGCCAAATTTCTCCCTTATTTTAGGGAAGAGGATAATGTTCTCAATCACCAAATGTAAACAAGTGGATACAAGCCAAGGTTGTAAGCTCCTGTTACTCTCTGCTTTGTCAAGGAAAACCAAACCCAACCAGATGGTTGTTTTGCATGTAAATCTTTGGGTAATGAGGTTTTAGGGTTGACACATGTAAGCTTGTGGTATTTCGAATCTTTTTCACCTACCAGTCATAAAATTCTAGAAAAAACTTCTTGCATTAAATAAAGAAGTAGCAGAAGTAATTCAACTATGAGGGAGGAGGTTGCAAAGTTAGGGTTTGTGCACTCAGTAAAATCAGAGAAAAATGTGTTAAAAGCTCCAAATTCTTATTAAAAGCTACTTGAAATTTATATGTCATGGGCCATGTGCAAAAGACATGCAACATCTAAGGCAACTTTTAAAACAAATTCAAGGCATTGCATTGATTAATCTGAACGATCACATTCACACCTAGGCACAAGTCTATGAGGCTTTTCCAACATTTAAGTGCTAGTTTACTGACGAGGATTTCTCAAAATAATTTAAAGCTTCATTTCATTATGTGGCTTAAATTTGTTTTAGGAATGCCTTAGTAAAACTATTTAAAGCTTTATACACATTTCAAACCTGTTCGTGGTGCATAGATAAATAACATAAAAACCAGTTACTTCTCAGTGGTATCAGTTGCTTAATCTTACACAGATTTGATTCCATCTGCAGTATGTTAATTTACCAAATAATTTACCAAATAGTATGCTTGCTGTAAAATGTATGCTATGTTTCTTGCAATGTGTTTATGCAGATTTTGCACGCTCAAAAAGTAAATTTTGGTAGTAAAACAAGCATGCAAATTTAGCAAGGATGTGAGTTTGGAAGCAACCACACCCACAAATTGGCCCAAATTTAATGATCTTCTGCACAAGAAAATTGTCTGTTTTAGTAAGCGGTAAAACAAGTATGAGAATTTCGATACAACCACACCTGCAGACTTATCCAGATTTGTGGGCAAGTCTGATATATCATACCATGTAAGTGTTCATCTCCGGCAAGATACTTCATAGTCAAGTCACTGCATAATGAAGATAACAAACTGCAAGTGATTTGCAAAGTTCTGAATTTGCGGGCTGGGCTGAATTAAGACTTGTAAACAACCATTTTCAAATTTCATTCAACATGTTTTGTTGTTAACTTAAAACTCTGAAACCGGTTTTTGGCATGGAAAGAGAGCTCTGCTAGGAAGCAGAGAGTGAGAGGAATAGGATGGAACGAATTTCATATCCTCAAAATTTCCATAGCAATTGAAACAAGAGTATTAAACTCAAATAGAAGCTGCTTGTGTGAATGCTTGTTAAACATACAAAGCACAATCCAAGGACTTCAAGCCTGGATAATCAAACTTTTCCAATTATCCAATGCTATCCATACATGTAAAAGAAAGTTTAAAAGCAGTTAGCTATGTATATAAGCTAAATCTTCAAACACAGCTAAAGCTATAACCCTCCCACCGACCTTCTGTTGGAGGCAGAAAAAAAAGATAAAAAAACCATTCATGCTTTAATCATCTCTTAATTCCAAATCTGAAAAACCACCAGCCACTTCTTTTCACCAATGCTATACAAACTGAGTAGAAGCTGCTGTAGCTGAATTAGACAGTGGGTGCACCAGTTGTTGCTGCTGGGACAGTGGAGCCCGCTTGTGCTCCAGTGACTGTCAAATTGCAAAGAAATTCATCCTTAGTACTATTTGTTGCACCACAAAAACATAACTCTTCACTCACAAACACAATACTTCTTCGGCCAAAAACCATCACCACGACAAGAAATATTTTTACTTGCAAAACACCACACTGAAGAACAATTAAAGGAAGGAACATACGACATGATTTGCATATATGATCAGAAAACTATTTTCGACAGTGGGTATGATAAAAATTCAACCTGCAGTTTTGCTTTCCGGGTTTTCGTAACCTTCATTGTAGGCCTTGGCTGCAGCATCTTTGCCAGCTTCATGACGGACGTTGATATCTTGCTTGTTGGCTTGTTTTTCATTCAGATTGTCCAACTTCTTCTGGTCCTTGGCCTGCTCCGCCTGCGACTCCCTGACGTCCTTTCTTTGCGCCGCTTCTTCCTTGCCTGCCTTGTCATGCGCCATTACCTTGTCCGTCTGTATAAATTCACACGCAAGGTATTCTATTCAGAAAGCAGCAGCTCATGTCTGATGAAATAAAACTTCAAAAATCCTCATGTTGGTCAATCTTGAGACACTAGAAACAAAACCAAAATCTCCGCATTTATTTCTCAATTCACAACTCAGAACCCACACAGATTATTTACTCTGCACTACTGTGGCCGGGCTAGTAATCTCTGTCATCAGTCTCCTGATCGGATTTGGAAACATGGAATATTGCAGCAGAGCTAGTACCTTTTCAGCTGTTGATGCTTTGGCCTTATCGAACTTCTCCTCAACCTTGGCATTCACATTGCCAATCTTCTCCTTGGTCGTGGCGGCAGCATTTTTAACAGTCTGCATCTTGTCACCTGTTCAAAATCGCTGGCACAAGTCGTCACAGACTCAGAACTCGAGGCCGTGTAAGATTCTCGAGCTGCAGAAATATAAGAGAAACGAACAAAAAACCCTTTCAAAAGCAGTAAACTGAAACAACGTGTGATAAATCTTGCAACTGTGAATGCAACAGTCAGTAAATAGTACCGCAATGGGACGACATCCGTCTAGATTTATGGAGCATTGGTGCCAAGGGACTGGTGCAAGAGTCCAAGGACGCAAGGTATGGGCGAGCGACACTTGTCGTTCTTTTTCCCGTTGAGAACTCGTTGGAGGACGACACTTGGGAAGCTGCGGCACAGTCTACTTGTCATGGACTCGGAACAGCCACCGCACATTAACATGCAGCTGCTTTGATTGCCGCAAATGTAAGCCATGACCATCACGCTGCGAGAATGGCGCGCGCGGCTCCAGAGTCGAGGAGCCTGGCCGAAGCGCGCGCGGTAGGCAGAGAGAGAGAGAGAGCGGCTACTGAAGGCAGAGGTAAGCAAGCAAATCTGTTGTGCTGCACTTGGCGTGGTGCACATTCTGAGCTCGTTCCAGAACATTATGGGCCGATTCTGCAGCATGGAGCGTCGAGATACTGACACGTGTGGATCTAAACCGAAAACCGTCATCTGAATGAGTTAGCCAATTCAGAAAACTCTTCTGTGTTGGAATGGAATTCATCTGAACGAGGTGGCAGAATTGGACACATGTTATTCTTATCCCGAGTGAACTAACAGTTAAATGTGTAATGTGGTTTGATAAGCTTGTGAGAATTTGAGAGGACCGATGGAGATTGCAGAAAGGGCTCATTACTTTCAATGTTCAGCATAAGAGGGTTATGTGTAGGTTTGATTTTTTTCCCCTAACCCAATGGGATTGCTGAAATTGGTGGTCTAAATTTGTTTTCTTAGTTATCTTGCGTGAACTAACAGTTCAATAAGTGCCCCCAGTTTATAATGGGGGTATTAGCCCAGGCCAAAAATGGTGATGAACCATTTTGGAAATAGAAATTTTGTGTAGGCAATGAGAAAACTTAATAAGAGGCCTTAGGTTTTTTTTGGGGGGAGGGGAATTTTTTGTTCTCTAGTTGTTCCCAATCTGTTCCAATCAAGTTCTCAGAATGTTCCCTAAGATGTTCCCAAAAGCACATTCCATTAGCCTCGGCCAAAAATCGCAAAGAACATAAGTACACAAAAGCAATTCTTGCTGCAACCAATGAGGTGAGGCAGCATGCAACTAGGGGTCCTGGTTTTTTTTGTCTTGTGGGAAGAAGGTGGAGGTGTTGGATTTCTTTTTGATCCCAATGTGTTCCCACGAAATTTCCTTTGTGTTCCCAATATGTTCCCAATAACTCCTCACTTTTTTTTTATCTCATATCCTTTACCTTACGTTCTAATCTTGTAACCTATGTAAGCTGCTCAAAAGAGAAGATTATAACATATTTATGTTGGGACTGTCCTAAGCTTGATTAATCTTTTTGTGATGAACCAATCAAAGATACCCATCACAATTGAACTTTGGGAGTCTCCACAACTAATTAATACTAAGTGTAACTTGTGCTTTGCCACAAGGGTTAACTGGTTACCCAACAAAATTTTCCTCCCAAAACTAAAATTTGTAGTTTAATTGAATTTTTAATAAAATTTTACTTAAAATTAAGTATCTCCCACACCTTAGATCTAAAGCTCTCCAAATCACCTTCATTAAATCTTGCTCATTAAGGAATTTTTAACGATACCAAGAATGTGCACAAATTCTCTTATAATTTTTATTTTTTGTTTAAATAGATTCTCATTAAGAAAACTTGTTCAATATTCAATAACTTCTCAACTGGAAGCCAAAACATTATGGAACTTACTTGGTGTGCCCCTACTCATCAAGAGCCTTCCGACCATATGAAGAGTGTAGCAAGAGGTGCTATTGTTTGGGAGATCTCAATGTTACAAACAAAACCGACAACCTTCCCTCATAGATAGATGAGTCACAATATACTAACGTACAAGGTGTACCTAATAGCTATAGACAATATGGTTCTGGCACATTGGTTTGTGCACTTTGTTTTCTTTTGAGTTTGGATTGGTGGTAAGGATCTTTTGTTTATTTGTCTATTCCCATTGTGTTCCCAAGGGGTTCTCATCAAGTTCCCAAAGGATTCCAAGAGTTGCCAATGTGTTCCCAATAGCACCATACTAGTTTTACCACATATGCTTTGGCCAAAGTTGAAATTTCATGTATGTAAACTATAAGGGCGGGCCAAAGGGAAGGTTCCCCTATGCCTTTAATTTGGGGAGTGCCCAATGTTTCCAAAAATTGGTGATGGGCTAATCAAAATGGTTCTTTCCAAAAAAAAGTTAAAAGACTTTGAGTGCAACCCCCAACTGGTGAACAGAAGCAACAACATGTACCTACGGTTAATTATGTGGGGGTGGTTCCTGTCTGGAACATGGAAATGAATTTGGAACTCTTGGCTTGTCAATTAGAGAAGTTGGTCTTGGTGCCTGGACTTGATTTGCTCTAGTTTGTTCTATGACCCTAAATTTGTGGTCTTTTCTTGTCAAGGAATGCTCATGCCCTTCTCACTTTTGCAAAGTGACTCATGTAGTGGTTTGAAACACATTCCTGCTATACTTTGGGCATTGGATGAGTCCTTACTACTTAGTCAAGCTACCCTAATGGCAATACTACCCATTGGGATGTTTTTTGCAACTGTTTCTTTTAATGTCCTGACAGTTATGAAGCAGAGATTGCAGATATGTGGCATGTTCACAATTTTCTGTGTAAGAATTTGGAACAGGATTGAAGTGCCGGCTCCAAAGAGTATTGTAGGTCAATGGACTGAACCAGACTAAGCATTGTTGTAAGTCTTGTGTTGTGTATATTTGTGTTTTATTCTTTGTAAAGTGGCCATTTGACATGTGCATATGGAAACAAAAGGGAACAAAATCCAGCCAAAGCCAACATGGAACTACTCTAGGCTATATGGCTAAGTGCAATGAACTGTAAAAGAATTCGTTTTGTTAGCTTGGAAACCTAGGTCCTGAATCCTGGTGTCTATGATAATTTGGATTGCAAAGTGTTGGATTGTTGGTAAGTACAAAAAATGAGGAGTGGCCCCTGGGGTGATGGCTCACTGGTATAGCCCCTTTTGAGACTCTGCGACTTGAAAAGTCTTGGGTTCAAACCCAGTGGCATGCAGGTGAAATTCCTGCCGGCTCTCTTCTAATGGGCCTGACTTGGGGTCTTCGCCAACAGCTCGTCAGTTGGGTCTGCTCTTGTGTGCCAGAAAAAAAAGATGAGGAGTGGCATAATGATAAGTAGTTTTCGCCTTCACAAATTAGCAATGGGATGAGAAGTGTACAGGTCCTATGCAGAAAGCCACCATCCACCACTTGTCCAGGAACGACTCTTTACATTCTGGCTCAAGCATAAAGTTAGTATTCAAACAAGTTTTATGTTATTTTTTGGGTACATGATTGTTTCTCTTCTTGTTAAAGGCTGACATATGAAAAATTGTTGATTGAAACTAGAGTATGATTCTTTACATGGTGCTTTCATTTTTATGGTGGATTTGTGAGATTGACTTCAATTAATCTATGGTCCAAGCACTCTTGTAAATTGTTGTACGCAATGCCATTGTGCATTTCACAAGATGATTTGGTTTATCATCATGGCTTTAGGGCAAGATTTTCACTTCAACCTCATGGGCAATATGTTTGGTCATTGTGTAGTGTCATGTGTTCACAATCACCTTTGACTAAAGTTATGCCCGGTTTTGATGATTGTTGGACTCAGACTTGAAGGGCTCAGAAGTGTGTTATATGAATTTCATGTTGTATGTGCATAATGGTGGATTTTTTTGCAATGGACCACTCTTTACCCACTGCATTGAACTACAACATTTGTTGATGCAGTTGGGGGCAGTTATGACCCGATTATTGTCAATGGACCAGCAAAACTGTTCGGAATGGGATTTCCCATGATTATTCTATATGTTATTTGGTCCTGATTATTAACTGTGGTTATCTTTTTGGGTAAGGTTTTGAATTTTTAAAAAGTATTTCAAAATCTTCTGGTATGGTTCAATTTATTTTTCCCAACTCATTGTGGTTGTTGGGTATAGGGTTTAAGGTTGAAGTGAATGTGGTTCTAGGTACATTTAGGATTTAGGATTATGATTTCAAAAGTTCTCATTTGGTTATGAGACCTCAAATCCACAAAGTCCTATATCCAAACCTTAAACCCTAAAGTAAAGCAGATTTTTTTCTTTGGTAAAGTACAGTTTAAAAAAAAGAAAATGAAAATGAACAAGTTGGTGGGTAAATTCTACCATTGGCAAGTTATCCTAACAATCTTGTGGGTAACTTCTGATAGCTGGAAGTTACCCTGATAGTTACCCTGATAGGGTGACACTAGTGATTCTTTCACTGGCGAATTTTCGCCAAATTTTGACCTGAAAAAAATGATTTCGACCTATACAAAGGATTTTTCATGGAAAAAATGACCCAAACTCAAAAGAAAAATAAATTCCAAATCGTCAGATTTTAATGATAAGTTCGAGTAGGTAGCCAAGAATATAGAAGGATTCTGATTTTTTTTCTACTTTCATATCTAGCATGTAGCCAAATTTGGCTAAATCATTTTCTGGATGATGGCCACTTTGGCTACACCACAAAATCATTAAAAGAAACACTGGGTGGCACCAAAACTGACGATCTTAGGGCAGTAAGGGTATACAAAATACAAAGGAAAAAAATCGACGGTGTTTTACACGTACATCTGGGATCTGTCCGAGCTCTCCTGAAACAAAGTTTTCTAGTTCCCTTCTCTGCAGATTTGCGTCGCCATTGCTAATTGTGTGTAGGTCCGTGCCTCAGCCCCGCTACCGCAAATCCATAACGATTCTTTCAGGTGGCCTGCTTCCTTGGTAGAACCGGACCCACAAGGACTGTTGTCTACAACATTTTTAGAACGTAACAAGACTCAAGGGGATCCATGATCCATATCAATTGGTGCCTCCATTAGAGCTTACCTGGTTCACTTGGGTCTCGGGCCCACAACTTTTGGCATTCTTGTTGCACACGCAATACGCATCCAAGCTAACATTGTGCACTTTAGGTCACTGAAGAGAGGCACAACGAGTTTGGTCGTGGAGAGATGCTGCATTAGCAGCAGAAGCAGTTTGGTTGTTGTCACGCAAAATTTCAGAACTGTCATACAACGGTGCACAACAACATATTTGTGAAATCAGAGCTCTCGTTGATCGATGTCCGTTTCTTACGCTCGTCTTGGCAACCAATTGCGTGTGAGTTCATGTTCAAGACCTTGGTCGCGAAGACTCCTACATAATTTCAAGCAATTCTTACAATTGGGAAACAAGGCCCACGATCTAGGTCATGACAGAGGGATTGATGGAGAGGTTGGAGATCTTGATTGCTAGGTCGATGGAAAACTTGACAGAAAGCTTGAAAGCCGAGGAGAACTCGACAGACTGCAAGAAATCAAAGCTCAAGGATCGAAGGCCAGCGCCGCAACCAACAGGGTCTGTCTCCGATCCTCCAACGCGCGATTTGCAAAAGGTGTCTTATCTGATCCTCCGAGGACGCTGATGTTTATTCCTAATGAATTAGTCTAATAGGCCAATATATCTATTTGCAATTTTCTCGGGATTGAGAGTTCTTGTATTGTTTAGACCTATTTCACCAGTTATGCTGGGGGTCTCATTTGCAGGAGTTGGACTGTAGCCGGAATACAGGACAAGCTAAAGAGAATCGCAAGAAGAAGTCGCAGCCATCGCCGAACGTCTTGGGTGCATCGGCAGGGTTAAATATGAGCCGTGCAAGCGCTCATCCTTCCAATGACGAATCCGGTATAAGCGTGAAGGCCGAGAAGAACTCGACAGACTGCAAGAATTCAAATATCGAAGATCGAAAGCCAGTGCCGCAACCAACAGGCTTTGTCTCCGATTTGCAAAAGGTTTCTTATATGATCCTTCGAGGATGTTGATGTTGATTTCTAACAAATTCGTCTAATAAGCCATATCTGTTTGCAATTTTCTCGGGAGTGAGAGTTGTCGAATGGTTCAGACCTATTTCACCAATTATACCGGGGTCTCATTTGCAGGAGTTGAGCTGTAGCCGGAATACAGGACATGCTAAAAAGAATCGCAAGAAGAAGTCGCAGCCATCGCCGAAGGTCGTGGATGCATCGGCAGGTTTGAATGTGAGCCGTGCAAGTGCTCACCCTTCCAATGATGAATCCGGTTTAAGCGACCGTAGGTTGGAGATCTTGATTGCTAGCTCGATGTCAAACTTGACGGAGAGCGTCAAGGCCGAGGAGAACTCGACAGACTGCAAGAATTCAAATATCGAAGATCGAAAGCCAGTGCCGCAACCAACAGACTTTGTCTCCGATTTGCAAAAGGTTTCTTATAAGATCCTTCGAGGATATTGATGTTGATTTCTAACAAATTAGTCTAATACGCCAATATCTATTTGCAATTTTCTAGGGAGTAAGAGTTTTCGTACGGTTCAGACCTATTTCACCAGTTATGCCGGGGGCCTCATTTGCAGGAGTTGAACTGTAGCCGGAATACAGGACACGCTAAAAAGAATCGCAAGAAGAAGTCGCAGCGATCGCCGAAGGTCGTGGGTGCATCGGAAGGGTTGAATGTGACCCGTGCAAGTGCTCACCCGTCCAATGACGCATCCAGTATAAGCGACCGCAGGTTGACCCATCTTTTGTGAAATCCTACAAAACCCTACAGTAGTTGTTGACAAGTTCCAGATTTCGAACTATTATTCTCCAGCAACTAGACATACAATACAACATTCAGTTGTAGTTCACACATGGTGACCAATGATGCAGGGAATTGCAAGTGGATGGGTTTGTTGATGGAGTAAGCATCCACAACAATTGTAGTCAGAATATGGGCCATGCAACAAAGGATTGCAATATGCAGGTGGTCTTGCCCGGTGCGTCGACATGGGGGTCTAAGGCGAGCCATGCAGGAATTGATCGAGCAAACTACAGACCCCGCAACCACAGGTGTTACATGTTCAATCCCTCTCTTGTGTGAAATCCTAGAAATTGTTGACAAGCTCAAATTTTCTTTATTTATATATTCTTGCTTTCCCAGTAAGGAGGAGACTACAGAACAATGCAGAGTTCCATTTGGTCCCACATTTTGAGGAGTGTTCACCAGGTGTTAGTGTTAACTACACGAGTTCATTTCTTTGGGAGGTCATGTGGAAGATTCCCATATTTCAACTGTTGCTGGTTTAATGAACTTGCCATAAGGGGCAGACCCATTATGTGATTGGCCGCTTGTTTTCATGAGCTAGACATACAATAGGTATGGTACTCAATTGTGCTTTCAATATGGTGCCTAATAATGCAGGACACTGCAAACACGCAAGTTTCAGCTCCATGGCAAAGTATGGAAGCGTGATCTTGGAAAATTCGATGATGAAACAAGTGCAGTGCGCCCAATTGATGCATTCATCTTTCCTAGAGCCACCTTCCTATCAGAGATAGACTATAGCCCTGATTGGTGGAAAATTCGATGATGAAACAAGTGCACTGCGCCCAATTGATACATTCAGCTTTCCTAGCAAGCCACCTTCCTATCAGAGAGAGACTATAAGCCATGATTGGTACCGGAGAGAGTTTATGCGTCGCTTTGATTTGAACTGAGAGAGGTTATGCATTGCCTTGCAGAAAAGTTCCTGAGCTTTGATAGAGAGATGGTGCTTTGACTTGATCAGTATCCATTGGCCAAGTAGCTTAGTGCATAACAGTTCAACCCATTCCAGAAGTACTACTATGAGTTTATTTTTGCTAAAATAGCTCAGAGACAAATGAGGCCCCATTGGCAGTTGTAGTAAGAGCCTCTTTGAAGTTTGTCTAGTGACTACTGCTTGTGTCAAGGTGGGCTCTGTTGCTGAAATACATCTACTAGCTTACAGAGTTAACATTGGAGTCAATGTAAATTGAGTGTGGGATTCTACTAGTAGATAGGCAATAGAAAAGTCAACCGAGCTAACCATCATGGTCAGCCAGGGAACTGGCCACTTACCATCCATCCTTTATGATGTGCTAGTGGGTGCTGGTTCCCTCTGGCTGTGTTTATGATGGTATGATGATTTTGAAAATCTCCTGCTATTTGTGGCTTTCCCTTCTGTTTGAGGATTCTTTTAGGTTTAGAGGCATGAACATATTGCGCTCTGTATTGAACGAAATGCTGAGATTGGTGAACGGGGTTCAACCTTGTTCATGCCAACCTTGGAATCTTCAGTAGGTTACATGCACTAGCCAAGTTCTCATTTCCAAAGTTGATTGACCATTGATAGAATTGGTGTCATCTTTCCATAGTTGTTAATGTGTGGAAAGATTGTTTTGTATTGTTGATGTTCTATTTCTTTTGAAGAGAGTTTGAGGATTGATGGAAGCAGGCTTATAGGACCCTCCTTTTTTGGTAGATCCAACTTGGTGACAGACAATTTGATCCATTTACAAGGTGAATGTCTAATGTCCATTACCTTATTGATTCATAAAGTACTACAAGGTTTATTTCTTTGTATTTTGAAAGCGCATCCCTGCATGGAAGTTGCATTGGTTAGTGGATGAGACCTTCCACCATTTGCATGCAGACTTTCTGCCATCGAAGTAAATCAGCCTTGCAGTACTTTACATTGGCAAGGCTCCAGCAAATTTGCTTACATGAGGGAAGAACATGATAACTATTGTTCTAAGAGCTTGCCCATATTTTTGGGTCCAAAACCTGGAAATCCTTAACATGGGAAGGGGACATTTAGAGACTCATGCGCCTTCAGATGCCAATCCCAACATCAAAATTTGATTTTTCCAAAAGTGCATGACATTTTGCTGGACATGATGGTGTCCATTCTGAAACAAAGTCCAGTGTGGCCCTACTAGTAATTACTCTAAGATATTGACTTGGGTATCAAAGCATCAGCCTCATCGACCCAAAACTTCTTGTGTACAATTCTGGCTTTACTATTGTGCACAAGAACTTTTTGGGGCCTAATTAAACTTGGACTCCATGTTGCCTTGCACTACCGGTGACAATCAATTCTGTATTATTTAATTTTTCCTTCTTATGTTCCCCCTTATGATTTCCAATAGCTCATCATTATCCATGTTAATGTCAAATTGAATTTAAATTAATATAAATATCATGATCATGAGAAGACATATGTTAATTTGTCATTTCGTATTCATGGTGGGTAGAGAAAAAAGTGAGATAATTAAGAAGAAAGCTAATAAAAAAAATAGTTATTAGAAAAAAAGTGAGGTAATTAGACTCAAAAATGAAATAGTTATCTCTAGAATTGTGCAAGGGTAACCATTTTTAAAAAAAAAATGCAAAATCAATTGTCCAAGGATGATTGTCCGAAAGATTAAATGCATAATCTAATTCCTCTCACTTCCTCAAAATTTCTCGTCAATGGAATCATAAAGAAGCGCCTCAAGATTGGCCTTTAAAATCCAGATGTCAAGAGGTTTCGAGGGCCTGAGATTTGAGGGTGGTTGACAAAACCCTAGTATTTAAAGTCTACGATTCCGTCATCTTCTCGCTCCCTCGTGACGCGCACTACGACGATCGCACCATCGCCACAAACATCTGCTTCTCAGTTGCGCTGCTGTTTCTGCTCTTCTCTGCCTCCGCGTGCCCTACCCGTCTCGTTCCATACCCCTATTCGAGTTCTTTATTTCGGGTTCTTTCTCGCAGTTTTTTGTCGCTATTTGCTCCATGTATTGGTCTACGGAATCAGTTCATGCAGAAGTTTTCCTTAAGTTTTTGAAGCTCACGAAGGCCCGAAGCTTCAGAAGCCACCTTTCTCAAGTTTTTTTATCCTGCGTGTATCTTTTGAAGCTTAAGAATCTGCTAAGTGTCGGCTTCGAGGGTTTAAGGTCGGTTTTCGGGTGAGAATTCTGTCTCGACTTTGGTTTCATGCGCTTGCGTTTTTGGCGGGACTGTGTCTTTTGAACTCTCTTGCTTCACTACCTGCATGTAAGTACTGTTAGCGAGGTTTTTTGGTTCTATCTTTTACTTCATTTTGAAATAATTGTGCATTTTTGGCTACGAGTTATTGAGGACACTGGATTCTCGGACTGTCGAAGCAGATATATAAAAATTCTCTCCGATTATAGAGCACATTGCCTTGACCCAGGAAACTAGAATATCGACTTGAAGTCCCAGGTACAGACACGCAGGAGTCAGGACACAAGGCTCGTGCTGGTTTTTGGCTCCCCCAGAACTCCCTGGACCCCACTCACAGAAGAGCAAAAGTTGGCAACATTACATAACTTGAATGACAAATTGGTGAAGCAAGTGGAAAGTCTGTGAACCCACAGAGAATCTCTTACAGACAAGGTGTTGCAGATAGAGGAAGAGCTCAATGTGGTAAGCAACCTGCTGGCATATTCCTTCAGAGTTTTTTGATCATTTGTTGAATCATTGCACTGTAATCTGTGAATGGGTCCTATGCTGTTTATATCATTCTCACTTTGATGGTTATGAATCTCAAGTAATCCAAATTTCTGATGGTTATATGTAGGCTAAAGAAGCACAGGAGGAAATTGCTGCCCTCAAGATCGAACACATGAACCAAATGAAAGAAAATTTTGACAAAACACATGTAGAGGAAGAGAACACTTTGCTAAGGGAGGAAGTCTTGAAGTTGAACCAAGAGAGGGCTGCACTGATTGAAGAGAAGGATCTCATTTCTCTTGAAAAAAGTGAACTTGACTCTGTGGTCTCAAAGTTAAATTTGAAGCTGGAGATACCAGTTTGCATCAAGGAAGCAGAAAATGCTTGCCCTAGCTGAAAGATCAAATGTGAGAATGGTTCAATTTGAGGAATTGGTGTTTCTGTTTTGAGGAATTGGGGTTGTTTCAGCACTCCATGCAGGTGATTGATTACTATTATGCTTTGGATTGTGGCCTGTCATCAGCATTTTACTTCTGATGGAGGGCAATGATAATGATTTGAACATTTTTGAGTGGCAGACAGAAGAAGCACAGAAACAGATCATTACGCTCCAGAAGAAGCATTCCAACCAGATTTCAGAACTAGCTGGGAGAGCACGTGAGTCACAGGAAGAGATCTCCTTACTGAGGGAAGAGCCTTCAAAGCCGAGTCAAGAGAGGGCTGCACTGATTCAGGAGAAGAAAGAATTGGAAGCTTCTAGGTCCAAAATGATTTCAGAACTTGCTGTATCATCATGCAACATTGCTAATGCAGAGAAAATGGCCTTAGCTGCTAAGTCAATGGCGAGCACAGATTTAATATGGAGCTATTCAAAACTGAAGATTTGGAGGTAGTTCTGTTGCATTGCAGAGTCTGTATAGTCAAATATAGCACCATAACTTGTGAGTAGTGACTTGCAGGTGAATGAAGCACAGGAACTTAATGCTTCTCTCAAGAGGGAGCATGCTAGCAAGCTGACAGAATTCACCAACAGAACAAATCAATTGCAGGAAAAAAATGTCATAATGAAGGAGGAAATTTCAAATATGAGCCAAGAGATGGCTGCATTAGTTAAGGAGAGGAGGTCCTTAGTTCTTGAGAAAAAGGCTTTGGACTTTGAAATTGATGATCTACAGAAAATGGCCTTGGCTGCCAAGTCAAGGGTGAGAACATGTCAATTGTTTGGTGTCTTCATGCACTTATGTGTGAACGACTAAGATAAGAATGTTCTGTTTCTTTCCTATTGTATCTGTGTGGATAGACGTTACTACTTATTACAAGAACTTAACTCCAACCATCTCATGATGTTATTGATTGTTTTCATATAGTGCCATACTTTTTCTTGTGATCATCTACAGGATGAAGAAAGTCTACAAGGTCAGCTTTTTGCTCTGAAGAAGGATCACTACAATGAGGTGCAAGAACTTGCCACTAGAATAAGTGTGTCAGAGGAAGCACAATGTACATTGAAGCAGGAGGCTAATAGGCTGAGGAACGATATTGGTGCACTGATTCAAGCAAAGAACTCCATTGATCTTGAGAAAAGAGCCTTAGAAGCTGGTGCCTCCAAGTTGACAGCAGATCTTTGCTATGTCATCAACCCAAATTGAGGATGCCAACAGATTGGCCTTGTCTGCCAAAACAGAGGTAAGGCAGCCCTTGTTGACAGTTCATGTCGTGGGATTTTGGGAGGCTTTTGAAAGTCATGACCATGAAAGCTCCAAGTATGATATCTGAGCTAGTTTTCTTGGTAACTGATATGTATCTGGTTTCTGCATGATGCTAAGTTTTATGATCAGATCTTGGTTCTGTACCATGTTTTGTAATCAGAGTGAGGGTCCTAGGAACTGATATTTGGGAAATCACACACAGGCAGAAGAAGAAAATGAAGTAATTGCTGCTCTCAAAGTAGAGCATGCAAACCAGGTGCAAGAACTAGCAAGTAAACAACATGTGTCAGAAGAAGAAATTTCTTTGCTGAGGAAGGAGGTTTCAAGGTTGAACAGTGAGTCGGCTGCATTGATTGAGGCAGAAGACTCCTTGTCTCACAGAAACAGAGTATAGTATAGCTGTGTCAAGGTTGAGTATAAACCTTGATGAGTCCTCTGCCCAACTCGATGAAGGAGACAGAGTGGCAATGGCTGCCAATTCAAAGGTGAGGACTGAGAACATCAGATTATGGTGAATCCTTGTCCTATGCTGCACCTATTATAAGCAGATTTTGACCTTGCCACTGCTTTCCTAGAGAATGTGTTTTGGTGCAAGATTTTAGTGCAGTTAGTTTTAACTGTTGCTTCAGTGGTGTGATCATGAAGGGGATTGAGGGTTGATTCACTTGAACTTCTGAATTATTTTCCACAGGCAGAAGAAGTATGGAAAGAAATCAATACTCTCAAATTGGAGCACACAAACGAGGTCCAAGAAATTGAAAATAAAGTACATGTCTCTGAGGAGGAAATTGATGAAAATTTAAAGGAGGAGGTTTCAAAGCTCAGGAAAGACAATGCCTTACTGATGGAGAAGAAAGACTGTAAGTCTGTTAATGAAAGTTACTGTCTCTGAGCTGAGTGCAGAAGTTGCTCACATATTGAGGAAGCTGACAGCAATGCCTCGGTCACTAAATCAAGGATGGAAGCACTGGAGAAAGAGATTGGGAGACAGAGCAATTGAATATAGAGCATGAGTTGCTCAGGCAGCAGTTGGAGCAACTGTCAGATGCACTTTCCAAAGCTGAGGATGAGGCTAATAGTGTGAAGCTGGTAAGCAACTCATAGAAGCATCCATTAGTCACAGGCAGTGCTGATGGTTTGACTGATGCTTAAGGTGATGGGACAAATGACTGGTCATATAGTTTCACTGTTATAATGTCTGGAAAAGTCCTACTCAAGTATTGAATTTCATGTTCCTCCATGCTCCTGGAGCATCTCTGAATTTGAGTCAATAGTTTTGCAGCATTTTCTGTTGAATTGAAGGTGTCAAATAGTTAAGATAGAGTCTCTTGCAGGAAGGTACATTGATGTACAAGATTTTATGGAGTTTGTTTCTGGTCTAGTATTTGTTGGTCCTTGGGCTGCTGAGGATGTGTTAAGTCCTTTTATTTCATCAAATCTGTCTCATGGACAACAGATGAATTCTGTTCATGACTTTCATGGTGGAGACTCCACATTTTGCATGCACTATTTCTGATGCATTCACCAATAGAGAATTTGATTTGAAAGTGAAACAGTAATCCTTAAAAGCTGCTTGGCTTATAGAAATGACCACTGGAATACCAGAGAATAAAGTAGTGTCTAATGTACCTGCACAGAACTGTAGCTTTCTACTTTAGACACAAATTTCTGGAACATGAACAAAGACTTTAAAAGGGAGGAAAATATGTGAAGACTGCATCCAATGCCCATTTACAAAAATAAACTCATTAGCATACCATAACATAGACGCATGCAAATTAAGTTGGGAATGAAATGGCAGATTGAATCAGAATTGGAAATTTTATTGAATACTTGTGAAAGACCCAAAGTGTTCAGCTTAGCTATCCACCAGCAGATCCTTTATGAAAAATCATATAACAAAAGAATGGGGGGTAAAACACAGCTTGGTCCTATCTCTAAATCTAGATTCCAAATTTTGAACACAGCTTCTTTTTAGTGGAATATTTTCTACCCATGAAAAAGCAACAGCTCCAGCAAGTACTTCTTGTGCAAAAGAAGAAGCTTTCAGCTTTAGCACAATCAGAACTGTACCTAGTTTCTGAACTTCTGAAAAAAATTAATTTATTCCCGTTTTGAATCCATCGTCTCCCCAGAGAAAACAAAGTTGAGTTGATAGAAACACAGGGGGGGCTAAAGAACTGCAGCACCTTTGTTGGAAAAAACACATCTGCACAAGTGCAGCCAAATCAAAACACATGGAAACAAAATTCATTAGCCAAGTACAAAGTCAGAAAACCCATAACACGAGCTCTAAGTATATATTACGTACTCATGCAGACAAGCGCTAAAGCATAGAACCATGCCAAAGATGGGACAAGAGGCTCTTCGCATGATGGCTCTGCCATTTCAATGACATTATAAGGATGATAAATAATCACATATCTATACTAAATTGGAAACACATGGTGGTTACCATGGTGAAGCCCAATTGGATCCTTGCTGGTTATGCTGGAAATGTTTCTAGACTGGACTTCACATGCATGACCCTAGATTGAATGTAAGGATACCAAACTTTGGCAATGTCTCTACCCGGAGGGGCAAAGCATCCAACAAAATATGAACAATAACTTACTTTGAATCCCGGGAGTCTATGTAGTTCTTGTCTTGTCTTACACAAGATTGTTATTATTATTGGCTAGGAGGAATGAATGCTCGGATAAAACATATGAATGACGTTGAAGTTGAGTCTAGGAAGGAATTTTTCACTACTTGCCTTGGGAAAGATTATTGTCGAGGAATGCTGAAACTTTATCCAGGGAAGTTGGAGTTGAGCGAAGAAGAGGGGAGATGATGATCAGAGGGTGGCAGTGTAAGGAAAGCCGGTGGCAGGTACCCATGTGTTGCCTTGGATGAAAGCATTGGCCTGGTAACGATCAGCGATAGCCGGGTTGGTAATTTGGTGCGACCACGACACTCGGGGTCCCTTGGCGCCGGGACCAATACTCTGGTACTCGGCGAAAAACGAAGTGTACAAACCGAAGTTGGTGAAGTTCCAGTAGAGCCAGCCAGCCGGGTTGACGACGGTACCCAAGTTGGATTTCAAATGGACGCACACCGCGTATTCTTTCCAGGGGCGACCCAGATACGTGAGGAAGATGGTGGACTGAGCATGAAGGGCTTGAGTGCCGTCGAAATAGCAGTTCTGGAATGAGATACCGGTATTGGTCACTGGACTGGTCCTTCCTTGAGCTGTGTAAGTGTTCTGCTGTCCCACAATACCGGTTTGCGCAAGGATATCACAGTTCTGGAACACGGCGGCGGCGTTGCCGAAGATGAAATCCACTGTCCCGAGGATCATGCACTCGCTGTAGTACTGGCGGAATGCATTGGCGTACAGCGTATCTTGGTAGGCTTCGAAAGAGCATTGGAAAAACGCCGTTCTGTCGGCACTCACTCTCAGTGCAACAGCTTGAAACATTTTGGCTCCTGCTGTGTTCCTCACTGTGATGCCTTTCATCATGAACCCAGGTCCAGAAATTGCTGCACACAAAAAAAATTTTAAACAGACAATTCACAACTATAGATCTCAATTAGCTTGATCTACATGTGCAGGGCATATGATCTTAGAGCATCTCCAGCGGTGCTCAGTATGTGAAACTGCAAAAAATGTTTGTCACATTCAAGTTTTAATTACATATTTTTTTCCAACCCCACCCATAAAACTGAAACTGGGATTGCAAATAGGTCGGAGATCAATAATAGCAAGCCACTTAGACCGATCCAATTATGTAGCCAATCAGAAAGAGGGAGAAATCGATAAATACGATTCGACTGTCAATTTTCCAGATTCACAGCCGTCTTCCAGTTGATCCACTGGGTTTGACTGCTGTATCTCTTCCAAGATTTCCGGTGCACGGCCACATACTGTACACAAAAGCTGCAAATTTGGACAAACAATCTTTGTTTTTTCCAGGATGCTGCTTCTCCTCCACGACGTACACATATCAAGAATGGGTTTCCTGCAACGAGCTAGTGAGACCACAGCAGTCAAGAGCTGAAGGAAGTACGTACCAAGAGTGGCCGACAGGAAAGTGGTCATCCCACAGTTGCAACCCACGTTTCTGTTTCCACTGATCACGGTTTTGCCGATGCCGTCGCCGATGAGGAAGAGGTTGATGGAACCGCCTTGAACAACCACATTCTCATAGTAGACACCAGTCTTGACCCAGATCACCCATCTTGTTTGTTTGTTTTTGGGAGCGGCACTGATCGCAGCTTGAATTGTTTTGTAGTGTCCGGATCCATCTTTGGCTACGACGGCGTTGTAGAAGGAGGGAGATCCAGCCAGCAACCTTCTGTCGCTGGGATTCAACCACCGTGGCGGTTGGTTCAAATCCTCCTCGGTTTCAGGAACCAGATCCGGATTCGAGAGTAGTCTCCGATTCCCACCTCCAGTGAGGTTGTGGAAGGCGTTCTCGACTGATGAAGGAATGCTGCTGACGATGCTTGAGAAGTTGAGGCCGTCGGGAAGACCGTAAAGCGTGGGCTTCCACTGTGTCAAGTCGTTTCCGAATGTAACCAAGGCGTTCAGCAAGGAACCGGCATTGCTGAGGAGCTGATCTGCTTGTTGTCCCTGAGCTGAGACGTTGGCGCTGAAGTCCGGAGCATACTCGACGAACGTGTCTACGCAAGTGGTGTGCAACTCCCAAGCTCCATACAATGCTGCTTGAATGTCTTCCAGTACTGCGGTCTCATTCTGTATGTCGTTGTAGATCGATGCAAGGTAGGAGCCTGCCAGTGAGAGAGTCTCCAGGCAAGTGTCTACCGCTCCCGTCACGTTGAGATTGGAACTGGCGTTGATACCCAACACCGCGAACAGCGTCTGGTTCACGCCGTTGCCCGCGAGTTGGATAGCGTAGGTGCTCATGCCTCTTGAATTCGTGGTGAAGTTACCATTGCCGGTCCCCATGGTCTCATTGCAGACGATAGGGAACAGAGTCGCGCCGCATGCCGCGCTGATTGCGTCCGCGCCAGTTGGTTGATTCACTTGGGATTTGTGCTTCATAGACAATGGCACAGCGATAGCGATTATGAGGATCACCGTCGCTAGAAGCCCCACAGCCATTGCAATGCAACAACGTCTTCTTCCATTGGATCTCGTTCCATAGTACTCTCCACCCAAAGGCCTTTCGTAATCATTAACATCCCCCATGATACCAGAAGTTCACTCTCTGCTGCTTTACGTTGGTCAAGATCAGATCGAGCGGCACTGGAACAAATCTTAGATTTCTTCTTCTTCTACTACTTCCCGAACAAAACAAGTAACCCAGCAGCTGAAGCGAATGGATCTCGAAAAGTACTGAACGAACTGACGACAAAACAGAAGCCGGCCGGTAGTATTACGTACTCACAAGCTGCTAATGACCTCACATGCTAAGAACAACAACAACGTGGACTCAGTAACGTCTAATCGGCTAGCCAAGCAGCTAGAGTTCGAGAACTCAAGCTTGCAGCTCGCGCCTCGACTGTGAAGAGTCGATCCGATTAATACCCGAGCTGCTGCTGCTGATGATGATGAGAGACTATGGGGGTGTAAGTAGTAGAGCTGCCATGTCCACCGCCGAGCTCCTCATCCGTCTGCAAAAAGCAAAAACACTCACCACAAATGATCCAAAACCACGGACAACCAGAACGCCGAGCCTGCGCAAATACGCGTGAGGGGTGGCGAAAGAAGCCCACACTCAACGCTCGCGCAATTTTGCTCACTCTTTTTTTAACCCTGTCTGTATGCAAACAAGGGTTATGGCCTGATTCCCTCCCTGATCTAACACTATTCTTAGTCTAATTCTGTGGTTACAAAGCAGTTCCAAAGCTACTTATTAACCCATCGCTGTTTCTTTTGCAAGCTAAGCACCTCAGAAAAAAAAACTGCACCTCAGCTTACACGGTTTGTTCTTTGCTGTTTTGGTCCTTGAAGCAGTTCCAAAGCTACTTATTCACCACAACTTGTGTTTCATTTTGCAGCTAAGCAGCTAAGAAAAAACTGCAAACCTTTTTTTTCCCCCTTTTTAATATTTTTTTGTTTCAGACCCCTGGGTGTTTTATTTTAAGTAGTCCTTGACAGAGCTGCAAATTTGAGATTTGGAGTTTCCCCACTTTTGGCTAATTTGCACATGATAGGACAATATTGGTACTTAGTTATAGGACAATATTGGTACTTGATCATAGATGTCATTACCAAGCTGCTTGTTAACTGGGTTTTGAAGGGGGTTGCACAAGAGGGGCTTTCACAGTTGCAAGTTGGATTGATGCTCTCAAAGTTCCAATTCAAATTCCCTAAATAGATGCAAATGTTCCATGATAGGCCTACCTGCTGACTTTATAATTTGTATGGCCGACATAACATCAGTTTGTTTGATTTTTTTTCCCCTCTTGATGTAGCATCATTAGTAGAAAGATAAAGCATTAATTTGCAATGAGTTTAGACACAATCATCCAAACAATAGAGAATTGGTGAAAGACCTTGACCTCAAACTAAAAACTCGGTTGAAATGCAACAAAAAGAATTCCCCCAAATTCTTCAAAAAGTTGACAATTTGTTTTCTAAACCAAGGAATTTGCAAAAGAATGTTCTCAATTTATTTCTTGAGGTCCCCATAATGTGAAAATACACACAAAAAAACCCACTAGAAAACAGGCTCCAAATATGAAAGATATATGCTGTCTCACTATACATTGTTTCTTTGTTCCCATTCTTCAATGTTACTACAGTTCCAGGATACCCCCAAAGGTCGTCAAGTCCTTCCTATTGGTCTTCCCAATATTCCAAATGGAACCTTCAAGTGGATGTGTGGCAATAGAGCAAAGATGTACATGGCATTGGAGGTCTACAGGGAGGCATCTGTTTGGATCAAATATTTGAAATAGGCGCAATTGGCATTCTTAGGTTTTGAGGAGTAAGCATAAAGTCCAAGCTGCTACTTCATATCATTTTTATTCACACAAGTGAAAATGGTGGCTTGTCCTGTGTTCCAATATATATATATATATATATATATATATACAGATGATTATAGCTAAATTATCTTTGCACTCGATTGCAACTGTAAAATCCATATCATGTGAATTATACTTACCATACCTATGACTCAAGTTCAACACTAATCAATAATTAAGAGCAATATGTCAAAATTCTACAAAATCAAACCCAGTCCAAAAACACAAGATACCATTAAAACTTACTAGTGGACTTAGCATATTTAAAGGCTATTGTTAAAATTTTGAAATATTCAGATTGGGGCTGTTGAATCTCTTTTTTTTCAAAAAATCAACTATTTTGGCAATATTTGTCAAACATGAGTCGTAGGTACAATGTACTGACAAATACAATATTTCGTTTTGAGGTGGATGTGATGATACAGCCTACCTCCATTGGGTATTTTTTTCTTTATCTTGGTACCAAAGCATAGAGGCATATAAACATTACATTACCATTTTTTCATGAATGTTTTCAGGCAATCTAGCAATTGATTGCTTACAAAAAATAACTAGTGATCAACACCTCTTGCAAAAGAACCTCAAGACTTAGAAGGAGATTGGCAAGGAGTTGTAGGGTGCAAAGTAATGAATCTTGTGTTCATATAAAATTACTACAATGTGGAGAGTTTTGGAAAATAAGTAAATTCATACACCATTGGGAGATATTCAAGCAAAACCCATTGCAGACATCAAGGGCATGTAGAGGAACATCAATAGCAATAAGTCTGCCAATGTTTCTAAAGACAGCCAGGAACTTTGAGTTGACACATTAGAGTTATCCATAAAGTCACCCTGTCTATGGGCCCTTGTCTAACCCTCTAAACCCTGTTTCATCCTCAATTTGATAATGTGAATGAAAGTGGGTATTGGTTCAGAAGATTTGCAGGATCTTATTTGGACAAGGCTTTGAGGTAGCAAAGAACAATATGAATAGTGGTTGAGGTAGGCAAAATCAAAACTGGAGGTGAAATTCCCTTGAGGATCAATTTAGGTGAGAAAACAAAATTGGTCCCCTGTTTTTTTCACAGTGTACCATTCTTTTCCTGACTTCTCATTTTGTCCCCAGTTTGGGTTTACTTTAGGGTTAACTCAAATATTCTATCCCAACTACTTTGATAAAACTTCAGTGACAGATATGATTGGAAGCTAAGAGAAAATTCTGGGATTGAAATTGGGAGTTACAACAACTGTAACAACGCACAAACCTCTAAACAATCAAACTGGAAAATCACTCAATTGCAGCCCTGTAACCATTCGTCCACTTGCAGTTGTGATTGCTCAATTCTAAGACCTATAGTTTCAGCTTCCAAAATACTCTTATATATGATTCATTCACCTTTATGATAACTCACATTCTGCAAGATGCATCTCTTCAAATTCTTCAATTTTTACCCTAAAACTATTCATCCAGTTGCAGCACTTATGCTAACTCAGTTGCACCGCCTACAAATCTTAATTTTTCACCTAAGATTATTCACTCACTTCCAACCCTTTTAACGCCACTAAAATTCATGTTTCTATAGCTCTTAAAAAGAAACAGTTCCAAATTGAGAGGAAAACAACCACATTGTATCTATCTCAATGAAAATCCAATTTCAGACTAAATGAGTCATCTCTTTCATTTCTTTCCTATGTTGTCATTTCTTTGGACTTTGGTCCTTTCTTTTTTCTTCTCTCGTTCCCTTGTCGAGTGTTTTTCCTTTATTTATTTATTTATCTCTTTCTCTCATTTGAGAACAAAATATAGATAACTGGGAATGAAAATACACTTCTATAATTCAAAGAGGAAACCACAAAATTACCATCATTCCTTGAAGTGAACACATTTCAAGATGCTGGTGCACCTATGTTGCTGAATGGAACCAGTTTTCAGGATAGCTTCCTTCATCTGACATGTAGCTCTGTCATTGGTCCAGAGGAGGGGGATTATAACAGGTGGTTTCCTGCCTTCTTTTTCTAGTTTTTAATCTGATGTGTCACTCTGTCATTCGTTCAATGTGTTAAAAAACTGGTTACCTAATATGTAACTAGTAGTGATCATAGTTTCCCATATGAACTCTAAATTCTACCACTACATTTCTTTGCTTGTAAACAATCCAAAATATGTTATTTGATTTATTATGTTTTATGGATTTCAAATGTTTTTGCTTCTCATGGATGTTCCAAGCTCCTTCTCTTCCTCAACCTTTTCTACACTGTAATTGTCTATGCCAAATACAATGTCTTCATAACCTCTAACCCTAGGCAGCAACCTTTGAATTCTCTTAAGATATGCCATAAATTTCTACAGAGCAACACAGGGTTTCTTTTAAGGATTTTGTGACGAAGCCAAATTTGGCTACGCACTAGATATGAAAGTACCAAAAAAAAACAGAATCCTTCTATATTCTTGGCTACCAACTGGAACTGATTATTAAAATCTGGTGATTTGAAAAACAAAAAATTCGAAATCTCATGAATTTGGGTCTTTTTTTTTCATAAAAAATCCTTCGTAGAGGTCGAAATCATATTTTTCAGGTCAAAATTTGGCGAAAATTTGCCACTAAAAGAAACACTGGAGCAACATTTGTCTCATGTTCAGTTTGGCTTGGGTAGTAACTACTAACTTGTAACAAATTTATTTTGGATCAATATCTGCAAGGATGTTGATATGTATGAACATTTTCCAATTATGCTTCCACTTAATCCTTTAATCAGTATGTGTATCTTAATTGCACAAATGACCTAATTTACTTGTAAATACACTTGTTATAAGTTCTGAACATGTATCAAATTAATTTCAAATTTTGCAAGATTCTGCACTCAACAAAACTGGATTTGGAGGACTGAAAGGTTTGGGAGATATCTCAATTTGTTGGGCACCAAGCAATTTGATCAAAATAGTTTGAGCCTTAACAAATGAGATGCCATCATAAAACATCAATCTAAACTTCAACCTTTAACTAGTTTTTTCACCTCTCATGATAACAAATAGGGTCAACAAGTGATGAGGTGCTTTTGTTTCTCATGCTATGTAAGTGTCATGTGCTTGAGTTTTAAAATGTCAATTTGCACACTTGTGAATCAAAAAATTGATTAATCAAATTCTATATTCTATATTTTATAGTCATTAATATACATACAAGTTTCAAGATATTCAAAAGGACCTCAATGGGCATAATGATATCAATTGATAACAAAAATAGAAAATGAAAATAAAAACCTACTATGTGATAAAAATCAATCCAAAGAATGTATATATATATAAATACATACAAGAACATATATTTAATGAAAATATATAATAAGAATGTAAGCAATAGTCATTGAAAGTTGACCAGAAAAAATTAAGTTTGTCACAAGTGACTACAATTTAAATTAAAGACATTGAAAAGCATTATAGAATTAAAAAGAAATTATGTTATACTTTAATGTCTATGGAGGTTTAAAACTTCCAACATATCAGCCAGGATCTCAAAATTAAAATTTGATTTTGCATGACATAATAAACATAATCAAATTTTTCATTTTACTCATGACTAAAACCATTCTACAAAATCTTCAACAAAAATAAGAATGTAAAATGGATTCCTTAAACTAAGAGAATTATACATGTGACCAAATGAAAAATTGATTTAATTTTTTAAAACTCTTTCTATACCCAATTCAAATTTGATATGCAACTAATAGTTTATATAAACAACCAAAATGAAAATGAAATTCCATTTACAATCAAAAGCTTCGTGCAAGTGATCAAAAGATAGATCAATTAATATTAATTTTGTATTCAATCAAAAGATTTGTATAAGCAATAGAGACTTTGATTTTTTCTAAACATTAAACTTGTATGGAAAGCAATTGAATGATTATATATGTTTACATTTGCAACCAAAATCAATTTTACACATGCAAGCTCCAAGGGTTTTATTTTTTCATTTTGTTGGTTTCAAAAGTTTAGTAATTTTTTCTCCTTTTTAGCAAATTTTCGAATTTACATTAAGAAAACGAATTTTTCCAGAATTCTTCAAAAAAATTTATCATGACATTCTGAAAATTCACCAAAAACATGCAACTAGCCTTTAATTTGTGTATGCAACTGAAAGTTTTGTAGAAATAAATGAAATATAAAATTAATAGTTTATTACAGCACTAAAAAAAATTTACATGTGAGTACCAAAATCAAAAAAATCAATTAAATTTACGAAAAATAATTATACAGAATTTTTTTAATTAAATTGGTTTTTTTATCTCAATAGCAATGAAAAGTACTTGTATAATTTATTGACAAATGAATGGCATAAAATTTAAGAATATTTGCAATGAAATTTGTATATGAATATACTCAATGTTTCTTTTTTAAAATCACTGTATAACTCAAAAATATACATCAAATTGAAACTAAAAATAAAAATAAAAATAGGTTGGATCTACAACATAAAAAGATTTACAAATATTTTTAAAATATTTATAAATGTGTCAAAATTTTCCACACAAAATTCATTAGTTGTTATAAGTTCAAAAGTAGGTTTATGTGAAAAAATTAAAAGAAGGGAAGAATCAAGTTATATATGCAATCAAATTTTTATAAACATCCAAAGGAAAAATAAATTAAATTAGTTTGATGTGTGGCTCAGACTTTTATGTTTGACAAACAATCAATTCAATTTTCTGGTTGAGAATAGTCTCTGGACTTTATAAATTTATGTAAAAGTAAATGAATCAAAATTTTGGTCAAAAATTATTTTAAAATCATTTTCATTTTTAGTTTATAATTTGAAATTTTCTATCAGTCAAATATTTTATTTTATTTTATCCTTCTCTTTGTCCCTTTATAAAATGATTTCACTCAGAAATTTATTTATTCATTTAAATAATTATTTCGTGTAAATAACTTTTGTTTACAAATAAAAATCAATTTTGGATCTTAGTTCTTTCAATTGCCAATAAAACTAGTTTGTCATCTTGTAGTTTGAGTCAATTGAAAAATGTTTTTGATTATCAAAAAAGTTAAAATGTCTTGTAGTTATCATTAGGGAAGGGAGTATAGGTCATAATGTTTGTATGGAATATGATACACACAAATTTATATATGGTAAATATGTATAGGTATTTGGTAGGTCCAAATGGTTTTTTGTTGTCTGTACCACCCTCATTCCCAAGGCCAAAAACAACAAAGTACCCAATTTGACTTGCCATTCACCTTCTTGAAAACCTAACCTAATTTGAAATTGTGCAATAAAGTTATGCTTGGTAATGTGTGCTTCATTATTTATGACAAAGCTCTACTTGGGAAAGAACTTTCAAATATAAAGAAAAAATTTGGGTAATGTTTTTAAGATGCAAGAAATGGGCTTTCTAGAGTACATACCTTGTTATGATTTGTCCCAAATATTGCATCGTAAGTGATAATGAATTTTCACCTTCAAATTGGGACATGATCTCATATTGCCATGGTGTTAATTGGATTCCCAATGTAAAGCGGATAACACACTAGTTTCGTAGATTCAAATCCTAAGAACATCCCCAATGGTGCTCAGTATGTGACTCCAGATAGTAAAATTTATTGCGAAAATTTCAAAATGCACCAGTTTAGCTCAGGAAATTGGATTTTTCGCACCAAATCCGTGCAGCTTGTTGCGACTGGTAAAAGGCGCTACACAGCTATGCACCTCCAAAAACGAGTGTAATAAATTGGACCTGACTGAAGCTCAGTATTTCTAATTTGTCGATCATAATGATTGGTCCAAGTGGTTTGTTATTTGTGGGGTTGCCAAAAAACAAAACAGCTAAACTTAGACATTTAATTTTACTATCCAGAGTTACCTACAGAGCATCATTGGAGATGCTCTAAGGGATAAATTTTGTTTTTAGAATTGGGGTTCCCCATAACCACATCCTCACACTAATTGGATTTTTAGCATGTTTTTTTCACAATTCATTGGCTTTCTTCTTTATAAAGTTTTTCACATCAGAGGATAGAACAAAGGACCTATCACATGTGATAAGTTCATTTCCCAATTTTTTTGTTTCACCTATGTCTTGTGTTGAGCTAATGAGAGATCTTGCCTTATGACTCCCATTAAATGGGTCTTCATAGCATTTGAAAGTTGTGAACCAAGAATGTGTCAATATCCCACCATAATTTTTTCATAATATATGATACCCATTAGTTGAAATCATGTCCTTTGCAACCAAGAAAACAATGATCAGCTTTGTCTTGAATGCTTCTATCAATGATCATAGTTATATATTATTACAATTTCATTATCTATGTGGAATAAATATGAATAATAGATTAATCATTTATATGAGTAATGGATGAAAATTTACAAAATAAACATATTTCATCCATTTTTCATCGGTCATATTTTATCTATTATAATTTTCGAATGTGTGCTAAAGAATAAAACACCAATGTGCATTATTTAGTTATCATTTCTTCAACTAATGAAATACAAAGATCTAGTTTATGATTAAATTTTTATTATTTCAAATGATGTGAAAAATATTGTCATGATGTAGTGGTATTTTTATATTTAATTAATTAAATAATATCATGCGTCATTAGAAAATGGGTCCCACTATATGTTTTAAACTTTGGAGATCTATCAAATGACTTATATATGGCAAAGTAATTATTGTTAAATGGACAACATGGCACCTTATATAACTATAGATCCAATAACTTTAAATGATGTAGTACCCTAGGTGGTCACAATTATTTTACAATGATTCAAAAATGAATATTAGTAATTTAATATGAGTACAAATGAACATAATAAACTACAACATGTAAGGAACTTATTTTGATCAATATTATACTTATAGATAATATAAAAACATTTATTATATTTTTCTTAAATGTACTTGGTATATAATCCATTTAAAACATTCAATGTGATTAAATTAAATATTATACATTGAAATAAATTTTAATGGTAAAAGTATGATATATTGCAAATAATTTTTTATATTTCAATTTAAAAATAAAACAGAAGTGTAAAATGTGGGAAATATATTTATTTTTATTTTTATATTAAAATTTTATCATAAATTTAAATGAAAATTTATTTTACATGTGTAAAAATGAATAAAAATTATAATTTCAGAAAATTAGTTAATATTTTTAAAACTAATTTACGTTATTCAAATTAAATTAAATTAATTAAATTGAATTATACTTCATATCTAATATGAATAATATAAAAACATTATATATATATATATATATATATATATATATATATATATATATATATATTTTATTTTTTTTTT
>Ga0116231_10003288_pt1 | contig 33725 bp, 26 predicted proteins | sample S1TSphgellanicum_2_FD_89695 | JGI IMG/M metagenome (GOLD analysis project Ga0116231, IMG submission 89695) | Host-associated microbial communities from peat moss isolated from Minnesota, USA - S1T2_Fd - Sphagnum magellanicum MG | ecosystem: Host-associated > Plants > Peat moss > Unclassified... | reverse complement strand
TTTCTTTTTGGTTCTCATGTCAAATCTTTGAAATTTTATTTGCTCATTTGCATTTGGTTCATGACCAATTCTTTCATGATTAACTTGGTGGGAACAAATTTTGTGATATCCCTATTCAAAGAGTCTATTTTGGAAGAGCTCATGGTAATGGAGGGAAAATTTTGAAGAAAGGACACGTCTTCTTTCCCAGATGAATACATTAACCTCTGAAAGTGCAGTTTTGAAAATACTATGGACTTGGGTAGTATGTATAGGAGAAGGGCCTGTACTCAGGTCCTTTTCCTACGTAAAGTAGAGCTGGGATTTTTTCACTTTTTAGAAATAGTGACAGGCTGGCTGGTACCTTCCGTTGGTAAGAAGATCCCAGTACAGCCTGGCTAGTACCGTCCATGGCAGAAGATCCCGCTTGCTGAAAACGAGTTTCTTCAGGCAGGTAAGGGAGCTGAAAATACAAAGGAAAAATCCAGGCAGTGCTTTACCTAGTTCTGATCTCAGATACATGGAGGCATGACATTGATGCTCTTGATTTCCTTCAGGATGCCTTATTACCTTGATTTCGATTTCCTTGAGTGTAGTGCCATTCCTTTTACAAATGATTTTCAAAGATGCCCTACCCATTAGCAATTACAAATGATCTTGATGGTAAGTTGTTCACTCTTGCATGGTTGTTGAATTTTGGGTGATGAAGCTATTGAAGTTGTCTTCTTCATGCTTGATGAGCAGGTGCAAGATCATGCCTCTTTACTAGTAGGGATATTTATGGATATAACATGCCCTCCAAATTTTCTTTGGGTCTACTATGATAGATGTCTGCAATTGAGGCTACAAAAAACCCAACCAAACTCTTTCCTGATCAATAAATCTTGTGCACAATTCACAGACATTGCTAGAATGGGTCTTAATGTAATTGATGCCAGAGCTGATACTATTACTGCACACAGCTGAAGGAGAATGTCTGCTTGTATGACCTATGGTTCTCCTTTGTTGCCATCAAGACAAGGACCTTCTTCTTCAGGTTGACACACTACTCATCTGGCCACTATCGGTACTGGCCTCCTGATCAATGCAGCAGTCACACCTATTGCGACTAGGAAAGAAAAAGTTTCACCAACCTTCTTCCTTTATCAAGTGAAAGGAAGCTTGGTGACTTTGTTAACATTGTCAAACCCAAGCAAAAGATGACAAAAAATAATGTTTTGCTTCCAATGGCCATCACCTTTAAATAAACAAAAACCCTGCCAAAACCTCAGGGAAGGTTGAAATCCAAGTGAAGGACATGTATTGAAATTCTCCTGCTACTTGACAATCCTAACATCTTACACAACAGAATGCAGCATCAGTTAAACCAATTCAAAGAAGCCCAATAAACTGTGTTGCAATTGGACACTAAAAAGCATCAGAAAAAATCGCAATATATATGAAAAAAGATGACATATGAGGTATGATCAACAACAAAGAAGAACACAATGACATGGTTAGAATTCATGCAGAAAAACTTTGTTTCAGAAAAAGCTCAACATATGAGGGGCATGATCAACAACAACAACAAACAAGCAGACAAAGACATGGTCGGAAGTCATGCAGAAAAAACTTGTTTCAGAAAAAGCTCCACATACAAGGCATGAGCACCAACAACAAACAAACTCACAAAGAAGACATAATGAGAAATCAAGCAGCAAACCTTTCTTTGGGAAAAAGCTCAACATATGATACATAAGTCCTTGTCTGGTTTACAGCAGTAATGATCTTGTTCACATCTGCTACCAGACTTGTTATTCATTACTGTAACTACAGAAGAAACAGGTTCAGAAATGTTCTTCACATAGAATGCTACATGATTCCCCTCACATCTCGATCCATTTGCAGGAAAAAAATCCGACCTAAGGCTGAAAGAAAAGGGGAAAAAATCAAGAAGAAACAACACCCAAGAAACTCTCATGGTTTCGATCCAGTAGAAGAAGCAAATGTACAGAATTACGATTTCTTTCGACGTCAGATCTCCACAATACAGCAAGTATGAGAGAGGCCTGAGAATTCCTCACTGAACTCGATCGTCTGCCATGTCCCACGACGTCCTTGCTGCTGCTCTTCTTGAGGAGTGTAGATCATACCTCGACACTGAGCCTTGGCAGATCCCATCACAAAAAGCTGCTGATCGCCGTTGTTGCTGTTCACAGATGTGGCAGAACAGGGAGAGTCGACTCGAGAAGACTCCGGAAGCAGCAGCAGCTCCTCCACAGTACTCCAGACGTTTCTCAGCGGACAGTAGCGGAGAAGAGATTGTCTGTGGAAGGCGTAAAGCTCGTCTCTCGCCACTGCAAACCCACCACTCGGACAACTGCTGCTGTTGCTTCCCGTCATGGGTCCCCACATCTCGTCTCTTCGGCTCCAGCTTCCTGTGGACGGATCCAAGACATCAGCGCTGCTTCCGAATTGTCCCTGAGAGTGTGTGCCATAGCCACTGATGACAAAGAGCTTCCCGTGAAACACAACCGCCGCGCATTCGTCTCTCTCTTCACTCATGTCCGGTAAGCTTTCCCAGCGATCAGCGTCCACATTGTAGACATCGGCAGTGGAGAGCGCCGTCTTGTTCTCATCGTGTCCGCCAGCGACGAAAACCGAACCACCCATCACGGCGCAAGCGAAGAAGGAACGGACGCGAGGCATGTCGGCGCCACGGCTCCAGTTCTGAGTGGAGAAGCTGAAGACGTATGTGCAACGGAGAGCTTCCCATGTCAAAGGGTGCCATCCTCCCACCACAATAAGCTTCCCGTCCAGCGATACCAGACGACAGAAGAGCGGCAATCCTTGCGGAAATTCAGGAATCATCGGCAGTCGCTCCCAAGTGCGCTGCTGTAAATCGTACATACTGATACCATACATAACAGTCGCAGCAGCAGGCGCAGCATCTTGTTTCCCTTGTTTCAACTCGATTCCTTCTCCTCCAACAACACCAGCTGCTGCTACTGCTTCTGGAACCACCGCCTGCACCATGCACACACAATGCCTTGTGGTGCCAGCCTTCTTCCGCTCCCTGTAGAACAGTGGATCCGTCACCTCCTTCTCCCATCTCCTGCACACCTTTTGCAAACATGGATGGCACTTGTAGGAGACTTTAAGCAAGCATTCCAGTGCAATCTCTTCAGGCAAACCGGGAATGAGCTGGAGGCTCTCAAGAAGCTCGTTCTTCTTCTCCACTTGCTCCATAGAAGAATGCTGCAACAGACAATCTGTTTCCATCGAAGATGCTTCCCATCCCATTCCACGAAGCAAGGCCTCCAACATCTTGACCCCCTAGAATTTTCTCTTCCTGGAACAACAAAACCAAAATTGCTGAGAGCACTGCCGAACTCCCAACTCCTGATCCGGCGAGTCTCTCTAAGTGCTTCTTTTCTTCCTACTTCAGTGCCTCCTGCACCAAATCCAAATCTATAAAAGAACAAAATGACGCAAAAGTGCAGAAAAAATCGCAATTAAAAAAAGAAGAAAAGCAGATCACAACATGCAAGAGATAATTTCCAGGAGCTTAATGATGCAACAACGCGAGGAGGAGGCCCACCAAAAGCCATGGCGATGGCGCAAGCGCGAGGGCAAAGCGAAGAAGGAGACGACGAGAGCACAACGAGCGCTGTAACAAAAGTTTAATCTGGTGTTTTCTACTACTATTTACCTCAACCGGGTAGAGATCGAGGTGCGAGTTTCCAGGTCCCGCCTCCCTCGCACCTCGAATTCAACGACCCTCTTGGGATGTGGATATAATCTTTTCATTTTAAATTTAAAAAAAAAAAATTGGAAGTTGGAGAATGGTTGTTGGTTTTGGACTTTTGGACAATAAAATTTGATCTTTATAATGTGTGCATGTGCCATATGTTGGAAAATTTTGAATATATATAATTTTATTTAATTATTTTAAAAACATATTTTTGACCTCGCAAAAATGATTAAATTTAGGAAATTTGTGGTTTTCTAGTGCAAATTTGACTAAATTTCTCGGAAAACATTCAATTTTTTTTAACCTCAACATTATTTGCAAAGGGTATGCCTAGTTATTATTATTTGAGGAAATACAAAAGTATTGCTTGCTTCTTTTTCTTTCTTTATCTGCTCTAGGCTTGATCCATCTTTTTTACGATGTCGCTCAAAGTGACAATAGTCCATAAGTGTATTTAGCCAAAATTTGAGCACCCTTTCATATTGTAGGAAAATTGTGAAAATTTTTGACGATTTTTTTGGTTGGTTTTTTTTCTCAAAAAAAAGCAAATATGTGAAATGATATTTCTTTCTCAAAGTGGTAAAAATTTGTCACAAACATATATTGCCACAATATCCTTTTGCAACAAAAGTGACAATAGCACTTGACAAAGTTCTTTATTTATTTATTTTTTCCCCCACACAATTCATGTAGCCATTCTTGCCTTTGTCAAGTTGGTTATAATATCTTGTTTCATGCCCGTTTTTTTCAATGCAATGTAAAAAATTGGTGTCATGTCAAGCATTCTTGTGAATTTTGCCATTAAATAATGCACAAAATAGTGAAATGAAATTTTGTGAGAATATGAAGTTGACATGATGAAAATTATCATAATTATCATAAGCTACACCCTAAATAATTTCACTCCTCATATCACAATATCAAGTAGATGATGGAAAATTGTATAATTTCAAAATGAATAAATGCATTAATTTTTTGCAAAAAAAGAATTATTTGTTTTGTCAATGTGGAAACTAACCATAGGCTATGAAATATACAATTTAATGACTATCTAAGTAGGCATAAGCTTCCTCCCACTATTAGGGAGTAAATGTAATATCCCTCCTCTTGTCTAAGAGGGATATCCACAAATACAAGGTGACCTCCAAATACACTAGGAAAGTTCTTTGAGTGTTTTATGTGTCTAGGGTAAAGCTCAAGGCCAAGGGCTTTATCAAAATAAGGTGTAAGAACCCTCTCACTATTGAGAGGTGTAGGCATAAGAACCCTCCCATTCATACACCTCACTGCTCCTACCTCTACAAGTACTATAATTCCTCTCGAACCTTGTGCATTAAATGCTGAGTTTCAGCATTTCATACTGAGATTTAATAAAATTTCCTTACTTTACTACGGATGCCACTGAAAGAGGGGTTAGGGGGTGAAAGGAGGCCCAAAGACAGGGTGAAAACAGGGTGACTTTATGGATTTCTCTATTCCCATGAAAATGTATTTGTTGTTATTAACTTTAAACCTTTGCAATTGGAAAAAAGTTTCAAAATAATAGTTTCAACTAGCTCCTATTTTGGAGTAATATCTGAGGTTGTGTTGAGTTTTCACGGTTGCGGATGGGAAGGGGAGAATAATTAACAATATATTTGGGATGTGATAAATATTGTGGAGAGCACATAGAGTCAACTAACTCGAGATGCCCTTCCGTATATCAACTTTTGATGTTTATTTTTTTCAAAATAGCTAACATTATAAAATTTAGGATGTACAAAACACTTTACAAGTAAAATAAGTTACGCCAAAGTTGAGGTAAAGGAGCTGGACCCACAAGTTGGAAGAAAGGTTGGGTGATGGTACGTAGAGAGGGAGAGGGGTGAGAGCTATGGAGTTGTGAAGTGTTTGTGAAAGTAATAGTAGACACCCATTACCTTAGAGAGTTAAGAAGATATGTAATAAAACTTTGAGATTTCACCAATGGATGGAAAACAAATTGAATCAATTTTGTAAAACATTAGTTGTTTACACTTTCATTAAATTTTTTGTAGCTAAGTACTTATATCAATTCCAATTATGATCAAGGGTTTCCCCCACCCACCCTTCCCACCCCACAATATTGTGATATCGAAAATTTGGTTTTCTTTTCCAAAAAAAAACAAAAAAAAAAGTTGAATTTACAAAAGAAAAAATTCCAAAAATTTTCATTTTTTCTTTCAATTTTTTAATATTGAGAATTTGGCAATTTTTTTGGGAAAAAAAAAGGTTGAATTTACACTAGGAAAAAAAAAAATTCCAAAAATTTCCCAATATATTTTGCTTGAAAAATAGCAAAATTTGTCCCAAAAAGCAATGATGATAATTAGGATTCGATTACATTGCAAGGTCTCAATTTTGACTTGCACTCACTATTGTGTTTGCAAATCATAAAATTTTCAAGATTTTTTCTTAGAAAAGGAGGTTGAGGAAACTAAATCCAAGCCTTCATCCCACATGAAGTAGGAGGAGGCTTGGAGGGCCATCACCAACACCTAGTGTGTGGGTGGAGGACACACTTCTTCACACACTTACCCAATGTAGCCAAAAGGACCCTTTCTTTTCTTTTCAAGATTTGGTGCAAATAAGGAAGAGCAAAGTGGAAGCAAAAAAGGGAACCCATGGGAAGAAGGCAAACTAATTGCTAACTAGTTGCAAACCTCAGTTGACATTTTCATTTAGCTTTTTGCAAAAGAAGATCTAGGCTATCACTCCAATTGACATTTTTGGTTATCTTTATGAAAAAGAAAATCACCCACCCTAAGTTGACATTTTAGTATCCATAAATTACATAAGAAAATGGAGGTAGTACCATCCATTCTTTACAAGGATGACATCACCCATAGACATACAAGCTTTTACACAAAATAAATAAATCATGAATAGAGAGGAGACATAGGAGTCATGACACTATGATAGGGTGTAGGGTTGTGTCATGACTCATATCCCCATGTCAAAACTACTCCATATTACTAGAAATAATTGAAATATCTCATAGTTCCAAACTTATGGTCATATCTTGGATGAAAAAAAAAACTTGGTTGGATGTTGTTGATATCCAACATGAAATCCTACTTGTTTTTTACTACATGCTTTCCACTTGGGTGACAATTGGGTTTTTTTTTTTAAAAAAAATTTCCCAATTTTGAGATAGCAAATTTTTTCTATTTCTTTTTTCCAAAAAAAAAGGAAATTTGGTTGAATTTACACTTAACAAACAAAAACTTTCACAAATTTCCCAATTGTTTTGGTAGAAAACAAACAATGTTGATCATAATTAATAGCCTATTTAGCATAGATAATTTAAACACATAGGATTTGTAAACTCTACTTTTTAGAAATTGTGTGGTGGTTTTGTAATGTGCTTAAGCTTCAATTATCATAACCTAGGGGTTACTTGTCACATTGAGGGGAAAAATAAATAAATTTGTCAAAAATCAATTCACTTTTTGGCATTGGAATAATATTATTTTATAATTTATAATAGTTTAACATAATATTGTCATGAGTAGTTGAATTTATTCAAATTGTAACTTGTCATATCTATGACAATTTTCATTAGTTCAATCTATGACTTTAAAAAAAAAAAGGTAAATATATGTTAAGTACAAGGTAGGCAGGCAAATGGAGATTCATCCATTTTGGTCAATATTTGTCATTTACAAATGAACCCTATTTTCAATTCCAATAGCAAATGAATTTATATATGTTTGTTAAATAATCTTGCAATTTTTTTTGGTCCACAACATATTGAATTGATTAGCATTTTATTGTGAAAAGAAAATTCAAACCTTGTTAAGGTGTATCAATGTTAGATCATAGTGTCACATTTATTTGTACTCCTTTATTTGTCATGTTTTGTCATACCACGTGAGCACAAAATGAATGATATGAATGATTTGACGTATATGACAGTCTAAATTATTGTATGTTGAAATGTGTAACATTTTTTCATTCATCAAGGTTGATGGGAATAAGAATAGAAGACTCCTTTAAGGAGTATGTCCTTTTAATGTCAACTTCTTGTGAACCAACAAGGCAACTTCCTCGTGAGGTTCTCAAAGACAAAGTGAGCATTGAGAAGTGAAGAAAAGTAAAAAGCTTTAAAGCTTTTCTCCATGTCAACTCCCATGTGTATTCTATCCAAATCAAACTTTATTTTGGTTGAGCATGAAAGCGTGCATCATAAAGAAGATTTTTCTTCCCAAATGCACTAAAACACTCATTGCCACTATCCCAAATTTGAGGCCCTTCACTCAACTACCCTTCCATCCTATTGAGTGCACCTTCCTTAGTCCAATATGATGAAATGTGTCCCATGATGCTTGCATTGCATTATATTCATTTGATGGCACTTGATACATTTGACATTCATCCCATGTTCATATAAATCCTTTCCATGTGTTACACTCTTTTAATGGCACATCGTGCAATTGACATCCATTCCATGCTTGTATAAATCCTTTCAATGCATCCTTTTTGCATCCATGGACATGTGTCATGTGTCCTTGTGTCATGTGTGCATTTAGGAAGAGGACGATTCTCCATATAAGACACACGAAGGAGTAATGCTACAATTGTGTTGTGCACACCCATAGCTATCTAGACATATGTATGAATAGCCATGAATACCTATCATGCACATCTCATGCTTATTACCTTGAACCCTTGTCCATGTCCTTGGACTTTAAGCTCTACTACATCATATGCAAGCTAAGCTACATACCCTAAATGGTGAGTTTGAGATGTGTGTGGGTGTTGTGAATTGAGCAGATGTTGGTGCAACATCCTCTTACAAGAGCCTCTTTTACCATATCTCAAGTTGGATCTACAAAAGGGATAGATTTCTTGCTAAAGTTGGGGCCTCTATATATATGATTGCCATCCACCTACAATTATCCTCTTGCACAACTTGAAATAGAACACTTTTCAACCTTTCCAAAAATTCAGGAGAAAGTTGGCGCTTGTGATTTGTTTCACTCCCCATCTTGAATCCTAATTACTCACTCTTTTCTTTTCTTTTTTCTTTTTTTTTGCAATTTGGAGTTTAGAGTAGGGTTCAAAAGAAAGAGAGAGAACCTCCATTCCAAAACCTCCAAAACATCTTGGTGCAATTTCTAGGTTTCCTGCCACCACACCACATTGACTATGGAGGTTAAGCACCCAACAAATAAATATATCATTTTATTAAAAGAAAGATACTCATTAAAGAACATAAGCATTGACCCAACAGCCCAATTGTGCCTCGGATTAGTGGTCACATTGTGAGTTTGCATTCATCACGAGGCCATGCTAGAAGCTAACTATGCTTTGCCTATTGAGCTCCAAAATGGTCACCAAAATAACTTGTTGCCAAATGCAAGCATTGGTACTGAAGGTTAAACCTTAGAGGAAGAATGGGCCTAGCATGTTGCTCTTGCCATGGCACTTAAGAAATTGTCCACCTCTGAAAAGAAAGCAAATTAGCCATGATGCTGAAGAGCCACTGAATGACATTGAATCAACAGACTTAATTCATCGTTCATCTTAAGCAAGTAATTTAGGTTGTGGTATAAGACCCAAATTGCCATGGATTTCAACAAAATGTAAGGTTATTAATATGTATGGGATAATCAAAGGTCATAAATTTATGGGTTCTTTAGTAAGTATAGAATCATGGAAACCAATCTCCCAAATTCCCCTTGTTCATCATGTCAAGTTGTAAAAGCCTCCTCATGTTCAGCTCTTCCAATTATGTATTATGAGAGAACAAACCAAACCTTCTTCACATCAAGATTGTTAAGGTCTTCAATTATTAGTTTTGAAGTTTATATAATGCTGAGATCTAGCTTTCAATTTGTTCACTTACATTTTGCTGAGAAAGTCTATAATTATTCTTCAGCATAAAAAACATACATACATGTTGCTATTTCTTCCCACCAGGTAATCTGTCTGTCACTGCCACTTCTATAATGATGCCATTTAGATATCACTACAGAAACTCCCAGAAAATAATCTGGACTTGTTCTGATGCAATTTCCAAATGACTCAGTGTTTGTGGGTGAAGAAGCCAAGAAGAGGCCATGATCCCAAAAGCATGCAAAAGAAATTGCCATTAGCATTGATTGCCTAATGGCAGATGTTGCCTCTTCTCAAGCCTCAGTGGAATTAGACAACGAACGAGACTTGTGAAGGAGGTGTGCAGGCATCAAACTGTTTGAGATGGATCCTGATTGTGGCTGGTGTTGAATTTGATTGATAACAAATGCAACATTGTGCCAGAAAACTCACAGGAAATCCTCAATGAATGTTCAAAACATTAAATCAAGAGGAGGGTCAAACCAGTGGTGGAGTGTAATATGTACTCTGACAGTTCATGCTCCTTTGTCCATTCAAAGTAGATGCAAAGAATTGCAGATGTCTGGTTCAAATCCTGAAGCATAGCCACCAAAAACACAGAAACAACTTTAATGAATGAGTTTTGGGATGAAAGAAATGAAGTATCGATCTTCTTCCCATTTCAATTCACAACAAACCCTGACAAAACCCAACAATTCCCCCTGATCACAATTCACAACAAACCCTAAAAAAACAAAAAACTCCTACTTACATAAAGAAGAAACAACAAAGAAAAAGGGAGAAAAAACAAACCTATATGCTTGCAATTGAAATCCCAAATCACAACAAAATCCTCAAACTACTTCAACTTCTTAAGAAATTACAACCTGCATTTCTGTGAAATTGGTGAGAAGCAGAAAAAGAAGAAGACCCACAACTTTCCTTTTGCATCAGTGTGTTTGTTGTTGGTCCAACAACAATCACATTTTCTCCACTGTTTCTTCTAATTTTGAATTTCTCTCTCATCTTTTCAACTGATTTGAACCAAAGGTATTTGGTAATTTCCAACTATTCTGTTCAAGCTACCTAATACCTTGGATGATGATTTCTCTGTTAGATTCCTTGATACATTTCCAAATGTAGAAGAACATGTGAGTGAGAGACTCTCACATCACTCCAGTATATGTGATTTCTTTGTTTCAAACAACCAGTACTCTGTCGGCAGAAAGAAGTTGATGTATTTCTGAAGAAGAAGCTGCTGAAAAGCAAAAAGCATTGTGTGCTCCAAAGCAAAGTCCTCGGCCTCTAAAAGAACAAATGCAGTTCTGGAGAATGGACAGATGACAAAACCATCTAAAAGAGTCGTACCACAGATTGGGTACTACTCTGATAATGCCACACTGCAACTCAAGAGATATCGGAGCACTAACATCGAGCAGCATTATGGCATCAAAGGTCAGGAGCTTCTGGTGATGAGATGCTCATAGTACCATGCCCACAGCAGCACCATCATGCACATTTTGTGTCCCTTACCGGCTTCAACAATAATACCTCTACATCCATTTTTTAATTTTTAGAATTTTTAATTTTTAAAAAAAAAACATCTTTCAAAAAATAGTAAATTTTAATTTTTCAAAAATTATTATGTTAAGATATATAATTTTTTAAGTTCTTAAAATATGTCATTAATTTTTTTTCAAATTTTGTTTTTAGTGTCAAAATTGTTTTTAAGCTATTTTTAAGTAGCTTTTAAGTAGTGGTTATAAGAGGTTACATATTTTCACTCATTAAATTGATTCCAAATTTTAATGATATGTACATAATGTATTCACAATAACATATTATTTTATTTTATTTTTAATTTAATTTTTTTACAATCTAAAGTTCAAAAAATTAAGCAATGGTTACGATTGCTTTTGATACATGTTAATATGATCGCACCTTGTTGCATTCCCAACTCTTAAGCACATATGTAGTTAAATTAAATAATGGTACAAACTTTGATGGAATGGTGCCTTGCAAGTGGGACATCAATGCTTCATGTACATTTGGGTGATCAAACATGGTGGATGGAACATATGTGAGCATGTTCCTAAAGCCCATCCACCTTCAAAGCCAAAGAAGTTAAAACATACGCAACACATAGTGTCATCATATGTGAAATGTTGTGGCATTAATCACAAGAGTTGATGATTAGCTTCATGTTGATGCCCACGAACTATATGGTGGTGTACTACCAATTCAAAATTACGTCTTGAACGAAATCTATGTTTGGCTTACCATTAGGACACCGTTGGTACTCATCGGGAAAGAAAGGGTCCACCTTTGGCCATGATGTTAGTTTGAACTCCCGAATTTGGTTTGAGTGTCCATAAATTCATCTATGATATTGAGTTCATTGGCAATTTGGAAGGTAGACACAAAGGAGGCCAACAACATCATTTGTTGGTATTCCTTTTCCAATCTTGTGTTTTGATCCAACACCGCTCGATGTAATCTTTCATTAATATGCCATTTTTCTGCAATATCTTCTATGAATTGGACCTTTGACTAATGTAAGGTCTACAAATCATTGTACACTTGTTGGGTGTATTGGTGTTCATGATACTTATGGCGCCTATGCTTCGATCCCAACTTTTCTAATTCTGTTCATTCAGTAAGTTGTCATAGGTTTCTTCCTTCATGCATTGGAAGTTGTGAGTGCCCACAAATTAGTGATCAACCTAAAGATTTGGCTTTGTAAGACATCCATTTCTTGAACATGCATGTCCTTCAAGTTTTGGATTTCCACCATTTGTGCTACTTCAAATCTTTGAGTGGATGCAAACGCAAACTCTTCAATGGGATCTTGAGATGGCAACATGATCATATCTGTTGTAGGTTCTAATGTAAACACATGTCATGACCATGTCAATAACATTTGCCTCTCTACTTTGGCAAGGGATCAACATTGGCAAATCCTTAATGGTCAATTAAGTTGTTGGAGGCTAGGACCAGGGAATAATAAATGAACAACTCTTCATTCCTCATGGGAAAAAGACCATATCTGTGAATAGATTTTGTGGTTGTTCCACCATTTGTAAATGTTTCAAGGAGGCAAATCCCATGCAAGCAATCCAATAAGAAACACATGATATCAATAAATGTAGTTATATCAATTTGACACATACAAATATGTAACCAAATGCAATTCTTTGGAAATGTGGATCATTTCGAGCATCGAGTAGAGTTTTTTTTTTGTGAGCTTGAAAAGATCAATCAAAATAACACAATTTAGAATTTGTTCAATTGTAGCATGTCACCATATCCATGACATTTTTGTCAAACACCACCAGTTTTGGACTTGTACCCATCTATATAGATAGAAGAAAACTAAAGAGTGTAAATGATCATTATACGAAAGCACCCATAGAATCACTATTAAATACACATATTGTTTAGGCCCTCTGAAAAAAACCCAAAAAAAAACTTGAACCAAGTCACCCAATTGCCTATTCAATAGTTTCCTTATCCCATCAAAGATCAACCACTACCTTAACCCATTAAGCCTACCGAAAACCCACAATAGTGATATCATTTTTTCATTTCAAACAATGAAAAAAACACTCACATTTGCAAACATTTTGCTTTTCAAAATGCCCCTGTGGGCTTTTACACTCTGTAACAGCAGCACCTTCAAATACACTACAAAATTGAGTGTACTGGGCCTGCTCCATAGTATAACACAAATGCAGACCTGCACAAACCCAACTTTGGATTCATATTCATTTCCTTGAAAATTAGGGTTGCAATTTATTTCATCAAATTTTGCTTCTGACATTAGGGCTTTTTTCTTTTGTCAATTTTGTGATATGTAGCCAAACTGGTGATCATCCACAAGAAGATTTAACCAAATATGGCTATAGACCAGATATGAATATAGGAAAATTTAAAGAATCCTTTTATAGTTTAGCTACTTGCTGAAAACCTGTTGTAGAAATCTGGCTATTATTTTTGTTTTATTTTATTTTATTTTCAAATCTGGATTTTTTAAAAAATAAAAAAAACCACCAGGGAAACAATTCAAATCCTTAGTAAGTTTGTATGTGTAGAAATCAGATTTTTTTCATGTTAAAAAAATGAAAAGTTTTCCCCCCCAGAAAAAAACCATCTGACTCCAAAACTCCAAAAACAAACATAAAAAATCAAAACAACCATAAAAACCACCAACAAAACACAGGCAAAAAGAAAAAAAAAAGGAAAGGATCAGTTCAAGAAATTTGCACCAATTTGATGGAAGTTTGGGAACATTTAATTTATAACTGCCAATGCCAATTTGGATCACTAAATCAAAATAAGAGTTTCTTCAAATGAAGAAGAAGTCGTTGAAATTGGGAGAAGCGGCTCCAAGAAAGCGAGCTTTTAATGCATGAATTGCCGATTGCAGAAGAGCATCATCGTCACGGAGAAAGCCATCGTAAATCCGCAAGCAATTCCGTTGTCGTCGCACAAGCTCATCCTTCGTGAGAGCACGTAGTACAGGCAAGATCCGATGCATTTGCGACGTGGGAAACTGGATCAAACAACGATGCCAGTGAATGAGAGTATCGAAAGGTTTCACGTAATTGTCAGCGATGAGAACAGGAATTGCTCCGGCGCTGAGTACTTCGATGAAGCGATAGGAGCTTGGACTCACCCCTGCAGGTACCAACCCAAAAGTGGTGTTCATCAGATCTGTAAAGCTGTAGTTGGCATGAAGAGCATCGTCTTCATCACAGTGGATTCCGAGAATTGGGTCCTTCTCGCGTTTCATGTTGTTCGTGGCATGATTGCAAGAAGTTGCAACGATCACATCCTTCCCGTTGTGCATGTTGCGGAAAGAATCGAAGCTGCGGAAAATCGCTTCTTCTGACCCATTGTCAAACCCTAAGTATCGTAGACCTCTGAAAGCTGCGAAGTACTTGCGTTCTTCCAATGGCTTTAACTCTTGAAGCTCTCTGAAATGATGTTTGCCAGGAAGTGGAATGCTGATGTCAAATCCTGCTCTGTACGTCGTCTCGTGAATGTCACTGGCCATGATCGATGCGAATCCTGTTGCATCTGTGTGTGGACCCCATTGTGTCCATTTGTCTGCGAAGCTTATGATCACGTGGTTGAGTCCTCCGTTCCAGTGTGGAAGTGAGCTTGGGTGCGGTGGCCATGGGTAAGTGGTGTCCACGAAGACGAAGAAGATGCAAGCCGCTTGTGGGTCGTTTGTGTGCCATTTCGACTCGTTGATCCGCGAGAAGTAGCGAACTGGGGAGCTCGGGGAGTCGTAAGAGTAGATGAGAAGATCATGATCGGCCGCCGCGTTGTTCTCGCACCTGGAATAGTTGAAGCAAGCATCCATAGAACACCGAGGCAATGTTGCTGGGTAGTGCCAAGCCTTGCCTTGTGCATACCAAGGACCTGCTGCAGCTGGGTGGGACTCGTGCTTCGTTTTCACTACTGTGTCTTCAGAACTGCACTTCAACTCTTCTTTGATACTTGGATTCTGCAGATCAACCTTCGCGGGGCAATCGGAATGATTCAGGATGCTGGTGTGATCAGTAGCCTGAATGCAACTACAATTCAAAGAGGGTTCGACTTCACGAGACGAATCCCTTGATGGGATTGAGGAGTAGAGAACCATGGAGCAATTACAATGTCCAGAAGAATCGGACACGGAAAGAATCTGAGGTCGTTTCCCGAGTACATTCCTACTAGAGGCCTGACTAGAGGTCGTCATCGAAGAAGTACAAGTCCAAGAGAAGCCGGGCGCGTAGTGTAAGCTCGTGATACAGCAAAAAATCACCAGACCCAGAACCGTGAACAGTAGTAGGATCCTGATTCTTTCCTTTGCCATCTCGCTCAAAACGTTATGAAACTGGTGTTTGGGAAGAACAACAAGGTCTGGGGTTGCCTCTGCAGGATGACTAGACAGTCTCATGAACTGCAATGAAACCCGAAACCCTAAACCCCAAAGATCAACTCCAGGAATTTCGTCTAGCGCTCACTAAAACGGTTCTGCGCAAAGGAGAGGAGGAGAAGACTGAACATGATCTAGAATTGACCCATTTGCAAAGCGATCTGAGAGGCCAACATGTACCGATTTACAGTAATAATGAATTGAGAGGGCTTCAAGGCCGGCAGCAAACATGGAGTGCAGGTACGAGCATTGCAAAGCATAAGCACTTCATGCAATGATGCAACAACGACAAAAGAAGACAACAACAGGTACAAGGGTTTAGAGTACAAGCTACAGCCAAGACGAAAAAAGTTTGAGCAAATTCGTATTAAAGCATTATGAGCAATGTATCAGGAGGAGCTGCACGACAAGATCTTGGCGCGTGCGTGCACGCGAGCTCGCGTGTTTCCAGAATGATGGAGCGCAGAGGAACGCCAGTCGTCGTCTTCTTCTTCGCAATCCTGGACTTCTGCGTTGCTGCACATTACGCACTGGAGAATGTGCATGGTCCGGCGGAATCGTCTTTCCCGTTCCTTGGCGTAATGGTCTCTCTAGTAGGCCGTTTCATAGCTTAACTAGGGTCGTGAATAGGCTTCACATAAGGTATGAAGTCACAGTAATCGGCCGCTATGGCCGATTCTACTGCCATTTACAAAGGCTCGAATACGTGGCAGAATAGGTTGGTTACAGACCTTTTTCCAAATTGCAACAACACAAGCTACTTTCTCTTGGGATGTAGCTTTTTCTTTTTCTTTTTCTTTTTTTGGGAGAAAATAGACCATTAGGGTGTGACATTTCTTTTTCCCCTTGGCCACTTTTTTCTAGAAACTAGGCCCTTAGGGTGTGACAATTTTTTTCCCCTAGGTCATTTTTTTTCCTAGAAAATAGACCCTTGGGGTGTGATATTTCTTATTCCCCATAGGCCATTTTTATTTTTTTCTAGAAAATAGGCCCTTAGGGTGTGACATTTTTTTCCTGTAGGTCATTTTTATCTTGAAAATAGGCCCTTAGGGTGTGACAAAAAATTTCCCCTAGGTCATTTTTTCTAGAAAATAGACCCTTAGGTTGTGACATTTTTTCCCCATAAGTCATTTTTTTTCTAGAAAATAGACCCTAGGATGTGACCATTTTCCCCCCCTAGTTCCTTTTTTTCTTTTTCTCTCTTAGGGAGAACACCCTAATAGACCCCCCCAAAAATAAAAATCTTCCTTTTTTTTTCTAGAGAATAGACCCTTAGGGTGTGACATTTTTGAGAATGACCTTCATCTTCTAAATTGAGGCCTCAACTTGGCTATATTTAACCTAGGAAATGTTTGAATTTGGACTTTAAAACCCTGGTTTAGTCTTAGAACATGATATTTAATAATGTTTAAAAGCAACCCAAAAAAAAATCTAAGGGCAGCTCCACCCATAACCAAGAAAAATAATGAAAAATAAAATAAAATAAAAAACCAAGAATTGAATTATTAATAGGTGGCTCATCTCATGCAATTAATTAATCTTACATTTCTCCTTGTACAATTAACCTTTGGTTCCTTTTTGGTTTAGGGTTCCTTTTGGGTTAAACCCTAAACCCTAAACCTACCATTGATCTCTTATGGGGATTTCATAAAATACTCAACGACCCTAGCATTTGGTATCATATAAAACACAAGATTAGGCTTTAAACTTTTTGTTTATTTGTTTCTTGGCCTTGCCTACTACCAAGGCCATTAAGGATATTGTGTTTAGATTCATTATAGAGTGTAGTAGCTTAAGGGATTTTGTTGCCCCTAGGTAGTTGTTCTATTGGCTGAAAAAATCAGCCAAAATAGACAAGAGAAATTACACTCAAAAGCACAAGTAGAAGATACGCTCAAAAGCAGCACAAGCTCAAAAGAAGATATGCTCAAAAGCAGCACAAGCTCAAAAGAAGATACGCTCAAAAGTAGCAGAAGAGACTGGAAATAAATAGCTTGCGCTACCCACCAGAAGATATTGATTTCACAATATGAACATGCAACACATTCTTTAGCTGTTTTTTAGTGCGGCTAATGTGAACACAACCAGAACTGGAAAGATGAGGAAGATGGCATATGGTAGAGATTGCTTGAGCAACAGGTCGCTACTCCCTTGGTCTTCTTCTTTTTCTTCTTTGCTTGCTTTGTACATTGTGTTGTACCCATCAGCAAATGAATCAAAGTATTTGCGATAAGTGCTTGCGTCCCATTTGTAACCCCCTGTCACCTTCAGATTTTCAGCAGCCTGCACAACGACACATGATGATGTAGCAGCGGCAGCAGAAACAACACTCTTCAGAAACATTGAAAGAGAATCAATTGTGTGCAAGTGGTACAAGGGCACTGGAAAAGTAGTCAGCTGTGCAGAAAGAAGACCTGGAATCCAAAGAGAAGTTGGCCAGCTTTCTTCCGGACAGTTTGATTAGGGTGTGATACCAACTTCTCATAAACAAGCTTCGCCTCTCTGGATCTGCCTATGCACCCCACCACCCATCCACCACACCCAAAGCCGCTTGCTTCAGTCCTAAAACATGACTAGACAATTTTTTGTGGCTGGAGAAAAACAAGAAGTATGCAAAGGAAAAGAATCTACAGGAAAAAAGAAGTCTGGGTATCTATAATTTCTAGAATCTTTAACAACAACAACAAACAAATACAAAATGCCACTGCACCTGTTTAATGAGTCCATGCACACAGCTCCTCGCAATGCAGCCAACCCATGCACTTCACTCTGCCATATATCATATCACAAAAGTTTCAGCACACATTTTTTTCGTTGAGAGTAAAAAAAAAAGAGCTACATACCTAGCAACACAATTGTGAAAAACTAACAACAAAATATTGCAGAATTTGTATAACAAAAGAAAATTTGCACCTGGAAGGATATCTTCTCCATCACAGATTCAAAAGAAACCAGAGCTTCTCGTAGCAGTCCTCTGTCCATCAAGCTCTCCCCTTGCTTCAAAATCTGCAGAAAGAAAGCATTGTGAAGATGAAGAAAAGATGCCACAAAGTTGTGAAGAAGAGAAGGGAATTCTTTGGTGTAAGTAAGCTTTTGCTATAGAATTTTAGCTTGCTTGAATTTGAAGAGAAACAGGTGTAGATTGGCTCCCCATACATCAAGCATTTTATCTATTACAATAATTTGATCAATTTCCTATTACCTGCCTCCCTGTACATTGAGCATTTTATTACAATAATTCTATTAATTTCCGATTACCTTCTCACATTGCATCTTGAGTTCAGGATCGATATCCAAGCCCATTTTGCGACGGTAGTCATCCAAAAGCTTCTTCGTTCGAGCTTCACGAGCTTCCTTCTCCTGTGGAGTTTCTAAGCTTTCCCCAGGTCTGATTGTTCGACCGCCTCCATACTGCCACCACCCATCCCACACTCCAAATTGCAAGATCAAGCATTTCCAAGCTGCTGTTTTCAGAAGACAACAGGTGGGAAGGAGGAGAATGTGGAGGAGGAGGGAGATCAGCATTTCACAACACAGCTCATTGTGCAAAGAGTATGCTCATTGTGCAAAATCCAATGCATAATTTCTCCAGAAAATAACGCATCTTCTTGGATTGCATCAAAATCTCTGTTGGAATTGTTAGATTCATACATGCAGGTGAGGATGATGATGATGATGATGATAATGGAATCTGAGATGCACCAGCATTACAACAATCTGTTCTACTACTACACAATTGGAGATTTTTACATGACCTTCATCATCTACTTACTGTTTTGGAGATGTCTGCAGGCCTTGGGAAAACTCCCCAAGTTGAGACTCGAGGTTTGTAGAGATCAGTTTCTTCTGAGGCAGTAGTAGTCTGAGGTTGCTTTCCCTGGGCTCCATCTCTTGTCAGAATTTCAACCTCAGGCAGAGCACCTGCAGAAGAAGCATTTCAAGTGTGGGTGTCAAAGCTTGCTGCAGAAAAAGTTTTCAAAACTTGAGGAAGGGCATTCTCAAGCAGAAGCAGAAAGAAAAAAACTCTCTCAAGAGGCCAAGGAGAAGGAAGGATTTGCAACCAGAAGCAGAGAAAGTTTCCTTCCTGTCTGGAAAGGGGGTTCAGGGTCCAGAAGGAGAAGAAGAGGGATGATTCTCAAGCAGAAGCAGAAAAGCTTTCTTCCTCAAGAAGAGGAAGGAGAAGAGTGAAGATCATGGGTCTACCTGTGGGCACTATGAATCCCTCACTGAGTCCAGCAGGTGTGCCTGAGCTTTTCTTATCAGCAAAACCCAGACCTGCAAAATCTATGTCTGACATTCCTTTCCTCTTGATGTCCCTGACATTGGAGAAAGCAGTTTCAGGCTTGGAGACTTTCCTCCTCACAATGCCATCTCTTGTATATATCTCAATTTCCACCATCTTGTTCTTCTCATCAGCTTCTCCTTCATCCTCCTCCTCCTCCTCCTTGTTAGGAACAGCAGCAGCAGCAGCAGCAGCTGCTTCTTCTTCCAGACTGTTGAGTTTTGCAGCAGACTTGTTCTTCTTCTTATTCTTCTCCTCCTTTCCACCCCCTAATGCAGCTACCATCTCGGCTTGCTGCTTTCGGTAGGCTTGAGCTCTCTCAAAAGCAGAGAGAGCAACTACTGCCGCCTTGTTATTGTTCTTCTTATTCTTGTCATCCACCTCCAGCTCCTTCTCAGGGACTTTTGTTGGAGCTTCAGAAGACCTGGAGGTTGTAGAATCTGACGAGCTTTCCTCATTGGGTACTACTACTGAAGTTTGGGTCTTCCTGTAAGCAGCTGCTCGTTCAAGAGCAGATTGAGCAGCAGCAGCAGCAGCACTTGCTTCCAATCCTCTCGCTGTTGTTGTTCCCCCATCTCTTTGGTTTTGCGGTTTTCCAGAAGGAAGAAACGGATGCTCACGCTCTGAATGTGAAGCTTGTGGATTATCATCTGAAGAACTATTGCTATTATCTTTTGAGCTATGGAGATCTTCCAGATCTCCATCATGAGAATTGGAGCAACTTCTCCCTCCATCTCCTGACGATGATATTGATGATAAACACAACACAAGAAGATTCCTCCTCCTCCTCCTCCTCCTAGAGATTCCTCCTCTTCTGCCGCGGCATGAAACACCACATCCACTACTCTTTTGTGAGCTCAAAGCCGGAATTCGGTGAATTCCCGTTTGATGCTCGTGGATGTGACAAAGAAGCTTGCTGCTGGCTGGAATAGAGAAAATCGATGCTTCCAAACTTGTGGAGATCAAAGAAGATGCTGCTGCTGCCATGATTCTACCTGTGTCCGTCTAGATTCTAGACTCTCTCTTCCCACCTCTTCTTCCTTCTTCAAGTCTGTCAAAGCAACACCCTTTTTTGTCGTGTTGTTGTTACAAATGCAAAAGAGTGTAAGGATGGACAAAGCTCCTCATTTGCCAGAAGAAAACCAAACCCATCATCATCAGAAGATCATCGCACCCAAGAGCGAGCTAGCGATAGAACCAAATCCTTCTTGTTCACCACACAATACTTTCAACAGCATACTGTTCACACACTCCAACAACAGACTGCAAGGAGCAGCAGCAACCCACGAAATCGCCGCAAGCCAGACAGACAGAAAGACGACGACGACGTCTTGGGTGGGTGGGTTTTCTCTTCTTTCACGGAACTCGGATTTGGAGACCACGACGACGACGACAAATAAAATGGTGGAGAGTAGTTCCCCTTCTTCTTCTTCTTCTTTTTCTGCCGCGGCGCCATCGAGCTCGGATACTTTGGAGATTGCAGCCCTGAAGGTGTTGTATGCGGAGGATCCATGGACCAAAGCTGAGTATGGAGATGTAGCTGCTCGCCTATGGCTGGACGGCAGCATCCAGTTTCCCTATCTTCATGATTCTGCTTTGCCTCCTGTGCCTCGTCGCCCAGCTCGCCTGCCTACTGTAAGCTTTCTCTCTGCTTCTTCCTTTTCGTCTCTGAAACTCCATCCGAGCTCAAGTTCTCACGATCCGGAAAATTCTAGAACTCTGCTGAGATTCTTCTGAGTCTTTGTCTTTGTCTTTGTCTTTGTCTTTGAAACTCTCTTGATCTTTTCTTCTCAGCTTTGAAGAAGCAGTGACAATCCTGAGCACCATCATCATCATCATCATCCCAGCCTGCTTGCTGCTTGCAGAAAAGCCTAAACCCTTCTCAAGGGAGCTCCTTCTTAAAGTACATTTTTGTGTTGCAAAAAAGTCTTGCACCTTTCTTGTCCCAAATTCAAGGATTGTCGCAAGAGAACAGAAGAGCATGGATTCTTAGGTCTCCAGCCAGAAGTTGATGAGGGAAGTGGAGGGAGTGAGAGGATACGGAAATGTGGAAGAAGGGGGAGGAGGAGGAGGAGGAGGAGGAGGAGGAGGTCATTCCAGTGAAGAACTGAGGAGGATTTGCATGGATGGGTGGGTGATGGCAGGTGCAATTGGTTGCTCCCAAGGATATGCCAAAGCTTGGCAAGGGTGGCAGTCTCCGAAGCAGACAGGCTCTTCTCCATAGTCTTGTGCACACCGAGAGCTGGGCTATTGATCTAAGCTGGGTAAATAGAACTCTTTGTTCTCCACTTTCTCCTTCGAAACAAAACTCCTCCCTGCATTGCTGTTACCATTGCCCATTGTTGTTGTTGTTTCAATGGTCTGCTCAAATTCTGAACTGTTGTGATGATGGTTTTCTATTTGTTTCTTGGTACGTCTTTCATCTTTGCAGGATATCATTGCTCGTTTTGGAAAGGCTGAGTCCATGCCACGAGAGTTTTTTGATGACTTCGTGAAAGTAGCACAAGACGAAGGTCGCCACTTCCAACTGCTTGCCACAAGACTTGGAGAGCTAGGATCAAGTTATGGTGCACTTCCTGCACATGATGGTCTCTGGGACTCAGCAGAAGCAACAGCTCATGATTTGTCTGCAAGGCTTGTGGTAGAGCATTGTGTTCATGAGGTATATACATACATACAACAAATACATTAGGGTTTTGACATTAGAAGAATTTTCTACCAATTTTCATGCCCAATTTGTATGCAGTACTTAAATTTGTGATTCTGATGTGAGCCATCTTACAGCTCTCAATGAGATGGTCTTCTCCAAGTGCAGACAGTATCTATCTTTGAATAAGATACCTTCGGAGACCTTCAGACTTTCATGAAAGAGTCATTAGCTATGATGGGGTATTTTGTGAAGTATTTTGTAAGTGCAGTTGTTTTGTAGATTACTACTCCTACTGATGTTGTTTTGTGTATTGTGATGCAGGCACGAGGACTTGATGTTTTACCAACCACAATTAGTAGGTTTCGGAAAGGTGGCGATGACTTGACTGCCGATTTGTTGGAGTCTGTCATATACCCAGAGGAGATCACCCACTGTGCAGCTGGTGTAAGATGGTTTACTTTTCTTTGCTTACAATCAGATCCCATGACATGTCTGACAACTTGTAGTAGAGCTGTCAATAGTGGATTGAAAACCAGTGAAGCGGGTCTAGAAGACGATGACATCTCAAAAGCCATGGTCAGGATTGTGAGGTTGGAAACCTTTGAAAGCCATGGAAACAATGATGGACTTGCCATCAAAATTGACAAAAAAGGTTGCACATTGTTTGATGACCACAGCAATCGAAGTCACGGATCTGTTGAACCAGTTCAGGTGATCTTGCCTCCTGTTGGAAAGGAAGGAAATGCTGAACCAGAAGTTAATGATGGAGGTGGAGATGGAGATGGAGATGGAGATGCAATTGAAGAGAGATACAAAGGAATTGCGATGTCTCATGTCTCCTCCTCAAGTGTTCAACAAAGAATGGATAATTCTAGTTTCTCAGCCTTGTGTTCACAGTCACAAGGAACACCTAGGCATGTAATTGCTGCTTTTCATTTGCTTGTTCGGAAGTACTTCCGAGGTCCATTGAAGCCTCCATTCAACAGGAGTGCAAGAGCTGCAGCAGGTTTTGGGCCTGAGTGGTATGAACCCCTGACAATGGAGGTCCCTGTGGTATAAAAGAAACCAGATAAAAGTTTACACCTCTGGTGCAGTTGTGCACATAGAGTATCTGTGATACTGTGTGAAATGCATGACTAAGTCTTCCTGTTGCTTCAGGAAATAACATCCTAACCTGGTTTTGATCAAACCTGGTACATTTCCTGAACTAGGTTTCAATTGTACTAATCCTCTTTGAACCGTCCCAATGATTCACTAGTCAGTGTATTATGAAATTGCATTCTGAACCCATCTCAATCATCAATAACTGGTCTAGGTTGCCAAAAAAAATACAGCCTCAAGACCTCCCTCCATGAATATCTCTCCATGTTACCAGAAGGAACAAATGCTCCACTATTGTTTGTTTCCAAAGATGGAAGTTCTTCCTAAGATTTGGTTTCAGTCACAGGAACTAACCTCCTCAAAAGCTAACACATTTCCCCCCTTCTCATGAAACGCCCAATTCCCATATCCATAACTTCATGAACATTGCTGAAGAAGCATTTGAGGTGCGTTGAAATTCTATTCAATGTCTGATAAACTTTCAATTGAGCTGTAAATTCAGAGCACATAGACTTCACAAATCTGGAAACATGCTCAGGTAAACTACACTATAATCTGAGAGAATAGAAAGCTTGCTTCACTTGATAATGAAAAGGGTTTGTGGGTTGTGAATCAAACCCTCTCAATAGGGATTGAGAATGCTTTTGGAATCAATACCTCTCAACAGGACTCCACACCATTTTGCCTTTTTATTCCTCAGGGATTCTGAATTCTACTTCAGCTTGGACATCCACCAACCAAATAGTGTCCACGGAGCCAGAAGATTGAGGATACGTGAACAAGAAACAACATAACTTGCATCCAGCAAAGCAGTCTATGAGCTATTATTGTTCACACACTCTTCTGATTCCATAACACAGTGCACCAGTCAGCACCAATAACATAGGATGACATAATGACCAACTAGGATGATGCACACTGATTACCAATGGACAAATGACCTAGCATGTCAAATGGTGGCTAAAACTTTTGTAACAATCTGAGTTGGCACCCTGTTTGATTGTAGGTGCTAGAATACACAATGTGCCATGAAATCCAGGACTCTGGAGTTCATACACAGTTCCTGAGCTAGAATGATTCTACAATTGATCAACCAGCTCCTGAGGTACATGTAAGCATGTTTCTTTACTCTTCTTCTACATCACCCTCCTCAATCCTCATGAACCTCTGAGTTTAGTATCATTAGGTAGGACAGCCTAGTTGCCATCCACCCACAATGGCTAGAAAAATTCTTTCTGCAGAGAAAAGGTGTAATCATGGAGAAAACATGGATTACTGTGATATACAGAAGTTTAGTCTTCTACATGCTGAATCTCACCCATCAAGATCCGATTGCTGGTAACACTAAATCCAAGCAAAGATGGGTCTACAACCTTCCCTTTTTTCCCTTTCTTCTTTTCCCCAGCTGCATTGTTGGCACTATTCTCCACATCGCCAGGAACATCCTCCTCTAAAAATCTGGTCATATCAGCTGAGCCTGACTTGCCTTGCTCAGGATTTTTGCCACTGATAGGTAGGAGAGTGTTAGAATCTGCTGGATTGCTAGGATAGAAATCATAACATCTACCAATTTAAATTTTTCACACATAGCCATCTTGATAAGAGTGTGCCCATGTAGCCATTCCAGTTCATGCAAAACATCAGGTCTTTCAATTCTCCTACCTGGAGAAATACCACAATCCTTAAAATTCCAACAAAGCCAAGCATAAACTCTACAACCAAGGTCACTGGTAAAGGAAGATTACCGTTCTGGCTTCAGAACATGTTTTGAAGTTCCAATATTTCTCCTCCCATCAAGATTAGTATCCCAGAAAAGCTCGTCATCATCCTCGAAAACTCCAGTCTTGGAGCGATGAGCACTCATCGGTTGCTGGGAAGGTGGAGTTTGCCAAGCAGATGCACCCCCACTCACAGTTCGACTCATCAAAACAGGCTTCACTGCAACTTGAATTCCCTGCCGCATATTTCCAGCTTGCAAAATTTGAGCCAATTGCTCCTGTTCCTCAGAGGCCTGCTTCTCAGCCTTCTGGATCTCTGTCAGAGAAATAGGAGTCTTGGGTTGTCCAGATGAGTTCACAGACCATGCAGTGCTTGCTGGCTCTTGTGACTTTGAAGCCTCGGCCAATAATGGTCCTAGAGTATGTGTCATTGGAAAGTGTTCTTCAGATGCTTCAAGCTTTCCCAGATGGGAAGACCCAACAGGAGTACTTGCTAGGTGAGGCTCTCCACTAGAGGTAAAGACTGGAGCTTTGCCTGCCTGTGCTACAGCTTTTAGCTTTGCAGCACGCTTCTTATTCTTCTTCAACTCTTTAGGTTCTACAAAATCACTGTCATTAAGTGCAACAGGATTTTGAGAAAGCTGAGGTGCAGATGACTGACTATATGTGTTTGAGTTAACTTCAGTCCCTATCTTGTTTTGGGCAATTTCCAGAAGTTGATTCCCAAGTTCAGGGGTTCTACCTTTCTCGCCAGCTGAGGATGAGACCCCTGGAGGAATATCCCCTTGTCTTGCTGAAGAAGGAAGTCTGTGAAAGAGTGCCCCAGTACCTGCCTGAACACTGTGGGTTGCAGCCTTGTAAGCCTCCTCATCCTGAATCTCTCTTAACAGTTTTGCTTGAGACACTGAGGAAAGGGAGGTCCAAGGACCAAAGCCCATGGAGCCAACAGGAGAACCTGTAGACATTGATCGCAAAGTTGCATCTAAAGCTGTTTTTTCTTCTAATCTTCGACGCTCAGCCTCCTCCTGCTGCATTTCTGTCAGTCGTGGCCTTGGTGATGCTGGAGGTTTCCACCCAGGTTGGGCTACCATTGCAGACCCAAGTTGAGGATGCGAAATGCCATCACCAACATACAGACCAGAAGACCGAACACCTCCTAGAGGCTCTGGTGTGGCACCTTTAGTTGATGAGCGTAGAGCTCCTCTTGTGCTCTGTGTGGTAAGAATGGGTGCCTGCTCTTGTGGTGATGAAGAGATCCCATGACTTCTACCTGGAACCTGCAGTTCCTGACCTCCATACTCATGAGAGTCTCGTTCCCACACATGGTGGCTTCCAAGAGCCTCTGTCTCAGGTTGAAACAATGGCCAGTTTTGCCCTGATAGTGGGGCTCCATTTAAGCCTTGTGATACTTGCCTGTCACTTCCTTTCGCCTGAATAGAGTCTACCTTTTCCAAAACACGGCTTCCAGACAGTCTCTGGGCATGGACTGCTGCAGCAGCTTCAACCTGCTGCTGTCTCTCCTGAACTTGCTGCATCTCAATGGCATTCCGGTGAAATCTCTCCAACTCTGACAGGCCCACAGGAGCATCCACAAAAGATTGTAGGCTATTTTGGTGTTCAGCCCGGGCTCTTTGCTTTTGTTCCTGGATTTGTGCCATCAGTTCCATGGGCATCCCATTCACACCATCCACCTTACTCAGGGCTGCCAATGCTGATAGGCTTCTCTCCCGTCGCAGCTGGTTGGACTCATACATATCCACAGGGGCACGCAGCTTCATGCCAGGTTGTTCTTTATGGTTGAATCCATAAACATCTTGGGAATCAGATTGTAGCTGTCCCTGAAAACTTTGTTGATTTTGTAAATGTTGCTGATGCTGCAGCTGCTGAAGTCGTAAAGCTTCAAATGCTTGCACTGGAGCAGGCACTTGTGTCCGCACAAGCTGACCAAACTCATTTACTTCCCATGAACTGGATGTGCGACTGTCATCTAAGCTCTGGTGCATTTGTGGAACAGGCAGTCCAAACTGGAGCAACTGTCACATATACATCAAGTTCCAAAAACCATTCAGGCATGGAATACACATCTTTTGCTTCAAAGTCATATTCAACAATAGAACACATTGTTGAAACCACTCCTAGCTTTTTTCTAGTGTTCAACACTGGACCCCCAGCCGCAAGTTTCAATATCCAGCTAGTGCTTGCATTAGAAAACTAATTGAGGCCCTTGAAGTCCTAAGACACTTACCAACTGGAGACAAGCGCACAGACAGTTTGAGGAAAGCCTCCTAAAATGGTTTTGCCAATTCAATCCAGGCTACACTTCTGCTGTCTGTTCCTGCAAATGAACAAAATGAATTGAGGAACTGAGAAGGTGAGAGATGTACCTGCTGCTGCTGCTGCTGTTGCTGTTCCTCCTGTTGCCTCCGAATAAGCTCTTCAAGGGATGACGCACTACGGCTGTGCCGGCCTTGGAAGAGCTGTTCAAATTGAAGGTGGCTAAATGGCTGTGCAGGAGAATCACGACGAAATACCTCCTGGGGTTGCTGGGTGCTGAGAAATTGCTCATCATATCCAGATGTTTGTCGGTGAAGACGATCAAAGGGAGAGGGTGGAGCCAGTTGGTGCTGCCTCAGAAACTGCTCAATTAAGACTTGTGGAGGGAGCTGTTGTTGTTGCTGCTGCTGCTGCTGCATTCGCAACAGCTGCTCAAGTACAGGACCTGAGGGAGGTACAGGCAAGGGGGGTGATGGTTGAGGGGGTGGCACTTGCTGGTGAAGAAAATTTGGTGGCTGAATATCAAAAGGTGGAAGAAGCCCCGGGCGCCGAAGATGTTCTAGAGAAGGGTGTTGCTGTTGTGGTAATGGCAAGTCCACTTGTGGTTGCAGAGAGAGTGGGAGCTGCCGGGGAACTGAGGACCCTGAAGACCCAAGATGTTGTAAATGCTGAAGCTCAAGTTTCTCCAACTGGTGAGCTAAATGTTTAGGGTCAACACCACCTTCATGAGAATGAACACCCAATTCTGAGTGTGGTACATCTAGAGATACATTTCCCATAAGACTCTCAAGCCAGGGTCTGTCCAGATGTGTAGGATGACCCAGGTTGGTTGAGGAGGCAGCCTGCAACAAGGGTGACAAATCAGGCTGTTGGGAGGGTGACCGAGATGCTCCTATAGCTACCGATGATGAGAGGGAAGGATGACGTGACAAAGAGTTAGAAGCTTCATTCTGGGGGAAAGGACTGGGCAATGATACATTAGGAGGTTCTGGAACCTCTGATTCTATCTGAGGAAAAGCTGACATGCGTTTCCGCAAGGGAACCATCCACTCTGACCCAACCACGGCACTCAATCCAAGTGCACTATCATGTGGCTTAAACAACTTGTCCAGTCGAAGCTCTGCACCATTACAGAAAAGAACAGAAGTCAGTGCTTACAAGACATCCAAAATTTGTATTCCACACAACAGGACATAGATGAAATCCGCTGAGGGAACTTGACTGACATCATCAACAGAATCAACATATCAAAAGTTATAAAGTGAAAAGACCCCCAGACACCACCAGAATGGTGATCTCCATGTCAAGCAAAACAGAAGATCCTTGAATGTCCCCTGTTGAAACCTGAACATATTCATTACACAAAAGACCAAGAAAAGAAAGGTAAACACCAAGATTGAAGGTAACTTACCTTCAGTGGTGCTTGCTCGCATCCCTTTCAGACCAAGCTGCTGTTCATTTCCAAATGCTACTGCTGATGTGCTACCCAATCCTAGAATGCCCAACTTTTCTACTGGGCTTGAATCAGAAAGAATGTCTCCAAATCCCCTCTCTGGTCCACCTTCAAATAATGTTTGAGCACCAAAGTTGAAGGACTCTGAATCTACGTCACCCTTTGACACAAAAATATCTCCGGTTTCATCTGCTTGCTTCAAAGCATCAAATCCAGGGGGTGCTCGAGCCTTGGGTTTCAAATGAGGCATGATGGTGCCCAGAGGTAGAAAGGATGTGCCCTCAGGAGTATCTGCTAAGCGCACTAGCAGATCCACATTGAAAAACCCTCCCTCAAACCAGCCAATGATGTCAGCCCCTGTAAACGGCCCTTGAACATCGCCCTGAGGGTCTGTGTAAAATAGAGACAACTCATCATAATTCACTTGACAGGATTCGGTCACATTTTCCTTTGGATCATCAGTCCTCTCTGAACCCATGGGAATAGTCATATTGGCCACAGTCAACTCTTCTGCCATAGAAATGGGTGCAGTAACTCTGGGATCAACTTGAAGAGAAGCTTCCTTTGAGTTGTGGGTACCAGTCTCATCTAAAAGAGATTCTTCTCCACTCTGACTTGACCTGTCTTCCTGCATGGCTATCCCACTGTCTGAGCAGGAGCTCTTGTCAGCAGGCTTAGGCTTGCGCCAATCTCCATCACTGCGGCCAGCACTTTCATGCCTCTGGCTAATCTCATCCCTGGTGATACTTCCTATATCTCCTGCATGTGCATGTCTCCAAACAACCTCATCTCTGCCACCTGACCATTGCAGAAGAAACTCAATTGTTACTCCAGCAACTCAACCAAGGCAGAAAAGACCAATTTTGCAATTACTGAAAACATCATAAACTTGTTTGAATTTGCCCATCAAAAATGGCCAGGACCACACCGAGTCTATGGGATATATCTTCATTAGTAATGAGAACTTCTCCATATTTATGATTTAAGTCAACCTGAATGGAATCGAGAGATGACCATTAGGCAACAATATATCAGCAAACAGGGAAAAGTGGAGATGCAGTGAGCAGCTATCATCACATCCCTCTCAGCTCATCAGCTCCCAGCAGTGGGTGAAGGCCAATGACAAACACAAACCAACATACTGACTTCCTTCACAAGACTGGCAATAACAGCTTCCTCAGCCATGATACTGGCCAGCTCATTAGAACCTAAAATAGCTGGGGATTACAAAGAAAATGGAGAAGAAAAGTGAACACACCATTCATCAGTTCCCACCATGGGTGGAGATCAGTGTCATACCTTCAGCAACATACTGAGTTTCACAGGAGATCAAAGTGGAACAATTGCACAGTAGAATGGTATCATAGTCAACAACAGAAAAATACCTTCAAAAGTTCTTATATTTAAGTCAACTGCAAAAACTCTGACAGATTACCCTAAAATAAGGTTATGGTTTATCTCAGATCTGACAGTGAACAAGCAACAATCAGCAAGCATGAAAAAGAGGAAACCCCACCCTCAAGAAAAGAGAAATCACAAACACAAGAGAGATTGAGGATGCGTTTGAATGCCAGCAACAATCATACACATGTTCAGGGACCTTCAACAGCAACATGTGTGCCATTGACCACATACCATAACATCCCCACTTCAATTCCCAGCAATGGGTGTACATTAATGACAAACAAAAACCAACATACTGAGTTTCTGTAACAAGACCGGGATCACCAAGGCTGGCACCAAGGTCATGAACTGCAGGCAAGTTCAGGAGAGACAGCAGCAGGTTGAAGCTGAAACTCAGCCATGATGCTGCTGAACAACAACAGAAAAAATTGCAGAAGAGAGAACACATCTGTACCATTGGAATCTTTGACACCCAAAGGTTGCTTGTGAGATCCCAAAGAGTCCCTCTCAGCATCAGCAAATTGTGCCTCCACCAGATTATCCGAGATCCCTCCTTCCACAACTTGATAATCTCCCAATCCTGGCTGGTCAAAAATTCCATCCTCTTTGGGCTCATCTTTTCCTCCTGAACAACAAAAAATAGGTTCCATGTGAGTCCCTTCTCACGGTCAATTCTTCAGAGCAGTGCTCACAACAAAAAGAACTCTGAAAAACTATTAAGTCAACAAACTAACATGGCCAGTTCCAATCCAGTGTAAATGACTCAGATGACCCAACAACCTACCATGACTCTATACAAGAAGTGCTCCACAAGAAGAGAGGAGACCAAATCACTCTGCTTGGGCTGAATGCTGCATCCTCATCTCCAGTTCTTTCTGTACATGACATCTCTAAACTGAAAGATCACAGCCCTCTTGGTGTAAAACACACAGTTTTAGATCCTCACTCTGAAATTGGAGACAAATAGAGAGGGGATGCTTCCCCAACCTTGTTTCAACCCCATGCTGAGTTCAGACCAGAGACAGACAGAAACTGACAGACAAACAGGTGCAAAAAATGCATGTATGCACACAAAGATGCACCTCCTGGCAATCGATAGAAGCACACAAATGAAGATAACTGTGATCATAAAGAGAAGTGTGAAAGATACCTATTCGCTGACCTCGTCCATGACCACGACCATAGTCTTCTCGAGGCCCCTTGTTCAAAAGGCCTTCCTTAGATATTGAACTATGCACAACTCCACTGCCTACAATATCTCCCCTTCGAATACCTTCTAACACTGCCTGAAAACAAACATTAGCCCTCCCAGTCATCAGCAAAACCAGTAAGTTATTGCCATAGGAATCAGGCACTTATGGTAAACCAAAGTCAAATTAATGAAAAACAAGCCACAGCTACATCTTACAAGTTAGAGGAATGCATCAGAAACACATAGAACCAAATAAACAACAAGATGGCCATAGAAGCTCCTATAGAGAAATCTGATTGATCTATCACCTCCGCAACAGTTGGAAAACACAATGCAGAAACCCTAGGGAAAGAAATCTGGTACGTCATAAAACTGCATCTCACAAATCTCTCTCCAACAGAACAGCAAAATCTTTCTCACCTCTTCCTCCATATCTGGTGTGATAAAAGCCAGTGGCTCGGAGACCTTCTCCTGTGTGAGTAGTTGGACTGCAATGAATCCCTCTGGATACTTCTTAAACGAGGGGAGGATCCCAACCTTGCGATAGATATCAAGAAGCTTTGTGCGTGGATAGTGAAATGCATTAGAATCGTCCCTGCTGCCCCTGCCATTCCGTTTATCTAAAAGAGATGATATTGCACTTGCACTGCCACTGATTGGGCTGGACAAAGGTGGCCCTTGAAGGATACCACTTCCTGTGAAGTTTGCCCGACCACGACCAATAGCAAACCCTAAACCAGTTGGATCACCACGGCCTCTACCAATGCCAAATCCAGGAGCCATTTTGGGGGGAGTAGTACCTGAGGGAGGAGGAAGGGCTTCTCCTCCTCCTCCTCCTCCTCCTCCTCCTCTTCCCCGAGATGCTAAGGAAGGAGATCGCCATGCTCGATCAGCACGAGCTCCTGAATCCAACTCCCTGTCTCTATCTCGTTCATAATCTCGACTACTACTACTATTTAGGGTTGTGACATGATGATGCTGATGATGGTATCCACCACCACCACCACCACCACCACCATCGGCCAAGACTTCCTTGTCATGTCCACCATCTCTTGGGCCACGAACTACCTCCCTGCTGCTGTCCTTGTCTTCTGGGCCCCACCGGGTACTCCATTTGCTATCACGCCGACTGTCATAGTTCGGTTCTCGACTATTGGTATCAACTGCAGCCCAGCGCTCAGAAGGAGAAACACGTCGAAGAAGAGGCGGCGGCGGCGGCGGCTCAACAGGTTCTCGTCCTACAGCCATCATGTTGTTGTTGTTGTTGTGGTGGTGGTGTTCAGTTCGTCTTTCATTATTGATGCTACTGCGACGATGATTTTGCAGTGCTAATGGAGAGGAGATTTGTTCAACTGGTGCCCTATCTCTGTCCCCCCCACCCTCTTTCCAGCGATGATAATCACGCCTAGGAGAAGGAAGAGGAGGAGGAGGAGGAGGAACCAAACTCTTGTTATTATTGCTGTTGTTGTTCTCCCCTCGCTCCTCTTCTCGCCAACTCTCTCGCCGACTACTACTATCAAAGAAATCACGGTCCGATAGGATGGAGCGCCGCCAATCTCTGGTCCCTTTGGGATCTTGAGCCTGGGTTGCTCCTTCCATACTGCAAGCCAACACCCACAAACTAACTCACTCACTCACTCACTCACCCACCCACCCACCCACAAACCCACCCACAAACAACTCCCTTTTTTGTTGCAGTAAAACCCAAGCGATATGTTATTTTGGCATCATGCTCTCTCTCTCTCTCTCTCTCTCTTTCTCAGAGAAAAGTCCCTGAATCTGATGAGAAGGGATGATGGTGAAATAGAGAATTTGTGATACTGTAGTTGTGGTCTCAACAACAATACTATTTCAATGCCCTATAGAGACTGCCACAACCTTCTGTATAGAAGAAGTAGAAGAAGAAGAAGAAGAAAGCTAGCCTCTCCAGAGCCTTTCATGTATTAAGTGCCCCCCCCTGGCCAAGACTTCTTCTGTATAGGAGAGAGGGTTTTGTAACTAGAACCCTCCGGATTTGAGGTCTCATCCCAAGGCTGATAGCTGGTAGGTACCCTTCATGTATAGGAGAAGGCCTTTGTAACTAGGACCTTTTGGATGGGGTCCCTTGGCCAATATACTTCATGTATAGGATAAGGCCTTTCTAACTAGGACCTTTTGGATGGGGTCCCTTGGCCA
>Ga0116231_10003287_pt1 | contig 33733 bp, 28 predicted proteins | sample S1TSphgellanicum_2_FD_89695 | JGI IMG/M metagenome (GOLD analysis project Ga0116231, IMG submission 89695) | Host-associated microbial communities from peat moss isolated from Minnesota, USA - S1T2_Fd - Sphagnum magellanicum MG | ecosystem: Host-associated > Plants > Peat moss > Unclassified... | reverse complement strand
TCACCTTCCACAATCTCATACCTGGACAGACATGAATTTGGAGTAAGCAAACCTACAACATTTTGCACACAGTCTATCTGTTACATTAAGATGCACTATTTGTGGCCACTAATGAGAAGTATCACTGCACATCATCTTGGGGCAAAAACTATCCCATTTTCTTTCCAAAAGGAAAAATCTTATTACAACATTTCAAAAGTATTGAGAACTTCACCATACTTCTGATTCAAGTCAAACTGAACACCCAGCCCCCAGCCAAGCCCAGGACACATCATGGGAAGGACACCAGCATATGTACAGCAAAGGGAGAAAATGCACCAACAGAATGATCCGAGGTTGTATTGTGCTACCACTCAGATTTTGCGATACTATCCTCTGAGGACAAGCGGTGGCCCAACAGCCGCTTAACTGCCAAGGCTTCTGCACAGCTCTCACTGGAGAGCCGTAAACAACGTGACCGTATGTCTCCCACAGCAGGACCTCCTAAAAAATGCAAAATATTCAAAATACTTACATGTGACCATGAAAGAAACAACAGAACCCTAAAAGAGAACAAATCATGTTGTTACATTTCAAGCATAGTTTAAGAATGATGAAAGGTTTTTACTAGAGACAAAGGCACAATACAGCCCACAGCAATAGAGTTGCACATGTTCAGCATAACTTGAAGGAAACAGGTATAACGTGCAAACCCAGAACGCGGACAATTTCAGCAGTGCTTCCACCATCATCAGACACAGGAAGAACATGTGCAATACGTGTTGTGAATTTTGTCAACTCCTCCACAACTCCATTGAAAGCAGTCCCACCTGCAGCCAAAAGACAGTTCACCAAGAATGATAGCCTCATGAGCAAATAAATAACAGTAGACAACATTCCTACATAACTATATCACACCAAAACAAATCCTCACTAGCAAATCTTACACTGGTTGAAAGCTAAAGAGCAATCACAATAATCTTCCATTTTGTCATCACAAGCATCATCAGGTCTCAATGTCAAAGGTGCTGACTGCATCAGGTTGTAGGGTTCTGAAAGTCGAAGTTCCACATTTGATTCAATGTCCTATTTCACTTTGTGTAAGCAAAGTGCATGCTTTCAATTCAAAGATTGGCCAAGGAATCCAAAACCTGGAAAAACTCTGACCATTGCAGGGCAATTCAGGGGGATTAAGATCACATCTTGATGAAAGTTAAGCCACTGTAGTTGCCAATTCTCTTTCATGACAACAGAGCTATCAAACTCCATCACAACAATGTGGTTTGTTATCCCAATATACAGAGGAACCTTCTTATCGGTAACCACGACAAATGGATTGATCAAAGCGAAGGCGGAGTTAATACCTGAGAAGACGAGCATAGAGGGACTGCTCGCATGGTTGCCATTGGCATTCTGTTCCTCCTGCTCGGATCTGAAACGCGGCACGCTCGTCCAGCCAGGCATGTCAGCAGACCGCAGAACAGGAAATGCGGCCATTGCAGGAGCAGCAGCAGCAGCTTCACCGGACTGATGTTCGACCGCCGCAGCAGCAACTGCAAGCACTGGCCATGGCAAGGGACTCCAATGAAACCCGGGGATTGTTTGAAATTTCTCGGATCCAGTCACATGCTTTTCAGAGCCGCAACCTCCGCCGATGCGAGAAGGAATCAGCAGGCCATTGCAAGAAAACAACCGGAGGACATGCATAATTCAAAGATTACACAATGAGAGCTCTTAGGGTTTGGTGGAACAGAAACACAACATACATACATTACGGGGAGAAGAAGACAATGATGTTGCCATGATTATCCCCGCAAAACCTTAAAGGACAAGTAGTGCACAGATAGACATGATCGAAGCGGAGAGAGAGAGAGAGAGAGAGAGAGAGAAGCGCTCCTCCGCTTGATTTCGGCAGCACGCGAGGAGTGCAGAGAAGAAGAAAACCGACAAAGAAAAGAGAAAGTGGTCTTGGTGTTGTTTCCACCTCACGTTTCGCCCCTCCATCGCCACTTGCAGATGGGTGTGGTAGCACGAGACAAACATCCCGGGGGTTCCACTGCGGACAAGTGTTTTTTTTTTCAAGGAATTTTTGTTTTTAGCCAAAGTGGCGATCATCTCCAGAGGACGATGTGGAACGAAAAAGTGGCGATCATCCCTAAGGAAGAATTAGCCAAATATGGCTATAAACGTATGTAAAGTCCAAAAATTTACTCATCCTACCATATTCTCGGCTAAACACGGAAAGTCATATAGAAAAAAAATCTGAAATTCTTATTTTTATTTTTCGCTCTCTTCTGGCTATTGAAAAACTCCAAAATCCCTTCCTTTCTATTATTATTTTTTATGTTTCTTTTTGGTGAAATTTCATCAATTTTTTTTTAAAAAGTTGGGCCACTTGAACAATGTTTTTCATTTTTCGAATTTTAATCAAATTGATGATAATATCATTAAAAGAAAGGGGAGGAGAAATTATTCTCTTCCACGCTTTGGATGCTCAAGGAGCACTTGAGATCTTAAATCATACGGGTAGTGTGGTTCATATTAATTAGATCATGGGTTTGCTCATAACTTTTTCATTTTCTTTAAAGAAGCCATATTGATTGGCCCACCAGCAAATTTTTGTGGAACATTGGGCATGCCCCCAGTAGAAGCACCTCTTTGGGACCCCTCCCCCCCCCCTTGCAAAATAGAACCAATGTGCACCCCTGGATTTCACCTTTTTGGTTTATATATATGGGATAAAACTCAGGTGCTATTGGGAACATCTTGAGGAACGCATGTAAGCTTCATCCACCCATGAATAACATCTTCCACAAATTTCAGTAGTCTTTACAAGTGAAAGACAATCCACCCACTTTCTAGATACAATCCTCAAAATAGAAATAGAAATCCCCATGACAACTACAAAATTCACATGGTATGAACACAAACACCATTCTAATGAGCTCCCATAATAATGAGTACTCACTTCATCTATTGCCACTCAAGTCTATTAAATCCTAATACTCTAGTAATTTTTCAGGTTCGGCACCTCAATCAATGCTGAGTAATTAATTTTCAATTCTTAATTCAGTTGTTGAAATTCAAATTCTGAAAATTTCAACACTCTCTGTATTGAATTTGTCATAACCAAACGTTTATGAAAGAAAAGATTAGTGCTTTTGTGTGGTTAAGTGGTTAGTAAGTTATTACTTAAAGCCTCTCTGAGAGAGATTCAGGAATCAAACTTAGTTGGCCGCATAAATGTTAAAGTCCATAACTAACTGTTAATATCCAAAAAATTGGACAAATATACAAGTATTTCAATTTAAGCTGAACTTGAAAAGGTACTACAGTATTCTCATTTCTTCACTTACTTACAATTTAACATCATTAAGTGAGCCAAACAAAAATTTGGACCATTTTTTGATTTGTGTGTGTCATCCTTGCACAGGGGTCATGCTAATTTTCTTTGTATCGTTCCAATTTTATCAGATTGTCTTCATAACAATTATTCTTCCTCACAACAAAACACCACCACCTCCTAAAACCTTCAATCAAAGTGATTTAACTCTTTACTATAGTCCCCTTCTTAGTTACATTACCTCCTTTTATTTTCAAATCACCACCCTATCAAAATAACAATCTAATCATTGTCATAATTATCAGATGACAAATGACAACCTTTGAAAAATAAAATCCCTCATCATCATCATCAAATTGCTACAACAAAATTATTAAAGCAACTGTCTTCAAAGCACAACACCCACAATGCATTGAATAATATATAAAACAACTCCATCATTTCATTATTTTACATTCACCTAGGAACAAACCAACATACAAATGCCAAATTGAAGAGAAAAGAAAAAATTGAGCTTGGCTTATAAACCACTTGGATCCTTGCATCACCCAAAGGTCTCTAGCTTTCCTCTTGTTAGTTGTCCTTTCATCCATTAGGTTAAATTCCCATCTTCACAACCCTATTCCCACTTCAAAAAAAAAAATCAAGCCTTATTTCCACATCACACATGCATAGGAAGATGTCAAAAAAGTGGCAACCATCCCTAGGGAGAATTAGCCCAATCTAGCTATGAGTTTATATATGAAATTTAGTCATCTTACCATATTCTTGGCTTAACACTGAAAATCAAATAGACAATTTTTTTTTCTCTTTCTCTTTTGGCTATTGAAAAACTCCAAAATCACTTCATTTTTTAATTTTGGATTTTGGATTTCACTTTTTGGCGAAATTTCAAAAATAAAATAGGGCTGGTGAACCGTTTGAAAGATTGTGAGTTCAAATTCGAAAGTCCAAACAAAGGCCTCTCTAAATAGGTACCACCTACCTTCATACAGAAAGAAAGATTCGCCACTTTTCTTTTACTTTTTCATTTCTTTTTGCTTTGGATTAATATGTGACAGTGAGTAGTAACTCAGTGTTGGTTTTTTTGTGCAGTCTTTTAGTCCTATTCTCTTTGATGGCGGGTAGCACTACTTGGTGGTGATCATCCCAAAAAGGATTTAGCATTAACGGGCACCACATTTGTAAAAAAATTGTCCAAACTGAAAAAATGTGACAAAGAAAATGCCTCAAAACTAAAAACTGCATCTAAATTAGTTTTTTTAATTAAATTTGTGGTTTTGAAATTTTGGAGAAACTTCTAAGAAAAAAAAGAAAGTTTAGTTGAATTTGCACTTTTTAAAATCCAAATTTTAATTTGTCGCCAGTTGGTGAAAATTAGCCAGAAGAAAGAAAGATGAGACTCCAAATCACCCTTTTTTTAATGCAAAATTTCACACAAATGTGAAATTTTTTTTCATCACCTTGGTTTTTGAGGAAAAAAACCTCAAATTTAGGAAATTGGTGGAAGCTTTTTTTTTTGGCTACATTTTGACTTGTATCTTGGTTTGATACTAAAAATAGTCAAAAAATGTTAAAAGATGGTACCAAACTAAAGTCAGATTCCAAATGTGGTGAAATTTTTTCAATTTCTTTTTATGAAAATTGAGAATATTGTAGCAGGATATTCCCTTTTCTTTTTATTTTAAAGCATTCGGACGAAATTTTTCACCAAAAACAAATGTTCCAACAAATTTCAAGAAATTCTCCCCCTCCCCTTTCCGCCACCAAAAAAGCATTTCTCAAAAATTTGGTGATTTTTTTTTGAAAACTAAAGAATTTGCAACAAAATATCCTTTACATTTTTGAAGTCGAGATTTTGTGAAATTTCGCCAGAAAAAAAAAAAAAAAAACTTTTAACTTAAACTTTAGTACTTTAGGTTGCTCTTCTCACACAAATTAAGTACCTAAAACCTTGGGTTTCTTTTGGGTTTTGTAAGGGGCGGTTTACTTAAGTACTCTTGAGCGCTTGGGCCGCCATGGCCTACGGAATCTCGTCATCGTTGGAGTATCCCGCTGCTTTTTGGATTGTGGCGGGGGGACGGGGACGGGGGGACCATTGCAAAGCCGACGGGAGGCGTGGTCGCAAGGGCCCTTTCTTCCTTCCTAGTGTAAGTGTAAACCCAAATTGGACGTTTGGAAATTTGCTCACTTCTTGAGAGAGTATCTTGAGAGAGTTTCAGATCTTGCAGCTTCTCGCTCGCTGGCCCGCGTGCAACTACTTTCATAGCTATTTCTCACAGGAAGGAAGAAGATTCAGCGGCAGAGAGAAGAGGATTTGGAGGTGGGAAAAAAAACACAAAAAACATTTGCAAGAGAGTGAGAGAGAGTGAGAGACAGGAGTGTTGCGGTGGAGGAACGAACTCAATATTACTATTGCAACGGCATTGCAACAAGAAAGACACAGAAACAGGGATTAGGGTTTCTCTGCTAATAGCTAAATAAGCATTGAACTGTTGCAGGCAGAATCCACATAAACAAAACTACTTGATAGGTATAAGAAGCGAAGAGAGGATAAGAGAAGAAAAGAAAGGGAGTCTTTGAAGCATTTTGATAGGCAATAGACTCTTGTGTGAAGAAGAAGAAGAAGGAGAAGCTCGGAGTTGTTCTGTTTTTGCACATGCTTGAAGGAAGACGCTTCTTCTTCTTCTTATCCATCCCTGAACTGTTTATGTTTCTTTCATCCGTGGCTTGTAGAGAAGGAGGAAGAATTTCTTGTTTTTTTGTTTAATCCTGCATCTCTTTTTCTCTCTTTCCTCTTGGAAGAAAGTCGCAGAGCTGGTGGTCTAGGCTTGCTTTATGGCCGAAGTGCCAGCACCAGCATCCGCAAGCGCACGACAGAGTTCATGGCCTATCTACCTGTATGTCCCAAACCTTATCGGTACGTTGCCCTGCCCCCTCTACTACAATGAACTCCAAAAGAAAAGAGATGCTGCTGGTGCAGCAGCTACTCCTCCCGCTTGTCTGTTGGAGAGAGAGAGAACGAGAACAGGATAATGGATCTTGATGAGAGTGGAGCCATGTTTGCTTTTTGAGGGCCAATTTGTTTGCAACAGGTTATGCAAGGATTTTGGCAAATGCCACGGCTTTTGGAGTGGCATTCACGAACAAGGATTTGTTTGTCACACTCTACTTCATAAGGTACTTACTACTATATCTGACACATTTGTGGCATCGTGTCATACAGTTGCAGCAGCCTTGTGCACACCTCTTTTTGCTTGGCGCTTTTCTGCCCTTTTTCTCACTGCGAGTGTCTTTCCCCCTTTGCACCTAATTTGGAACCAACCAATTCTGGAGACTAACCATCTGTTGTAATCGTTGTTGTTGTGGTAGAAGAGGCTCTTCGTTGCATCAGCTTTGAGCAGTGTTTCTTTCTCATTGTAGGCAGCTTGGGAGAACATTTATCTATACAAAAATCACTTCTGATTGAAACCCTACAACAGTATTTTGTTCCTGGATTGAACCCCTACTTCCTGCTAAGAGAGTAGGACAGGGGCGGTGGTATGATTGATGTATCCTGTTTCCAATGCAGTTTTGTTTGTGATGAGCTTGATGGTCGGTTTGCTCGCATGCTGAACCAGAGTACGTGAGCTCTCTCCCATCTGTTTCTTGTGTCCCTCCAAAGCTCTCTCTCTCTCTCTCTCTCTCTCTCTCAATGCACTGGATTTTAGGTCATGGGCTTCTGCCACATTTCTCCAGGGCTTTGTCCGCCTGGATTCTAGACTGGTTTCTCAATTGAAATTGTGTCTCCATGGAGGTTGTATGTTTGGAAACTAGACCTGAATTACATTGCTAATTTAGGCAGCTGCATTGGAAGAGAAAGCCAGGTACATAGTCATCTGAGCACTTTCTTGAGAGTCTGAGAGTTCTTTTGCATGTGTGGGTGCTGGGTGGAATAACAGCCTCAACATTTGGAGCTGTTCTGGACATGGTGACTGACAGGTAACATGACTTTTTGAATTCAGCAAGTTGCTGCAAGTCACATGCATTGTGTTTGAAGCATCAAACTATCCCCCAACTCAATTCCAGTAATCGTTTTAGTGTTGATTCAGATCCACATTTTGTTGACTTGCAATTTTTCTGAAGAGTGACTTTTGACTGAGTGCAGGGTTAGCACTGCAGCACTCCTAGTGCTACTCACACATTTCTACAAGTAAGCATATTGTGTTTTTCCTATATGCGCCTATCTGTTTCCACAAGTTTGTTAGTCATCTTTAGAGCTTCAATGTATTGAGAATATTTTTACACAAACTGTTTATTCATGAATTCTGCTTCCTTCACTAACTTGTGTTTTTTGTCTGTAGAATCTACTTTTTTCTTTCGACTTTATGTCATTGATTGCAATTTGAATGTGCAATTGCATCAGTTATATTTTGTCAGCTGATGCAGTGTTTATGTATGAGATTAGGGCCTGGTATGGACTGTTTCTTGGTCTCTTAGCACTGGACATCTCCAGCCACTGGCTTCAAATGTACAGGTGTGTCCTCAGCTTGTTGTGTAGTTCCAGATCAAACCTGTATCTGTGTTGCTTCCTTGCACACATGAAGAGTGACTGCCATACCTTAAGCCAAATCTTGACTTCAGGTTCCTCAACCTGCCATCATAAGTACAAACAACTTGTGTGTTGCAGCTATTTATGTGGAGTAGATTCAAAACTAAAAGTACACTGGGTTGGCTTGCAGCACATTCTTATCAAGCAAGACAAGTCATAAGGACATGGGTGACAGTAAGAGCACACTGCTGCGCCTCTATTATCATAACCGGTACTTCATGGGCTACTGTTGCATTGGTGCTGAGGTATTGACACTTCCATTATTGTCTGAATGTCTTGGGTGTTGCAACTGAGGCAAGGTTTTTTGCAGATATTCATCAGTTTAGGAAAATTTCAAGGCAGACTAATGCTGAGATCTGTAGGGTCAACTCTTGATTGTTTCCCTTACAGTATGTTGTTACTGTAATGAAGGAGTATTGCAACACACTTTATTGTATTTATCTGCTCTTGCAAATCAATTGTATGCAATTTTGAGTGTGAAATGTTTAGTGAGGGGCCAGTTGCATACATCTTCTACATGCTTGTTGCATTGTGTCTCCATTTGGACTCTGAACTTAGTGGTGGTCCATGGTTTATGGGGGAGGCCAGGTTGCTTACCTGCTTCTCTACATGCTTGCCACTGATGGTGCAGGTGGAAATCCACTTCAGGTGCATATCTCATACCAAATTGTTTCAATCCCTATATCATACAAATTGATTCTTTGCCTATTGATAGCTGAAACAATCTCATAGGTCTTCATTCTGCAACCTCATGAGCTGCATGCTTCCACAGTCATATGTGTACTGGGATTTCATTTTGAGTATAGTTGAGATGGCTTGCTTCAAAGCCTTGTTCTTGTTTGGATTAAAAGTCTCAAACACAATCATACTTAGATTGTAAGTATTGAGGGATTGTAATGCTTGTCAGAATGATGCATACAGAGATATTTGCCAAGTTCCTGACCAAACTGATAACAGTTTCTTACCAAATAATAGATCACTGTTGGAATGTGGACAGGTGACGATACAAGCCATTTCTGCTAAGACAATCTTTGGGGTGTTGCTACTGGCTTCTTTGCCTGGCTGTGTCATCAAACAACTAGTCAATGTAGTGCAGGTGTGACTTCAAGATATCCAAATATGTGCATTAGTGTTGCTGAGTCCCACTCTATGAGATCTCTGTGTAAACATTACTTGGTTTCAGTTTCTGAGTTGAAAATCTGGATGTTGCATGTGGGTGATTGCAGATCAAAACAGCAGCAGATTTGTGTGTCAACTATGACATTCAAAAGCAAAAATCAAAGAGTCAATGATGGACCTGGATCAAAGCTGTCTCAATTGGATGATATTCTGTAATGTGCCTTGTAGTTCATGTAGATTGGGTCATAGCTGAGTGGGTATGATAACTCTCTGTAAGGAGCATTTGGTATCCTCTGCAGGAGACTATGATGTATTGGCAAGTTCAGGTCTTTTGCTATCTAATAGAGCAGAGTATTATTGCCATCCATCTCTGCTGTTTGCCTCTTAAAATGTGCTCTCTACATGGCTCAATACAGTGCAGGCAAGCTTTGCAAGGATATGTTTTTAAAATTGTGCACGGGGCACCAATCGGCACCCTTTATGTAGGCCTCTCTATGCCTTGAGCTTAGATGCTTGCTTGTACAGGGGCAGGCTAAGTCAAAATGAATCTTATACTCACAAGCTTGGATCAGCTTGAATGAGGATATTATTCACTTATTTGATTTGCTTTTTATCTCTTTAAGTTATAGTTGAATCTTGATCAAATATTTCCCATCACAGTTTCTACAAATGCAACAAAATTCTCAGACGTAGAGTTTTGTATAATAGTTTGCTGGAGATAAAGAGCAGATTACTGTATATTCATCTATGTGAGGAGCTGATGAAGTCAATGAGGGAGGAATGGCAAGCAAATTCACTGCCATCCATTCTGCCACTTTCTGCCATTGCTGAATGAGTGAAACTCACAAGTTTGTTAGTGACCATACTCATCCTTGTCATGTATGTTCCGGTGTAGACGGAACAGACATAAGATTTGCCTTGAAATTGTTCTTCTGGACTTTTTCCTGCCATTTTCCAAACAAATGTAGTCAAAACGCTTTGCAAGTTCTTCTCTAGAGCAAAGCAGTAATATGTTTTGCTTGTTCCATGATCAATGTCCTGATGTCAATGAAAATCTGTAAATGTTTCTGCACCAATTGAGTTTTTCACCTGATTTCAGGTCGTAGAATTGTTGATTGGAATGTGGAGTACTTCCACCAATTTTCACAGGAAACATGAAGCCTTCAAAAGCACTTGCAAGAAGTGCACAGTGATGATGAAAGGTTAGTATCTGCACCAGTCTATGCTCCAGTTCCAAGTATATCACTGCTGTGTGCAATTGTGCAAATGTACATGCAAATGTGTTGCAACACATCCAGAAAGATGGTGAAAGGATGAGTGGGTCTTCTGAAGACATGTACTCTTTGTTCTCCTCTTTAAAGGCATATGTACTTCATTGCACAGGGCTCATGGATTGTCCATGTGCTTTGCACACAGCACAGTCCATAGATTGTCCATATGTTTGTACATGGAGATGATGTGGTAGAACATTAAGTTAAATTCCAGCAGAATCTCTATTCTCTTCAGAGAGATCTGATACAACCAGAGTTGTTTATGATGAAGAAAATCTCCAGCAGAATCTTCTGTTTCTCTGTAGACATGTGATGAAATTGGAGTGATAAGGAGAAGAACATGAGTTTGATGCACTCTGCAGATGGGGAAGAAGATGAGCTCAATTAAACTCTGCACATGGGTTCCAAGCTCTTTTCAAATCCTGAAATGTTCACCAATCTCTTTGGCTTGCTTTTGATCTCTATTTCTGGATTTAGGTTCTGATCAATTGCATTGTTGTCCTCTTCTGTCAGTGTGCCCACAGGTTGCAAGGTTCACACATCAGAAGTGGGGAAAGGAGAGTTTGAGATGGACACAATGGAGGGAGGGAGAGAGAGAGAGAGAGATACAGAGAGGGAGAAGGAAGGAGATCACCTCTGTAATCTGTTGTAGAACAGTTTTGCAAGGTTTTTAAGTTTGCATTCAGTGCTTTTTTGCTTCAAGCATGTGGTCTTCACTTTAGAGTTCAGTCTATAGCATCATGTTGCAGTTTTATCATTTCTCAACTCTGGTTTCTTCAAGGGAATAGGATGATTTGAACTGCAGTTTATCTTCAGGATTCCTCTTGAGGCACATTGTGTCTTGTTTTCATAATGTTATATGAATGTACTGAATGTGTTTTGTTGAGGAATTCAACAATGTGTTCACCAATTTTGTTTGCATTGTGTTGAATCTGTGAGATGCTTGTTCAAATGAAGGTTTCTCCAGTACTGTTACACCTCTGGAGATTTCAGTATCATTTGATTGATGAAGTTGGATAGTCTTTTTGGCTTCAATGCTTCTTGGGGTTTTGCTTTGATGCTGCACCTTACATGTTGAGCCTCAATTCTCTGACATCAAAGAATGTGGGTACTGGATTCTTTCTATTCTGACTATTTCTGCAGGTGAGATTGTCTCCTTTGCTTACATGCCAGTCCATTGCCTCACCTTGTTGGGATTGTCACCTTTGATAGACAAAATGACTATCAGATCTTTGAACTCTATCCATTCCTGTTAATACTTGTGGGAGTAGCCTATAAGTTGTTTCTTGCTGGAATATTAGAGTGTGTTTCTGCCAGTGTCATGCTTGTGGGCCTTTTACTAAGCCCATCTTATCCTCCTCAAAAGATCATGCTGTTCAAGTTTGCTGCACTGTTTCTCTCTCCTTGTGTTCCACTCTTTCTTCTTGGTTTCCATGGTCTTCTCTTCTTTTTTTAGGCATTGTTCAACCAGCCAGCATGATCAAGGAATCTGCCTCTGACTGCCGGTCTTGCCACAGAAACTCAGTACGTTGCTTAACATCCACACACTACCGCAAGGAGGTGGTAAAGTCAGCAGGGATGTTATGAAAGCCAGTCACTACTACATACATATTGATATTGTTGGCCTCTGAAGATGTGATTGTTGTTGAAACTGCTCCTGAGGTTATTGTTTCTCTCTCTGATCTTTAGGGTTTCTTCTTTTTCCTGTACACTCTTGGTTGTCACATCTGAAATCTCTATAACCATACTATTGGTTTATCTCTCAATGGGGTAATGAGAGGTATAGGGGATGCTTTCTTGGCTAAAATACTTACATCGTCCTTACATGATCATGCACTCCATGATTATGATTCTGTGAAGAATTATGGTTTGCTCTAATGTTAGAAGTTTGCTGGAACTAAATTTGTGATAAAGAGTGTGCAGTTTGCATTGGAGCTTCTGTTCATGAAGCCTCAATTCCAGCTTAAAAAGCTCTTGTCTTCATTGACTTTGAGAAAGTTCCTCCACTAGCTCTCATTTTGGGGGGTGATCATTTCTCTTTCAGGTTGAAGATTTGGTCCAATTCTTGTTTTCTTAACTTCTTAACAAGCTGGAGAGGAGCGTTGAGAGTTTTTAAGGGTTGTGATGTAGATTTTGACAATTGTGGAGACCAATGAAGAGACAACTCAAAAACTTTGAGCAATCACGGCAATGATGCAAACCCAAAGGTCAAAACAGTGCAATGAGAACTGCAGAGATATCTGTGACAAAACAAGAGTCTACATCTAAGGACTTCTACTGGATATGAAGGAAGAAGAGCTAAGGGTGCATTTTGGAGGCATTAGCCAGGTAGTGTGGCTGAAACTGAAGCAGGGATACAAGGACCAATGGCCTTGGAACATCAAGATCCACACAGATGAGACAGGGAAGAGCAAAGGGCGATGCTGTGCTGAGTTGTGAAGACCTGTCAGCTGCACATATTGTGCAGGTGGGTTCTTCAATGACTATGAGAAGTAGAATTGATCTTATGATGCATTCATCACAAGGTGGTTACTAAGTACCTCCTGAGCAGAATCTTCATCCAATTTAGGAAGAGCAGAAAAGAATAGGAATCTTCATCCAATATAGGAAGAGCAGAAAAGAATAGGAATCTTATCCAATGTAGGGAGAGGAAAAAGGGATGGGAATCTTCATCCGATGAAGGGGAGTTTCCTCTGGATTTTGAATCTCATCTTCATGCAATGTGGTAAGAGAAGAAATGTGGTTTCATTGCTCTCACCATGGGAATCTTCATCCAATGGAGGAAGAGAAGAAAGGGAGGGCTATCTTTGGATGTCAAATCCCATCTTCATCCAATGTGGGAAGAGTAGACATATTGTTGCATTACCCTGCATAATGAATGAGGTGCGCTAGTATGGCGGGCTCTCCTGCTCACACCTAGGGCCCTTTGAGTGGAGGACCTGCCATACTGGTGCACCTGGCATGGAAGCATCTTTGCAAATCTATGCATCTCTGTTGTTGATGTTGTGTTGCAAATTTGCAATAGCTCAGATTTGATATGGATGTTCTTTATTTGATAAACTTCAGAGGACAGGCAGAAGAACCATGGTGTCTCGTATTTACCATTTTTCACAAAACATTGATGTCTGTTCGTATCTGCACAAAACTTCTTCCCAAGATGTGGAAATATGATACAATTGTGTCATCAGATGAAGGCAAAAAAATCCAGTTGACTTGTGTCACCTACTGCTTTGCAATACAGGGAATTCTGCTACTGGCCAGATTCATCAGTTGCAGCAGCAGCGACCCCTACTGGAGCTTCACCTGGTGTCTCCTCCTGTCTTGCAGGGCACTCTTTGACAGGTTCTTTTGGAGTAGGAGGTGCTGATGCTCCTTCCTGTGTGCCACTAGCAGCTTGGTCCACTGGGCCAGTAACCTCAATCTGTCGACATTCTTGTTTTCTTCGTGGTTCAATTTTCGGTACTGTAATGGTCAGCACTCCATTCTTCACCTCTGCTGTGATCCTCTCCAGATCTGCATTCTTTGGTAGCCTGAATCTCCGCACAAAGTGCCCACGAGCACGTTCCACAACATGCCAATTGTCACCTTCCTTCACCTCCTCACTTATGTGCTCCCCACTGATGCGGAGTGTTCTGTTGTCTTCAATTGTTACCTCGATCTCGTTCTTCGCCACACCTGAGATATAATTTTACAATTGTTATCACAGGTAGAACATGGCTCACAAAGTTAGTACTCCTTGCTCACACATCCTTGACATGGTCACAAGTCAATCTACATAACACAGATTCACAAGGTCATCAATATGCTGAGCAACAAACCCAAACAGGATGTTGCAAGTAGAAGCAGGATTGGCAAAGTGTTCATATTGAAAGAAGATTTGAGTCCAACAAACAGGAAACAATTTTTTGGGATCATAATGTCCTACCAAGAGCCATGTTAGTATTATGGCACCTAAACAAGCAGCTCCATAAGGTGCGCACAAGCAGATTTTGAGTGCTTTAAAACACACAAAAGAAATCTTGAAACATCATCAATTTGCATCAAATTTTGATGATTGAAATACTATAATTATTGAAGTTCATTTCAAAAAAGTGGCAATTCAAATTATTTTACTCTTGTTGTGAGTTTTCAAAGATTTAAACTTACAATCTTAGGCATTGTCCACACACACCCTTAGTGGCTCATTTGGCAGTGTTTGCACCGAGTTCAATTGTTCATCAATCATTGTGTCCTAGGCTGCACAATGTAAGTTTGACTCTGGTCCCTCTGTTTAAAGCTTTTCTGTGATGATCTCTGAAAAAGAAAATCACGCTCAAGTGAAGAATCGAAGAGGTAGCAAAACATACATGAAGTCCAACCACGACGTCTCTGATTACCTGGTAGATCCACCTTGAAAATGTGCGCTTCCGGAGTTTCCAACCAGTCCACATTGGTATTGACGATGGCTCGAGTATCTCGAGTCCGCCAGCGAGCGGGAGTGTCATCGTCAAGGACTGACCTCAGCGAGATATCGAACGGATCCATACTCATCTCCCACAAGTCGCCGCCTCCTCTTCCTCTCTTTCCATGATGATGACGATGATGAACCAAAGGGTTTACGGCCATGTTCGATCCTTTCTTGGCTGCTAAATCGGTGATCAATCCTGCATGGGAAAGGGACAACAACAAAAGGACGAAAAGGACTCGCAATAACAAAGTATGAAAATCAGAATCCAGATCCGTTCAACAAACAAAATTGCACTTGATCGATCTAGTTCCACGAAACCCCCATAACACAAAGAATTTGACAATTGCAGGATAATTCTAAGTGTAGAGAAAGGCACCAGTTGGTGAAATCTACAACTCTAAGAACGCTGTTTGTATGCAAATCCTCCGCAAGATAAGTACATAATGTGACTGCAAATTCAGGACAAAAAATACAAAGTGCAATGGCGATGGCATTTCAGGCGTAAACATGCCCTGTCGCTGTAACACCGCGTATATATAAGTATAGCAAGGGAGAAAGCAGCATCTGGCGTACCGGAGAGAGAAACCAGGCAAGGATGCAACATGCAGTGGCCACGTTGTAGATGAGAGAAGACATTTGGAAATGGCTGCTATTGTGGGCCCATGCACACTGCTCTCACGCGGCATCACCTCATGCAATGGCACCATTCTGTAGGAAAAATTTTGGTGCGGGCTCACCAAAATCCTTCAACTGTTTTACGGCTCTGCAGCTTCTTCTGGACATGGCAATAAACAAGGATGGAGAAAACAGAAAAGTTTTATCGTCAGGCGTAACCCTAAATGGCAAATCGCATTGGCAATGGCATTCCAGGAGGCCGGCTCATTGGCATCAGTACTTCTGTCCTAAGAAGCTGACAGAATCCTAAGGCATTTGGGTAGTCATCCTTCAATCAATTTCTTGGGACCAAGATGAAGAAAATTGCATCCTCACGCTAAGTAAGTATCCTTGTGATTTATACATTTGGGTTTGGACAAGGGACTGGACTCTCCAGGTTCTGTAGATCAATGCACATGTCTGACATGATTGCTCTTTTTGGGGCCATCTAAGGGTGTGCCTGATCAGCAAGCGTTTGTTAGTTTCAAAATTCTTTGCTTGTTGTCTGTGCAGGAACGTATATGACATTATTATGTACATGATGCTGCACAACTTATGTACACCAGGAGACAAATCAATCCAGCAGCTGTTGTGTGCAATGCAATTGGCAACAAGGTACAGCCATTACAAATGCAAGTTTCAGATCACAAGAGTGTCCAGAAGTGTAGGAGCTGTTGCCTCAGTTGCTTACAATGATCAATGCCGTCTTGGGCTGCTTTTCTTTCTGGTGCTTTCTCTCTTGCAATGTAATTATTTGTATGGTAAAGCCCTAGGACTTGGGCTTTACTGCAAATAAGGGATCCCTAGGCAGGAGCCGAGGGAGTCCTGAATTTCTGTAAAGCCCAGATCCGTTGGCTTAAAAATTCGCTGTCAGTTGTTTTTTTTTAAATCCTGTGATAATCATGTGAAAAAAAACCAGCAGGCTGTACAAAAAGATTCTAGTGGTTTAGGTATAGGAGAAGGGCCTGAGTACAGCCCTTCAGTGATTTGAGATCTGTGGCCAAGGCCGGTAGGCTGAGGGAACAGGTCAAAAATCACTCCTTTTCCTATGTAAAGCAGATCTGGGATTTTTTCACTTTTCAGAACTAGTGACAGGCTGGCTACTACCTTCCACTGGTCAAAAAATCCCAGTACAGCCTCGCTGGTACCTTCCACCGCTGAAGATCCCGCTTGCTGAAAACAGGGTTCTTCAGGCAGGAAAGGGCGCTAAAAATGCAAAGGAAATATCCACGTAGTGCTTTACGGTTTAGGGTTAAACCCTAAAATCCTAAACCCCACCGAAAAAATACAGTGCAGTTCCTAAAGAATCATTTTTCCAGTTCAAAATTGGATTGAAGTAGATCGATTGGTACCGGTTTCTGTTGCCACCATGTACAGCATGATCAACGCAATAGGAAGAAGTCCACGAATGAATCTAATATTTTGTGTCCCCTCTTTTGTTGTAAATCTTGGCCAAAAAAATTCCATGCAAGCCAAGTGACACCAATCGTCTACAACTTCACCCATTTGTTGTAAATGTAGGCAATACACTTGGATGTCTGCATATGACAACGTATCTTTGAGGTGTCAAGTTGATCACCTTCAAGCTTTTTAATCCCACTCACAACATGTAGGCTAGTGTAGTAGCTCTTGATCCAAAAATTATTGCCAGTGCTATTGGGCTGTCATTAGAAGCAGGAACAGACCCCGGGCAGTTCTCAGGGATGTTCTTAGGATTTAAAACCATGGTTCTCAAAAACATTAAAGACCCAGTTCTGGTAAATAATCACAGTAAATTGTTTTCTAATTTTTCTTATTTGTGGAAAAATAACCAAATTTTCAATGCCGCAAAATTGGAAATTATTATTTTTAAACATCACAATTTACAATGCATACATTCTCAAATTTTAAATAAAGCAAAAACCTTAGGTGCAAGGCATCCTTGAAATTCAAATCCAACAATTAAATCCTACTTTGCAAAGCAACCCCTTATTTCAAAAAAGCTTTAAGGTAAAGAACCTATAATTGTCAAAATAAACATTGTGAGTAATTCAGATTACATATTTCTTTCTCTTTTTTAATTCTCTTAAACACAAGACAAGGTAAAGTTAAGTTTTTGGACTTTGAAAAAATTATCTTATTGACTTTTTAAATGGTGAGTAGACTCCCTTTTGAATGGTGGGTGTAATATCTCAAAATCCTCAAATTATTACAAGGACTACATCAACTTTCTAGGCTAGAACATTCAAGTGTACATTCTAATTATTATGGAGGTTTGTGATGAATTCATTTTGAGCAAACAATACAAGGAAAGTGCACCCAAGAAAAGTGTGACAAGAACATCATAACAAAATGAACTAATACACACATACTTATATGGTCCATTCCAACGTTTGTCACTAGGAAGGTCTAGATATTTCATCATTTTTACACATGACCACTTGAGGAAAATTTGGACATTTTGTTTCTCATTGAAGTTACGAGCATTTAAAAATTTAAAGCTTTTGAAATACTAATTGAAATCAATAAGGGAAAACCAATTATGGTCGTTCAAAGTGATAAAGGAGGTGAATTTTTATCAAAGGCATTCAACAAATTATGTGAAATGCATGGAATACAATGACAACTCGCCACTACAAATTCATCACACCAAAAAAAAGAAAAATCAAAACATTTTAGATAGGGCAAGGAGCATGGTTGCAAACATTCAACTACCAGACTTTCTTTGGCTAAAGGTTGTGAACATCACAACCTACTTGAGTAATCATAAGCCATCCAAGTCAAATGGTCTGTTGATTCCAAAACACATATATATTGGCAAGTCAACTCAGCCAAGACATTTGGAAATGTTTGGTTGCTTTCCCTACATACACATATCCAAAACAAGGATGGTAAGCTAAATCCATGAACATTGCATGGAATCTTTATGGGTTATGATGATGTTTCCAAAGCATACAAAGTTTTTAACCCACCAAATTTGAAGATAATGATAAAGGAGGATGTTGTTTTTAATAAATCCACACCAAAAGCTTTTGCTTTGAAAGAAAAAAAGTTGTATTTTACAATTGAGGGATTGGTTTCTCTATCCTTAGAATCTTCAGAAGATGAACCACTCTTAAGGACAACATAGCTTCAAAAAATTGATAATCCAAGTACAAAACCAACAACAATATAAAACACAATCTCTTCAACATGCAAATGGAATTTAATCACCACCAAGAACAACTATGGAACCGACTAAATCATTCCTACTACCATAGTGAAAACCTTCATAACAAACTTGAATTGCACCTTTCTAATTGAAAGATTAAGTGTATTTTCTTGAAGTAAAAAAAAATCCAATCACATATGAAGAAATTATATTTAACCCAAGGTGGAAGGATGTTGTGCAATAGGAATATGATTCAATAATGAAGAATGGAACTTGGGAGCTATAAGACCTACCTATAAGCAAAAGATAAATTACCAACAAGTGGGTTTTTAATACAAAATTAACAAAAAATAAAACAATCAAAAAGTTAAAAGCTAGGTTAGTGGCTCGAGGTTTTGAACAAACTAATGGGATTGATTTTTAAGAAAAGTTTGCTCTTACCATAAAATGAATCACCATTTAGAACATGGTAACCTTAACATCATGAAACAATTGAAGGTTCAAGTATTTGGATATGCAGTCTACTTTTTTGAATGGTAAATTTGAAGAAAAAGTTTATATGGTACAACCAAAAGGATTTCAAGAAAAAAGGGGAAAAAATCTAGTGTGCAAAATAAAGGTTTTTTATGGGCTTCAACAAGCCCCTAGAGCTTGATACTCTAACATTGATTCCTTCATCTGACAACATGACCTACAAAAAATAGAAAAATGGTCATGACCATAATCTCTATTACAACATCTATGTTGAAGGACATTATACTATTCTATCTAGTGACAAGTAAGCGAAAGTGGTATATAGGGGATGTTTTGGAATCCTTCATATGGTCATCCATGAACAATGCCCAAAGACAATTTCAAAAATAACTACCTCATTTTCAAGCTTAACTATTTCATTTCTTTCTTAATACCTACTTCCTTTTCCTATCACCTTTTTCAATAACTATCTCCCACCTTTTTTAATAACTACTTCCATTTTTAATTATTTCACTATTTTTCCTTGTCCACAACATGGATATGAAAAAACAAATTAACATGTGTCTTTTTCAATTTCCTTGAAATGTATATTAAATTCAATTCAATTCAATTTGGCATTAACATAAAATAATGATGAATTATAAAGAACCATATAAATCATAAAAAAATAAAAAAATAGTTGATTGTTAATGGTAATGTGTAGCAACATAAAGCTCAAATATTATATGTAAACAATTTTTGTTTATTGGAGATGATGCCTCCAAACTCATAATAGAAGAAGAACTAGAACATCATTACGAAATGTCTCAATTGGGCACTATTGGACTTTACATAGGTGTAGACTTCTTGTATTTTAATTAGGGGATTATGTTAATACAATGTAAATATGCATAAAAAATCTTAAATAAATTTTAAATGCCAACTTACAATCTTGTTGCAACTTTAATGGAACAAGGTGTTCAATTGTTCATTAATATAGATTTTGATTATGTACAATAGATAAAATATGAGAGCTTCATTGACAATTTCATTTATTACACAATTACACAATTAGTGTCATGACGTGTAGTGTCATGATGTAAGGGTGTAAATCCATAATAAACTCTACTAAACAAAAAGACTAAAACTAATCAACCAAAAAGATATGTATGCACATATATATATAATGCACAAGAGGAGGCTGAGATGAAATTCTCATGTACTCCCCCCTAGACCTGAGCCGGGAAAAGGGTGGCATGGTCTCAATAGAAATCAAGGTGCTGTAGGAAAACATGATGAACAATACCAAATGTTGGTGAAAACTTGAGTGAACTCTAACTTGAAGCAGAATAAATGGTATCCACCATTACAATTATCACAAAGTAGCATTTGATCAACATTGTCTATCCTTTGACAGACTTGACATGTATAGTCAAGTGGAGGAATCTAAGTCGATGTGATGATGGTAAGATCCAAGTTCGGCAAGTCGTAGGGTGCACAGTTTTTGGAATGATCCCAAATTGTGCATCTGTGAGCTCCTTACAGAAGGCATGATCGCTTTAATCTTCAAGATAGTGCGACCAAAAGAAGTGTCTATAATATCATTAAGTTGTTGTTGGAGATACACAAAATTACCAACATCAAATTGTTTCACCTTAAGTTTGTAACTGCCACCTTGTGTGTGTGCATCCATAAGGTGTTTTGATATTATGCAATGGACAAGTTTTCCATGGCCATGGGCATAACCCTCTTCAATAAAGCAGTCCTCTTTGTGATGACCCTAGTCCAAATGTCGCAACCCTATCTTTGGGCTCGTAACTAAGGCAAAGGGGTTTAGGGTTACGGGCACAAAAGTACTATGGGGATGGGGATGACAATGAATAGAAGGTTTGTTACACGGGGAAGGAAATGGAGGGCCCAAAGGTTACGCGGGTGAAAAGAAGGATGATGTCATGTTGCAACCCTAGCCTTGGGCTCGCAACCAAGGCAAAGGGGTTACAAGGCTGCAGGCTAAGAAGAAGCCAAGGAATCAAGGCAAAGAAGTCGCAAAGGTGCAGGCCAAAAAGAAACCCGAGAGTCACATCACATACTCTTGGGAGTGTAAGAAAGTGTGAAGGAGTATGAAGGAGTGAACCCTTACATTCTCAAGGCAACTCTCACTTTGGGTAATGGAGTCATGGTGGACTCCCAAAATTTTAGAAAGCGATTTCAATGGTCAAAACTCAATGGCTTGTGGCTTTCTTTATATCATTGGAAAGCTCTTGGAACGTAGATGTCTAATATGGGTTGCATTGTTCATTTAGACATCTGAAACACAAGTTATGGCCAAAAGAAGGGCTAGGAGTCAAACTACCAGTTTGACTTTTGAGTAGAAAAAGTCAGGAATCGACCTGATTTACTTAGCTATAGAAGTCGTGCAACATATCATTGGAAAGCTCTTGACAAGAGCTACAACTTTGCTTCAAACCGCATTTCGATCCGAGGTCTGCTTGCAAAGTTATGGGGCTCCAAAGTCGTGGGAGTCCCAACTAACGTAATTTTGAGACTCCCATTTGGGAGTCCCAAGAGAGAAGAGCGATTTAGATGTGGGTTCCGTGACCGGCCACATAGTATACCATAAGGGAGAAGGTGGTGGCTTCCCCCAAGTCCGGGCTGTGGTGAGTTTAGTGTGTTCGTGTTGCCCATGGTTCGTCCTAACATCAAAAGTGCTCCAACTATGCACTAACCACTTTGTGTGGGTTGTGTGCAAGCACGTGTGAATGAATGAAGCTTGTAAACTCTTCTTAGTCCCATCCCGAAGCTCCAACACGCCCCTCTACTCTTCAAAGTGTTATGAGCTAGGGAACGTGCCTCAACTCTTCTTTCTTCCGTTGTCTTCTACTTGGACTCACATTTGAGTCCTTCAAGGAGTTAAGAGTGCATCACCAAGTGGCTGGGGAGTCCAAGTCCACAACTTGGTCCATTTGAATAACAATGGAAGAAGGTGGAATGGGATGTTTCCCAAAAAGTAGAAAGTAGGGAGAGAAATGAAACAGAGAAGCGTGTTTGGACATCCCGTAACCCATGGCGATGTAAGGTAAGGGCAGGTCCCAATCCTCTTTGTTCTAAGTGAGGCAAATTTTTCAAAGTCCTTTCTTGCATGTTTGAACCATCTTTTCTACAAGGCCATCAACTTAGGGATAATCTTTTGAAGTCCGGCGATGGTCAATGAAAGCACAATCAAATAGGTTTTGGAATTCTCCTCTGAATTATGATCCTTGATCAGTAAGGCACTTAACATAAGCCCCAAACCTATTTAGGATTTGTTGTAAGAAAACCTGGTTGGTGCTGTATGATGACTTGTCCAATAGCACAACAAACTCAACTCACTTTGAAAAATGTTCAATCATAATCATGATGTAAACTTTACCCCTAGAGGTCTATGGTAACTTTCCAACTAAATCACATGACCAGTGATAAAACATGCCCTAAATAGGGAGTGGAGAAAGCGTGAACTGTCGAGAGGAAAAGAAAGTTCTCACTTTATCACATTATTCACACCTAGCAATGATGTTTCGAACTTGAGCATACATACCTCTCTAATGGTAATGAGGAATGAGAAGGCTATAAGTATGCTTAATTCCAAAATGTCCAAGCTCCGAATGTACCTTTTGAATAAAACTAGGCCATTCATGTAGTGGAGGAGCCATTCTGTCACCTTGTGGTAAGCATCAAACAAAGTGATTGTCCTTCGATGAATAGTGTTTGAACCGTTGTTATATGCAATCTTGTTGATTTAATGTAACTTGGGGAAGGTATTCCCCATCCTGAAAAAACTTCAGAATGTCCAAGTCCTCCCATATATCCATAATGGGATGCTCAACCAAGTTACATTACAGTATTGCAAAATAATTAAATGCATAAAATACATGTATTATTGGAATATGGTCAAAGTTTTGCCTGACTTTTGAGAAATCTTCAGAGGCAGTGAGGGGTCTCCATGTTCCGATGTGTAATACCAGGTTGAAAAACCTTGAACTCGTATTCCTGAAGTATAAGCGCCCAACGAACTAACTTACCAATAAGCTTATCGTTGGTCATCAACCACTTGATAGGCTAGTGGTCGATATATAAAATGAACTTGGTGCCATAAATATAGGGCCTGAAATGTGTGACGTCCCATACAACAGCAAGACACTCCCCCTCATATGAAGAATAGTTGTTCTTAGCCTTATTGTTGTTTCGAGATGCATAGGTGATAACATATTCTTTGCCTTCCTCATCAAGTTGGTCAAAAATAACACCAATACCAAAAGCACTCTAATTAGTGTGTAAAATGAAAAACTTGTTGAAAGCAGGTCTTCTTAGAATGGGGAACTCTAAAAGATTTTCCTTGAGTGTGTTGAAAGCTTCTTGAGCCTCTTCATTCCATGTCCAAGTAACATCCTTCTTTAACAATGCATAAAGAGGATGAGCAATAATACTAAAGTCTTGGACATAAATCTTGTACTAATAACATAGTTCGATGAAGCTCCTCAAAGTGTGAACATTAGTAGGATTCGGCATCTCCAAAATGGCTATTACTTTTGCCCAATGAGCCATAATACCATTTGGCGAAATTCTGTGTCCAAGGTAGACTACTGAGGTGACAACAAACTCACATTTATTAGGATGGATCTTCATATTGGCTTCGTGGTGCTTCTTGAATAACTCCTCAAAATGAACCAAGTTGTGCAAGAGTCCCTTGCTATGCGCTAAAACGTCATCTATGTAACACTTCAAGAAATCTGCCCCTTCGAGAATCTGGTCCATGATTCGCTAAAAAAAGATAGGTGCATTTTTTAATTCAAAAGGCATCACAAGCCATTCCCACAACTTTTTGCTTCTATGGAATGTCATTTTCTTGTGATCCTTTGTTGCAAACACAATTTGGTTGAAACCTTACCTTAGATCCACAATTGTGAAGATGTTTGAATCTCTAATGTTATCAAACAATTTTTCAGGGATGGGCATGGGGTAACTGTCTTAAGGTGTAACCAAGTTCAAAGGCTTATAATCCCCACACATTCTTTTTTCAATCCATAATCCATCTGAATCTTTCTTTGTTGGCATTATTATAACAGCTATGAAATTAGAATTTGATGGCTGAATGAGACCAACCTCATGGACCTCTTTGCATCTTTCATTTACTAGTTCCCATTCATGCTTGCTCAACCTATGCCTCCTCCAATAAATGGGTGTTTCGTCTGTAAGGTCTATAGAAAATTGCATGGTCTTACACCTACCTAAGTCTTTCATTGAGAATGTAAACACATTCTCATACTTAATTAGTAAATCTGTGACTTGGTTTCTTTCATTCTTGGTGAGTTGGTTCCCCATAACGAAGGGGTAATCGAAAACACATGGAATGGAGTCGAAAAGTGTGTTTGAAGAAGTTCATGTATTGGGTTCTCCACTATCCAACTGCGTAGATTCGTAAAAGGTTGTAATTATTTTTCAAGAAGTTGATGTACCTTTAGGTGTATTAGAAACAACTTGAGTCAAATTACATGGTACCTCCTTCCCCCCCAACATTAAAAGTGAAGTGTAAAGTGTTGAAAATAGGCAAGTGTAATTGGTTAAGGTGCCATGTAGTCGCATCACCAAAACTGCAAGCTGATTGAATTAGTGCTAGTGTTGTGTACATTTGAAAGAATACACATGTTACCAATAACCATGTAAGGGAATTAAGGTCCATGCCTCTCCCCAGTAGAATGTTACACTCCAATCTACTCACCTTGGTGTGACTATTAATGCCAGTTTGGAACCCCATAGTCCTTTCTCTTTCTTCTGGGTTTGGTTCATCCCAAGTGGCTGAAGTATGATGATACATTAGGCTGGTCCATCTCTCTGAAAGGAGTGTGTCCCTGGGAAGGAAACAAAGGTGGGCCAAACACCTTTTGATTTTCCTATTGTGTTTGCAGGAAACCAAGGAGGTTTTTCTTACCTTGTAACTAGTTAGCAAGAGCTTTAATCATCCAATATGTGAGAAACTTGCAAGTTGGGGTCTCTGATGGTGTATTTCAAAGCTAATTGCAAAACTGAGAGTGGTGCAAGGTTGGTCCACTGGTTGCGTAGCCAGTGCGCATAGGAATTGCATTGTGCCGCATCGAGTAAGAGCGACTTTCCAAGGTAATGCTTGACCAATGTGTAGTGCTCTTGGACTTTTTCCCTTTGGTCAAACTGAGAAGGGGTGTTCTCAATTACATAACCAAGCATAGGAGAAATGGATTCAACCCAGGTGATTAATCGTACCATGTCCATGAAGAGACTAGATCTTGTGTCACTCAAGCCTTCTCCAAATCTAGCCGTTGAAAATCCTTGACACTCCCAACTTGAAATGATGAGGTCCACAGGGCCAAACAATTCCATATGCTTCTTTTGAATTAGTTGTATGTTAGAGGGTAAGAAAGTGAAATTTGCCTTCCATGCGATGGTCACAAATTGTTATGAAAATCTGGTTGTGAATTTCATCATTTTCGATGCTGCCACTTGCCTTGCAATAAGATCAATGCTTACATACAAATACCTCCGAACCACCATCCTTGATTGTAGTAGGGCTTTGAGACTTGTACCAATATCACCAAAGAGTTTTAATAATGTAATCCCTTCCTTAGGCAGTGTCCAAGTGATTAGCTGATGAAGTACTGGATTAATCGATTCACCATGGCTTTCCATGTTCTCAAAACTAGACAAAGCTTTGACCAAGGGCTCATGGGTTGCTTTGAACCTCTGTAAAACCTCTGGTTTGTGTTGAATGTCAATAGGAACAACCTTCAAGTTTTCAATAGCTTGGGCATAAGCTATCTCCTCTTCATTTCCCTTTATCCACTCGTGGTTAACTTGTTGGATGTAGGAAATTGTATATGTTTCCTTGAGCATACAATGGTGAGCCATAAGATTATGGTTCCCATGTAAATCAAGGGGTATGTATCCCAGGCGATGGCCATCAATTTCTCAATCCACTCGGTAGTATGCATGCTTGAACCAATTGTTAATTATGAAACCTAGTGAAAACATGGCTTCTTGCCCAATGAGCACATCGTAATTGGTGGCATTGATGATTAAACATTTAACCTGTAGGCAAAGCTCCTGATTTGTACGTTCATTGAAATTAAGTGTAATCAAATTCGAATTCTCCCCTAGTACTTCTTCTACGCTCCCACTAGCGATGCAAATTTGCCACATAGATTTTCATAGTTTGGAGTCGAACATGCCCATCTTCTTGGCGAATTGAACTCCAAGAATCACTAGTTGGGCATTTGTATCAAGAAGCACCATTATGGGCATATTTCCTCCCACATGGATTGCTGATTTAGTATTGTCGACAATGGTAACTCCGGTGGCAATGGAAGTTCTTTCACTAGACACCACCTTCAGAAATGAATGAGAGATTTTGTGGAGAGTATGGCTATCCACAATGCCTTTGATGAGTAACAAATCGACAAATGAAATGTTCTTAGCTCCCTTTTGATATGTGAATGTAAAATTAGAGGTAGGAAAACCCACTAGTTTAGCCATGCTAGATTTAATGACCAGATTACGAACACCATCTACAACACGTGAGCCAATCGAATGTCTTTCCAAGGTGTTAAATGGGACCCTTATAGCATGTGGACCATGGATTAGTAGAGGCCCTGATGTAGTGTTTAGGGTATCCTTTAGTAATACAATTATGTCCTTAGTGTTTAGCTTTAAATCTTGAAAACAAAACAACGGTGTACTCACAAGCTTTTGTGCCACTTCATGCATTTGAAGTTGGTTCTCCATAAGCTGATTAGTGGAAAATTGTGTGTTTTCCTAATGTACATGTATTATTAGGACACGAGAATTTTATGCCTTAGTAGCTTGTGGTGTGGTAATCTCCTCCCCCCTCGCCAATAAGTTGTGTTCATCTTCTGTGTTGAAAGGACGAAAAGATTGTGGCATGACTTCTCAAGCTCCCCTAACCATTGTAATAGGACTTGAACTAGATGCGAATCCATCAGTTTAAATTATTTGAACCAGATGCGAGTCCATCAGTCTAAATTACTTGCCTAGTGGCAAAAATTCTAAGTGCCACACTAGCTTCTTGTGCTACGAAGTAGGAAGGGCAAAAATAAGTGGCAAATTCTGGTGTGAGACTAAAATTATGTGCACTAGAAAGAACATACTCCCCAACCATGGCATCATGTGAAAGGCCATAAAACGACCTAGGAGGTCCCTCCCGTGACCTTGAACCCTGTACAGGTTAGGTATGACTAGCTGGTTGGGAAGACTTGTTTTTTAGATTAGCAAGTTGGGCCCTCAATGATTCGAATTCATTTTAAAGAGTTTAAATTTGAGCGACATGAGCTTGAAGCACCTCCTTTTTGTTAACATTGCGCTCCTTCTTCTTAGCATTCTTACTCGAGTTACCTTTGGCGGGGAAAGCCTGAGTGGAAGGCTAAGGTGCTTTGGGTTTTGGTTGAGGGACATCAGAAGATGCTGGCAGATTTTCTCATGGAAATTGAAGTTGCTTTTGTTCCGATAACTTGGCAAAACAAACAACTTCCTGATGTCCCTCTTTCCCACAATAATCACAAAAAAGATCCTTGGAAACAATGTTGCATTCACTAGCTTTGTGGGAAAGATTGCCACAATAGTTACAAGAAGGTAGGATGGGTGTAGCTAAGTGCACTACTTTGGCCCTTAAGGAAGATTGTGACAATCTGGTTGGTGTAGCTAGTGGAGGTTAAGGCCTTGAACGTGATGGAGGCTTCATAGTACTAGCTTCATAATGTGCATGAACTAATTCTAACTTTTCAAAAATGTTGTACACATCCAGCAAAGTGTACGAGTCTCCAAAATTTGCAAAAACTCGTTGTAAAACTTGCGCATGGAGTGTTAAAGTACTTTCCAATGAACGAAGATACCGATAGGCAACTTCTAGGTCTATGATGCTTTGAGTATCCTCTTTAAGCTTAAAAAGCCTTTTGTAAAGCATCTTAAAGATTTCATTCTTCTGCCGAGAAAAGGTGGCGAATTACATAATTTTTTTAGAACTCTTGATCAGAAATTCCAACTCAAGAACTCAAAAGAATTCCCCCACTAGATCAGTAAAAGCTAGTGCATGGATGGTGGGAGGAATGTTTGTGATAATAATAATGACTTGTTGAAGAGAAAGGTTTTCTAAAATAGGTACCGGATCTGGATTATTGGGCATAATCCCATGATGTGCAATGGTAGCTTGCAGTATAGCTTGAGAGGTGGTGGCGATGGTTGTGGCATAGGCTGGATTAGGGATTTGAATGACGCCCAAAAATCTTTGAAGAATGTTGCTCGTAAACATTTAATGTGTTGTAACCTTAGCCTTGGGCTTGCGACTAAGGCAAGGGCTTGCAAGGTTACGGGCCAAGAAGGAAGCCGAGGGTCACGCCTCATGCTCCCAAGAGTGCAAGAGAGTATGAGAGAATGAACCTTCACACTCTCAAGGCAACTCCCACTTGGGGAATTAAAGTCCCAGTGAACTCTCGAATCTTTAGGGAGAGATTTCAGGGGTCAAAACCCATTAGATTGACAAGTTTTTTCTATCACTGAAAAGCTATGGAAACGTAGATGTTTAAAATGGGCTTGCATCACCCATTTGGACATCTAAAACACAAGTTATGACTAGAAGAAAGGCCGAGAGTCAAATTGATAATTTGACTCCCAACCACTAAAAGTCAAGAATTGACCCGATTTCCTTACATGTAGGTGGCGTGCGACATACTGTTGGAAAGCTCTCAATGAGGGCTATAACTTCACTTTAAACCTCATTTCAATCAAAGGTCTACAAACAAAGTTATGGGGCCCCAAAGTCACAAAAGTCCTAACTTTGGCAATTTCGGGACTCCCATTTGGGAGTCGCAGGACAAATAACCATTTAGGTGTGGGCCTCATGGAGAGGCACAAAGTATACTATAAGGGGAAAGGTGGTGGCTTCCCCCAAGTCCGGGCCGTGATAAGTTTTGTGAGCCCAAGTTTGCCCGTGGCTTCTCCTAACACCAAAAGTTCTCCAACTTTGCACTAACCACCATGTGTTTGTTTTGTGCAGGTCTATGTGAATAATTGATGCTTGTCATTCTTCCTAATCTCATCCCAAACCACCAACACACCTCTTTACCCCCTCATGTGTTGTGAGCCAAGGAGTGTGCCCCAACTCCTTGTTCTTCCGTTGTTTTTAGTTTAGACTCACATTTGAAACGATTAAAAAGCTTCAGGTGCCTCACAATCCCATGATGTGCAATGGTAGCTTACAGTGCAGCTTGAGAGGTGGTGGTGATGGTTGTGGCATAAGCTGGATTGGGGATTTGAATGATGCCCAAAATCTTCAAAAAATGTCACAACCGTACTTTGAGAGAATGTGAGGATGAAACTCACACTCTTGAAATTAGGTCTTGGGAGTCCTCCGAGACTCCCAAAACTTCAGAGTTTGATTGTAGGAGTCAAAACACCTTGCATCGGGGTGTTCCTTATATCATTGAAAAGCTATCAAAATGTAAATGTCGAAAATGGCCTTACATGGGCCATTTGGACATTTGTAGCACAACTTATGACAAGAAGAAGGCCCGGGAGTCAAACTGGCAGTTTGACTTTTAACCACTAAAAGTCAAGAATCAACCCGACCCAAGTGCATGTAAGTGAAGTGCAATACAATGTTGGAAAGCTCTCAAGAAAAATTACAAGTTTGTTGTAGATCTCATCCCAATCGGAGGTCTGAGCAAAGAGTTATGACTTCATAAAGTCCCAGGAGTCCAAATCGGGATAATTTTGGGACTCTTCCTTGGGAGTCCTGAGACAAAAAGCCATTTGGATGTGGGTGCCGCAAAGAGGCACAAAGTATACTATATGAGGGAAGGTGCTAGTTTCCCCCAAGTTTGGGCCATGGTGAGTCTTGTGAGTCCAGAGTTGCCTGTGGTTTATCCTAGCACTAAGGGTGTTCCAGAAAATGAATTAACCAACTTGTTGGTTGGTTTGATGTAGGTTCGAGTAAGTAAATAAAGCTTGTCACTCTTCCTAGTCCCATCCTGGAGCTTTAGCACACCCCTCTACCCCTTCTAGTGCTGAGAGTTGGGAGTGTGCCCTGAATTCCTCACAATTTTGCTATTAAATAACTTAAACCCAACTTGGGTCTAACTAGGAACTTGGGAACACATCACTTGGTATCAGTGGTCCGGTGACACGCTCCCAAGTCCCTAGTTAGCCCCAAGTTGGGGTTGGGTCATTCAAGTTGTGGAAAGGCGGGGGACTTGGGGCACACTCCCAGCTTCTAGCACTAAAGGGGGTAAAAGGGGCGTGTGAAAGTTTCGGGATTAAACTAGGAAGAGGGACAAGCTACTTAGTTATTCGGTCTTGCATCCAAATCCAACCAACAAGTTAGTTAGAACTCATTCTGCACACTTTTGGTGTTGGGACAAGCCATGGGCAACCTTGGACTCACTTAACTCACCACGGCCCAGACTCGGGGGAAACCACCACCTTCCCCCATATAGTATTCTTTGCGTCTCACCACCGCATTTGCATCCAAATGGCCTTTTTTCCCAAGACTCCCAAAATGGAGTCTCGAAACTGTCCTAGTTTGGACTCCCGGGATTTTGGGCGTCCATAACTTCTCGCTCCGACCTTGGATTGGGATGAGGTCTGAAGCAAAATTGTAGCTATCCTCGAGAGCTTTCTAATGGTGTGTCACACTTCACTTGCACGCACCAGGATCAGGTCGATTCCTGACTTTTAGTGGTCGGGAGTCAAAACTGCCAGTTTGACTTTTAACCCTTCTTTTGACCATAATTCATGCTGCAGATGTCCAAATGGCTCATACGAGACCATTTTGGATATATTTACACTTCAAGACCTTTCCAATGGTATAAAGAACGCCTTGATGTGAGGTGTTTTGACCCTTGTAATCGCGTTCTGAGTTTTTGGGAGTCTCAGAGGACTCCCAAGTCCCATTCTCAAGAGTGTGAGTGGCGACTTCACACTTCCTTCAAAGTGGGGTTGCGACATCCATGTGAACTCGATTCACTTCTTGGGAGTTTTGACCAAGGCCCCATCTCGAATGAGCCATGAGGAGTTGAAAGAACTTAAAGTTCAACTCAAAGAACTCCTCACCAAAAGATACATTAAAAATAACAAATCGCCATATGGGGCACCCGTCCTTTTTGTTCACAAGAAGGATGGGACTTTGAGGATGTGTGTGGATTATAGAGCCTTCAACAAGGTGATGGTGAAGAATCGTTACCTAGTACCTTAGATTAATGATCTCTTTGACCGACTCTCGGGAGTTAAAATGTTCAATAGGATTGACATATGTTTGGGGTATTACCAAATTTGAGTTGCGGAAGGGGATGAAGAAAAAACTGCTTGTCGCACAAGGTATGGTTCATACGAATTCTTGGTGATGCCTTTTGGGTTCACCAACGCACCCGCCACATTTTGTATTCTCATAAATGACATTTTCTGGGAATGGTTTGATGACTTTGTTGTCATCTACATACATGACATTTTGATCTACAATAGCTCCTTGGAGGAGGATGTGGAACACCTCCAAAAGGTGTTCCAAAGATTGAGGGAAAACAAGTTGTATGCAAAGTTCAAAAAGTGCGAATTCGGGGTGACAGAAGTGGACTTCCTTGGACATGGGATCATTCAAGAAGGTGAAGGCAATTTTGGATTGGGAACTGCCTAAATCGGTTCCAGCCTTGAGATCCTTCTTAGGATTGACCTCCTATTATCGCAAGTTCATTAAGAACTTTGCGAAGATGGTCGCACCTTTGATAAACCTCTTGAAAAAGTCCGCTGAAACTTATGAATGGGATGGAGCATGCGACGAGGCCTTTGAGACCTTGAAGGGCATTTTGGTGGAAATGCTAGTGTTAAAGTTACCTAACTTTAACAAGGATTTTGAGATCCACTCCGATGCCTCCGACTTTGCAATTGGAAGAATCCTAGTGTAAAAAGGAAGATCGGTGGCATTTGAGAGTAAGAAGTTGAGTGAGATGGAGTGAAGGTGGCCAACACATGAGAAGGAAATGTGGGCCATCATACATTGTCTCAAGACTTGGGGCCATTACATAAGTTCCAAAGATGTGGTGGTGTGCATCGACAATGTGACCTTGAAGTATTTTGCCACTCAACCCAAGTTGTCTTTAAAACAAGTGAGATGGCAAGACAAATTGGCCTTGTTCAATGTGGACATTCGACACAAGCCTGGGAAGGAAAACGTGGTGCCCAATGCGCTAAGTCAAAAGCACCAACTTAAGGTCGTGTATATGGGGGAAACAGAACTTCAAAAGGAAGTTCGATTAACGAGTTGCTGTGATGAATTTGCCAAGGAAGTGAAACAAAACATTCAAAATGGAGCCAAATCACATTTCCAATTGCGAAATGGACTATTGTGGTATAAGCAAAATCAACTTTATGTTTCGGAAGGGAAGATGAAGGATATACTCTTGAAGGAATGTCATGATGGGCCGCTAGCGAGCCATGGTGGTGTAAAACGCACCATAACATTCCTTAAGAAATCCTACTATTGGCCCAACTTGAAAGATGATGCAAAGGAATATGTGAAGACTTGCTTGACATGCCAATAAAATCGAACATTCAACAAGAAGCAAGTGGGCTTGTTACAACCTTTGCCAATTCCTGAAGGGTCGTGGGAAAGTGTGTCCATGGATTTCATGGTAAGCTTGCCTCCATCAAAGGGTTTCGATGCCATCATGGTGGTGGTGGATCGATTTAGCAAGATGGCACATTTCATTCCCACCAAGGATAGTGCCACGGTTCAAGAAACGAGAAGGTTGTTCTTCACACATGTGTTCAAGCATCATGGCCTCTCAAAAGACATAATATCGGATCGAGACCCAAAGTTCACAAGTGAATTTTGGTGAACCCTATGGAAGCGAATGGGGTTGGAGCTCAAGATGAACATTTCCTTTCACCCCCAAACTGATGGACAAACCGAGAGAATGAACTTGGTTATCCAATAATTCTTGAAGAATTATGTGGCGGTGGATCAACAAGATTGGGTGGACCACTTGGAGTTAGCCGAGTTTTGTTACAACAACTTGGAACATTCTGCAACTAGGTCCATCCCCTTTCAAATGGTGATGGGCAAGTCACCAATTGTGCCCATGACTTGGGTAGCACATGGACAACCTTCGAGTGATGCAAGTGAGGAAGTGCCAATGGTCACACAACTTGATGAAGAAAGGTGGCGCTTGTGGGAGGTGGCAAAAGCCAACTTGGAAAAGGCGCACAAGAGGTACAAGGATTTTGCGGACAAGTCCCGACGAGAGGTGAAATTTCAAGTAGGGGATGAAGTGTGGTTAAACATCAAGAATTTTCGATTGCTAAAAGGTTTGAGTCACAAGTTCTTGGGCCCATATGCAAGCCCATTCAAAGTGTTGGAAAAGAAACTTTTCGACACTTATAAGTTAGAACTACCAAAAAATCTTATAGTTCACCCCACATTTCATGTGTCTCTTTTGAAGCCGGTCGCCCATGATGCCTCAAGGCTTAATCAAGAGCACAACTCAAGGCCCCCACCAAACTTGGTTCATAATGAATTAAAATTTAAAGTGGAGGCCATGCTCAAGTCAAGGCAACTAAGAGGACGAGAATGATAATACTTATTTTAGTGGAAAGGATACCATCTAATATAGGCATCTTAGGTGAATGAATCCGATATGGAACATGCCCAAGAAGCCATAGAAGAATTCCACACTAGACC